>JGI11643J11755_11772798_pt1 | contig 18195 bp, 3 predicted proteins | sample IowConreferecore_FD_11755 | JGI IMG/M metagenome (IMG submission 11755)
ATTTAAAGTTTGAAGACTTCCTTAAGGATCTAAAAGGAAGAGGTTTTAATTATGAAGGTATAAATGATAATAAGGCTCTTCAGACAGCATTGTATAATTATAAGCTTGAAAATGGTAAGCTCGACGATATTAGAAATATGTGGAGTGAAGGAATGCATAAATCGGGCATGGCACAAGCTAGAGCTTTAGGATTTGTTGATGACAAAGGATTATTTAAACCTGGAGTATTGGATAGTGAAGAAAACCTTAAAAAGCTTGGTGAACTATATCCTGATGGTATGCTTGGGCCAAGATTGTTAAAGCTTGCTGGTGACAAAAAACCTCCTCGTATATGGCAGGATGAACAACTTGTAGAGAAAGAAGTTCCAAAACAAAAAGGTGATACGAGTATTACTAATAATGTTAATTTGCAATCACAAGCAGGTAGTAGGTTTAATGAGCCTTTACGTTGGTTTGATGTAGCTTCTCCTATTAATGCTTATTTGGCGTCATTAGAGAGGCTTCCTGAGAAGTATAATCCAGCAGAGTTTAATCAGCTTAGGTTTAAATTACAAGACCCTACAGCAGCTTTAAATCAGAATCAGGCAGACTTTAACGCAGCATCAAAATCTATAAATAATTCAGGTGCAGGAGCAGGCTCTCAAATGGCGAATATTGCTAACCTTGTTGCTTCAAAATATTCAGCAAATAACCAAGTGTTGGGTAATACAGAGAATCAAAATGCACAGATTAAAAATAATGAGATTACTTATAACACGCAAGTAAGAGATAAGCAAAGCGTATCTGATCAACAGTCTCGTGAGTTATTTGAACAAAAAGTGTTGACAAGTAAAGCAAAACAACAAGAGCAAAAGCTAACAGCTTTAGATTCTTTGTTTAAAACAATTGCTGAAAATCGTGCTCTTAATAGGAACGGTAATCTTATAATGAAGTTTTCAAATGCATTTGATCAATTTGGTGATTTCAATGGTTATCAGCATCGCTTTGGAATTAATCCTGCAGCAGGTATACAAAACAACTTACCACCTAAAGACAAAACTACAGCTGCTGGTAGACTACAAAAAATAGGAGATGGTATGTGGTATAATAGTAAAACAGGTAAAACTTTCTTTTTTGATGGAAAGAATTTACAAGAACGTTAATAAAAATAATTCATAACTGTTATTCATTTTGCTAAATAAGCAAAATTGTATACCTTTACAAAATAAATAATTACTAATGGCAATTTCTTCTCAGTCCATAATTCATAAGCCTCTTGATTACATACAACCTGTAGATCTAAATTTACTAGGTAAGGTAATACAATACAAGCAAAGTCAATTTGATGCAGGAACTAAGCAAGTCCAAAGTCACATTGATGCGCTTGCGTCTATGGATGTAGCTAAAGATACTGATAGACAATATCTTAATGAAAAATTAAGTAATCTTGTTAACACTGTAAATAGTATTGGGGGAGCAGACTTTTCTGATCCTAATACAGCAAATCAAATAGCAGGTCTTAGCGGGCAGATATATGGAGATGATAATGTTATTTCTGCTGTATCTAATACAAAGAAACTTCGTTACGTACAAAAAGCCTATCAAGATTTAAAAGAAAAGAAACCTGATGATTGGAATCCTGCTAACGAAGCATATGATATGGGTAAGTTTGAAAAATGGTTGTCTGATGGTAGTATAGGAACATCTCCTGATAGTGGAGCAGGTGAAGTAACTCCTTATAATAAGTATGAAGATAGTTGGGTAAAAATGTTTGAGAAAATAAAATCAAATACAAAAACTGACATCTATGATAAAGGACTTATGTATCGAATTGATACTCAAGAATACGTTACTCCTGAGCAAATATGGAGTGCTGCTGCAAAGCTATTAACTCCAGGTCAACGTAAACAAATAGGAATTGAAGGAAGATATGCTTATCGTGGTATACCTCCTCAAGAGTTATTAAAAGCTTATGACGACAAACAATTTAATAAACTTAATTCTGCTCAAGATCAACTGGAAGACTATCAAACTAAAAGAAAAGGTGCTATATCTACAGAGGATCAAGAGAAATACGGTGTACTTGTACAAAAGAAACAAGCTGAAATTGATGAATTATTAGCTCCTATAAGATTAAATCAAGAACAAATAAAGGAAAAGCTTTACTTAGATGAGAAGCTCTCAGGACTTGCTGATAGGTTTTCTTTTACAAAATCTACAACTAAACTTCAACCAGCAACAGATAAAATGTTTGCTGCTAAACATTTATTAGATCAACAGAGGTTCTTACAAGATCAACAAAATGATTCAATAAATCAAATGATTGAAATTGCTAAAGAAGGACTTATGTGGAGTGTAGACCCATTTGGAAATAAAACATTAGTGATAGATCCAACATCTCCTGCTAGGAAAGAAAAAGGTGGTGATATTTCATCTAGTTTGCCAATTCCAGGAGTAAATAATGCAAACGCAGAGCAAACCAAAATGTTCTCTAAAGAGAAACTGGATCAAAGGAAAACTGATTTAGTAGCTCAAAAAGAAAAAGCTTTTAGTGATTTCGCAAATGAGCTTAATAGAACAAATGAAATAACAGATGTTCTAATTGCTGATATGCAAGATGGTCACTTATCAACTAAAGTTAGTCCTGAAATACAAAAGATTGCTAATGATATGATGTCTTCTTGGGAAGCTCTTACTCGTGGAGATAAAGTTAACTATGAAGCTCTTCCTGCTTCATTTAGAAAGTTTGCTGGCGCATATCAAGAAGCACAGAAAGAAATAGAATCTATAGATAATTTATATAAAGTAATAGATAAACAAGTAGCAGATCGTTTTGGTATAACTACGGCTGATAAAGCTGTTGTTGATACATATAACAAGTTTAAGAATCAATTAGCAGCATTAGATATTAAATATAATATTGGTAAGGCATCTGGTAATTCAAATGTTATGGTTGTTATGCCAACAGCTTCTGCGGCAGAAACTAAAAATCCTAAGTATGTTAGTGAAAAGCAAGCTATTTTAAATAAGATGCAAGCTCTTGAACCTTTTATGAACAGTAGAGTTAAAGCTTATCAAAAAGACAGAGCAAAAGAAACTGAAAATCAATTAGCTAATATTAATAAAAGATTTAATACTCAATCTCTTCCTCAAGCAGACACCAAAGATAAATCAGTGAGTAAGATGATTGCTGATAACGCAGGAACATTAGAATGGTACAATGAAGATGGAACAAAAGGAACAAAACAAACTCTTGCTTTCCAATTTATAGAACCTATGAAGAAAGGATATGAACAAATAAAAACACCAGATGGATATAAACTAATGCCTGTAATGACATTTACATATAAACCATTAGGTGCAGAAAAAGATACTGAAATTCGCAAAGTTCCTCTTACACCTGAACAAGCAGCAATGTTTGGATTTGGTAAGGAATTAAAACCTATGTCTGGATATGAATTTGGATTGCAAACATTAGGGAGTGTTAAAGATATTATTACAACAACCGGTAGAAATTACACACTTAAATATGATATTGTAAAGACAACAGACGATCAAAATAATCCAGAGGTATTTGTTAGAGTTAAAAAACCTGATGGTAGTAGAATTATAATTTCCGGCAGAACATTTAGATCTTATGAAAGAGCTATTGAATTTATGGAAAGCCAAACAAATAAAGAAAGCATAGATGAAGCTTTTAAACACCTTGAAGCATTAAATCCTAAAAACTAAATAATATGGCAGATAACGATCCCGGACTCTTAAAACAAGTTCCTCAACATACATACGATCCACATAAAGAAGGTGGTGTAACAGATCATACGGGCTCTATAGAAGCTCCAGTAATGTCTAACTTATTATTAGATAGTGCTGCAACTTCACGCACTGGTGAGCCTATAAATCCTGCTTTGGCAGATTATCTTCGCATTAATGGACCTTCTCTTAATCCTCTGCAATCAACAATATTTACGAATCAAAGTGTTGCAGAAAGATATTCTAATAATTCATTCGGAGGATATAACCCTTATGATTTGAATATGGAAAACTGGTATGGTGAGAAGCAGGGATGGTTTACTCAAATGGGTAATCGTTTAGCAAAGTTTGGAGTTAAATCAGTTGGTTCTTTTGCAAATGGCTTAATGGATATGCCTAATACTTTAAATGCGTTAGCAAATAGCTCTGCGGATAAATTTTGGGATAATCCTGTTAATAACTGGGTAAATGATTTAATGGAACGTGCTGAGAAAGCATTTCCTAACTACAAAACTAATTGGGAATCTGAACATCCTTTTCTTAATTTAATTCCTTTTTATGGTAATGCTGGTAATGGATGGGGTAATGTATTAGAGCAAACAGGTTTCACTGTAGGGGCATTGGCATCTTCTTTATTAGTAGATGCTGGTATAGCAGCATTAACTGGTGGTATCGGTGAAATTCCTTTAGTGGCTGCTCAGCTTAATAAGATTATATACGGTTTAGGCAAAACATTACGAGTAGGTGATAACGCATTAGACGCTTTAAAAACTACTATAAAGAGTTCTGACGACATTATAAAAGGACTAAGAGGAATTGATAGATTTAATTATGCTGCTCGTAAAGGAATATGGGGAGCTAACATGATTACTTCTGGTATGAGTGAAGCAGCATTTGAGGGAATAGAATCTTATAAAACATTATCAAAAGATTTAGAAGCTGAATTTATTGAGAAAAATGGTAGACTTCCTAATTATGAAGAACTACAAAAGATTAATAACACTGCTCGTGATGCTGGTAATACAAGGTTCTTAATGAACACAGGGTTATTAGCTGTTACTAATACAATACAATGGGGAAGTTTACTTCGTCCTTTTAATGCTACTAAAGAGCTTCTTGAAAGTGAAATTAAGAGTGGTATAAAAGTTGGATTAAAAGATGGTGTATTTGAATTAGTAGAACCCACTTCTAGGTTTACTAAACTTGTAAATAAAGTAAAAAACTCAGCACCTGTAACAATGTTTGTTAATAGTTCTTCAGAAGGATTTGAAGAGGGTGCCCAGTTTTGGATTCAAAACGGAGTTGATAGTTTTTACAAACGTAAATATGATGATAATGCAATAGACTTTACAAATAACTTTACGAAGTCTTTTGGTGATGGTTTGTCTAAAACTCTTGGGACACAAGAGGGATGGGAAAATATTGTTTATGGCTTATTAGGCGGTGGTGTATTTAAAGCTGGAGAAGCTATTTATAATAAATCAAAAGGAAATAACACTCCTAATTATAAGCAACAATTAGAAGCTGTAATAAGAGGACTTAACTCTCAATCCTTAACAGGAATATTTGAGAATAAATATGGCGAGACTGTAACAGCTGCATCTATAGAGAAAGATTTACAACAAGCTGCTAAGCAAGGAAATTTGTTCCAATACAAAAACTTCAAACATGAACAGTTTGCTAACTTTATTATTAGTGGCTTAAAACAAAATAAGTTTGATGTACGTTTAGAGCAACTTGAAGATCTTAAAAGCCTAGGCGCGGAAGAGTTTGAAAAGACTTTTGGTATTCCATCGTCTGGTGAGAATAGAAAAAATATAAGTAGTCTTGTAGATAAAATGAAAGATAATGCTTCTTTTATTAAGGAAGTACATGATAGAGTAACTCGTACATTTATTAATCCTTATAAGCTTTCCTCTGTAGGCAATTATAAGAATAAGAAAAATGCTGAAGATGAATTAGAAAGCTCTAATAATTATATGGCATATGAAGCTGTCAAAGATCAGCTTGTATACAATATGTCTGTCTCTAAGGATAGTGGAGATCGTATTTCTCAATTAAAAAATGAAATTTCAAATATTGATGGCAGAATAGATGTTGATACTGTGTTGAAAGTTTCTTCTGAAGAAGGTTTAAAAACACTTTCTAAGGAGCTTAATGAAAAAGTTAAGTCGCTTGAAGATAGTTTAAAGCTGGTAAAAGATCCTAAAGTACAGAAAGAAATTAATTGGACACTACAAAGAATAGAAGAAATAAATGATATACTTGAAGAGAAAAATGATAAGGAGCAGAATACTAAAAGAGGTAAATTTGTAGAAAAGATATTTGGTAAAGAGATAGAAAATTCAACAGATAAGAAACCATTTGATAGCTTGAAAGCTGTTGAAATGCTTAACCTTGGTAATGATATTAGTTTATTAGATTATCGTAATAAAGTTGCAATAGATAGATATGCTTCACTTACTACAAAAGGTGGTTTTAAGAAGTTATTTGATTCTGCTATTGTAGAAAGAAAAAAAGCTGTAGAGAAGTCTGTAAAAATAGACGAGGAAATTAAAAAGGATGAAGCTTTAGATATATTAGGTCTTAATAAGACTAATGATGGTATAGCTGCCACTATGCAACCAAATACACAAGAAATAGACAATGCTGCTGGTACTCTTAGATTAAATAAGATTGTAGTAGATGTATTAGATGGTAAGATAGTTGGTAGTGAATTTGATCTTGAGCAGTTGGGTTTTAGGATTCTTCCCGATATTCAACTAGATGACCCTAACGCTGACGTCAAAGATTATGCACATGTGAAGAGTAAAGCAGGTATGGATTATTACATGCCTAATGATATGGCTAAAGCTGCAAGAGAAATTGTAAAAAAAGCTGATGATGAAAAGAAGCCTTCTGAAAAATCACAAGAAGAAAAACCTCCATCTGATTCTGTTAATCCTCCTATTCCTCCAAGTAAGAATGCTGTAGAAGGGAGTTCTATGTTTGTAGAAAATTTAATTTCTCATATATTTGTTCCTAATGATTTAAGGGCTGCGTTTAATAACGCAATATTCTCTGGAACAAAAGATGAAGTTAGACAAGATCTCTCTATAAGTGTTAAGGTATTAGATAAGTGGTGGCAAGATCAACATGATGCACAAAAGAAAAATGCTTCATATTCACCATATACAGGTTTTCCTGGAGTGTTTGTTGCAAGAGCCCCTATTGATTTATCTATTTTGCATAAGGGAATTGAAATAGGAAAGCTTTCATATCCAGAAAGAATGCTATTTAAGGTGGGTAATGTTTTTGTTAATATGGACAAACTTACTCCTGAGCAATATGAGAATTTTACAAAAAGACCTGCTGCACAATATGCTGCAGATTTACAAGTGTATAATGCTCAAGTATCGTTTAAGAATTACCTTGCAATGCGATTTAGAGAAAATAATTTAAATCCAGTTACATTATCACCTAAAGAATTAAGTGAGCTTCTTGATATATCTATTGCTTATGGTGAACTTGATAAAGTAGTTACAGATAAAGAAAGACCTCTGTATACAGAATTAAAGCATAATCAAATTACTTTCAAAGATAAGGAAGGTAATACACATAATACAATGGCTATAATTTCTGTTCCAAAGCAATATGTTGAAGACATAGGATATACAAGGACAGAATTAATAAATATTATATATGGTAAAAACTATTTTGATGGTGGAAGACCTAGAACAAACTTATCAGATTACGTAAGGAATAATCATGAAACAATTCTTTCTGTTAATAGTCGTTATATTGGAATTATTGAAAAGCCAGATGGTGTATATCAACCAGTAGCTCTACGTGCTGCTACAATGAGTGATGAGGCTAGAGAAGATTTATTTAAATCTCTTAAAGAAAGAGCTATTGAATCTACTAAGAACATGGTAAGAGTAGATACTAAAGAAGAATCTCAAGGTACTATCTTAGTAGGTAACACTGAAGTTTATTACAAACTTATTAATGATGAAGCTAAATCATTTAACGATCAATTTAATATAGAACTTGATAGTAAGGTATTTATATCTGATGTTAATGGCAGTTTAAAGATTGATTTATCTTTAAGCCCTATTGGTTCTGTTCGTATTGAAATTTACAATCCTTCTAATAAATATCGCTCAACTTTATTTGTATCTTCTGTTAAGATGCAAACTATTAACAATTTTAAGGATTTTGAAAAAGCTATTATATCTGAAATAGGTAAAAAGAATGCTAAAGATAAGTTATTTGCAGATTTGAAGGTTCAGATAACAGCAGATAACTTTAAACAAAATATTGCTGACGATCAGAAACAAGGACTTTTTGCTGAAGATGTTGCTCCTTTATTAAGTGCTGCAACAACTATAGAGGTTACAAAGAATGCTTCAATGTCGCTTATTCCTAATACAGGAGAAGTAAATAAGGCGTATGATAAGATTAAACCTAAAGTAAAGAAAGAGCCTGTTCCTGATGTAACAGCACCTCAATCAGATATAGAAGCTCAAAAAGCAGATATAGAAAGAAGGAGAGAAGAAGAATTAGCGATTTTTGATAAAGTAAAAAATGCTAAAAATAAACAAGAATTAATAGATGCCTCAAAAGAATGGCTTGACTTGAATCCTTATGATACAAAACAAGTCCACTTTTCGATAGCATCTAATTTAATGACTCCTGGAAGTTTTGAGAGAGGTAAGGAACTTCTAATAGAAGAGTATAAGTCTACTGAAAATACTAGAGTAAAAGTAATAAATGCAAAATATGATGCTGAATTAGCTGCTTTAGGGGAAGCACCTGCTGCAGAAAGAATAATAGAAGACACTATTAATCCTAATCCTGTGGCTTCTCAAGTAGGAATGTTTGGTGGTATTGCTGTTAATGTTTCTGAAGAGGGAGAACCTTTCTATGAAGATCTTACGAGACTTGAAGCTCAAGAAGATTTATCTCAAATTGAATTCGATAGTGTTAAAGATGCACTGTCTTCAAAAGATATAGCATATACAATAAATCCTGATGGTAGTGTACAGTATTTTGAAATAAGTAGTAAACAAGAATTACCTGATTTAAAAGATGCCATTCCTGTAGATTTGGCTAAGCAACTTGGATTGAAAATTAAGCCTCAAGAAAGAGAAGATGATGTAGCATTTAAAGTTATTCAGAATGGTAATGAAGTAAAAAACATTATTAATATTCAAAAAGCTAAGACTTACATTGAGGCAACTCTTCCTGATTTCATTCAATTAGAGGATGTAGATAGTCTTATTAATAAGATAAGTGTTAATGGTGAAGTATATGGTGCTTTCTCCAATGGAATTATTTACTTAAATAAGAATGCTGAGAGTGGTACAGAGTATCATGAAACATTTCACGCTGTATTTCGTACACTATTAACAGATGAACAAATTAACACATATCTCAAAGCTGGTCAATCAATACTATATAAGCAACTAGCAGCGCAAAAGAAATCTATAAGAACGCTTCTTAAAGAGAAACGGTCTCAAGGATTATATGCAAATCTTTCAGATGAAACTGCTTATGATAGACTTTACGAAGAAACAATTGCTGATAGCTTCCAAGAATGGAAAGCTAAAAAAGCTCCAGTAGGAATATTAGGAAGACTGTTTGAACTTCTTTCTAACTTATTCAATTGGATATTTAGAAACAAAACAGATTTAGATTTACTATTCAGAAAGATTGATAGTGGAAAATATAAATATTCTAATATAGTTGCTAATAGATTTACGCAGAGTATAGATGATGAAACAGGTTTGCCTGAGTTTGCATTTAGTGTAATACCTGCACGTCCTAGAGTTACACAAGTAGCTAAAGCAACAATAGTGGTGAAGCGTAATGTTGATCCTAAAACAGCTAAACAAGTTGTTCAAAATGTTGCTGTATATTTTAGTATGTATAGAGATAGAAAAGAGTTTGATAAGTTTTCTAATGAGCAACTTCTTGATAAGATATTAGATGATTTAAGAAATACATATAATTCTGGTAACCCCTTATACGCAGCATGGACACAAGAGCAAAAGAGCATTCTTGAGGTTTCTGATGAATCTTACATTTATACTAATGAAGAGTCTCGCAATGTAATTAAGGAAGGTGCTAAGAAGTATATCAACTCTATTAATTATATAGAACAGTTTGAAGAAGAAGAAGCCGATGAAGATGAAACTGGTAAAAGCAATCAACCAGCAACAGGATTTGATAACACCTCTGAAAATAAAGGTGGGTTTAGTAGTTTACCAAAAAGACTTCGTGAATATATAGGCTTTACTAGTTATGTAAAAGAGAAAGATCAATTTGGTATTTCCACGTTAGGAAATGGTATGCCTATAATAGCTACAGTAGATTCACTCTCTGTTTATTATGGATTGTTAAGATCATTGGCTAATGTTACTGATCCTGTTAAATTCTTTCAAAAAATGGTAAAGTATGCTAATCCAAACAATGAGCAAACAATGCATTTTGTTGAGAAATTTATCGCTGATTCTGGATTAGACACAAAAGTGTTATTAGAAGAAAATAGACTTGTTGCTACAAAGAACACTGCTTTAGTAGAAATGGTAAAGAAAGGATTTAACAAGTATAGAATAGATTACTTGTTTACTGCCTACTTTACTAATACAGGAGAAACGCGATCATTTCATCCTAATAGGAGAAATGTAGAGAGCGTTCAATTTAGTGATTGGTCAAATAACTTTATTAATAAATATGTTAGATATGATAATGACACACAAAGAAAAATTAAAAATAGATTAAACGATGTTCTTAATGAAAGCTTTGATCCAAGGGTAAAAATTAAGTATGACGACAATTCTATAAATGAAGCTTCTAAAGAAATTACAGGTGTATTAAGAGAAATAGGAATACAGTTATCTCCTGATTTTGTTAAGTATTCTCTTTTGTCAAGTAAAGTGGCTGAGTTTGATGAATTAAATGAAAAGTATAAAAAAGAAGGTGCAGAATTACAATTTACTGATCCTCATAATACAATTATAACAAAGGATCATTATCAGTATGTACAGATAATGAAAATTCCTGGAGAAACTGCGCTGAATAGAGATTTCATTTTAGAGCTCAATAAAGCTTTAGTAGGAAATAATAATCCATTCTTCAAATCAATTGTTGTTGACAAAATTTCTAATAAAGAAATAGAGCTTGACACAGATATGTCTTCACGCCTTTTAAACGTTGCAAGAGGTAATGCTTTATTTGATGAGACTGTTGGTGAATCCTCATATACAAATGCTGCTAATAAGCTTGTATTTGCTCACCAAGATGGTACATTTAATGTTAAGACATCCTATGGACTACGTGATGCTAATACAAGGAGAAAATTACGTGAAACAGGAATAAGAGAAGATATTACAGGATACAGAGATGAATATGATAAAGAGTGGCTTACGTTAAACCCTCTATTAAATTCTAAGCAATTTGAAGCTATTGCTGATAATTTATTGTTTAGGCGTGTTGATGGTTTACGTGCTACAGAGGTTAATTCTTTTGGAAAGATTGTTACACAAGAGTTTAGAGATCAAAAAGAAGGTGTTACATATGGAGACTTTTCTCCTCGTGAGTTTATTGTAAATATGATAAATCTTTATATTTCTGGAAGTGTGTCACAAAGAACATCTCAAGGAACAGTTATTACAACACCTCATCTTATACGCGTTTTAGAAGCTTCCAAGACTGGTGATATGGTTAATCTTCCTATTAATCTTGATGTTTATTCTGGTAACACTGTTACAAAGAAAACTATTGATAGAGTATATGATGAATTTACAAAAGAGTTTCGTCGTATTCAAATAGTTAAGGAGCAAATAGGAAAGCTTAAATTTGGTGTTGTTGAGAACTATCATACTGGTAGTTTCTTAAAAGACGATCAAGGAAATGATACATTTGAAATTGATAAAGGATATAGGGGATTACAATTTACAGATAATATAACTTCTTTATTATCTAACGCCACTACAAAATTAATGGAGCGTAAAGCTCGTACAGGAGAAATTATTTCTAATGAAGATATTGCTTTAATTAAAAGTGATATAGCAAGTAATTTAAATAATATGGTAGATGGTGCTTTAGAAATAATGAATAGGGAAGGAATTGTTTCTAAAGATAGTACGGGGTCATATACTAATAAACTTCTTTATGAAGGTGTTTCCAGAGATAGTAATGATCTTAACTTTAATAAATCTATGGGATTTGTTTCTGGTAATGATTTGTTACACTTAAAGAGAGTTAGAAAACCCGCAGATTTTAAAGATAACATTGGTCATGTTGTTATTAATGATTATTTAAATACACTTGCATATAATCAAATTCTTCATGGAGATAGTGCATTAAGTTTAAAGAATGATGGAGGTATTGATGCTGTAAAACGTGCTAAGGGTGATAATGCTGCAATTACATCAATGCGTACAGATTTAATTAATCCAAGCTTAGGTATTACAGAACCCTTTACTCATTCTAATATTGCTATATTTAAAGAGCCTAAAGTATGGAGTGACGTTATAAAAGGTTTTATTGATGTTGCTGATGCTCAAATGTATACGACTGTAAAAGGATTAAGATACACATTATGGGGTTTAGGAAGACTTAGTAATAGAGTGGCAAATGTATTGGATGCTTTAGAAAAGGGAGAGAATATTCATAAACTAATAGATGAGAATGGTAATCAATATGATGGGGTATTTGGAGAAAATGGTTTACTGAGATATGACGAAATGACTAACTCTCTTAAATTAGTATATAAAGATGGTAAGACTTATTTTAAAATGTCTGTTGTAGTGTTACAACCGGGTCTTACTTCATTTAAAAATAACAGAGGAGAGTGGCAATCATATCCGGGATGGGAATCGTTACACAATCTTCGTATGCAGATGGAAACTAACGGAATTCATTTTGCTGCACCTCAATCAGCGTCAAAAATGATGACTCTTGATGTTTCATCAAATGATGACTTCTCAGATTTGCAAGGTCACTTATATAATAATGAGTTCTTTGGGTTGCAAACAGAAAATCCATCTAACAAAAAAGAGATAACTACACCAACACAACTTTTACAACTTATTGATAGTGAACAAAATGATAACGCTGATGTTTACTTTCAAGGCAAAACAATTAAAGTAAAAGAGCTCAAGCAAAATTATCAATCTTATGTTTCTCAGAAAACTAGTAACTCTTATGAGATGGCTAGAGAAGACATATATGATATAAAAGATTTTCAAAATGATTTAGACGAAGCTATTGCACAAGGTAAAGTAAGTCCTCGCCTTGCTAAGTTTCAAACTCGTGCTATAGAAACGCTAGAAAATTCTGGTGCTGATGCTCAACTTTTAGACTTCTTCTCTTTAGATGAAAATAAAAACCCTAAATTTGATTTGAACCTTAGTTCTACAAAGACGAAGTTTGAACAACTTTATCTTTCTTATTTCTCAAGAGGTGTTTTGTCTCAAAAGAATCCTGGCTATACAGCAGCATTAATGTCTGGTATGGGTATTAAGCATTTAAAGAGAGCTACTAAAATAGTAGATGGTAAAGTTGTAGCTTGGGATTTTATTCGTAGAGAACAATATGATGGTAACTATGGAAATGTAAGAGGAGAATCATATGCTAACACTAAAGAAGAAGTTACAGAAGAAGGTCAATTATTCTTAGCTGAATTAGAGTATAACGCTCCTGAATATGATGAAGAAGGAAATATTACAGGATATTTTTCAGAAATGCTTATGCCTGCTCACTATAAGGATTTCATTGATGGTATTCCTCTTAGTGATAATAAACTTCCTGATGCTATTAGTAAGATGTTTGGTGTTCGTATTCCTTCTCTTGATAAGCATTCATTTATGTCTCTTAGACTTGTAGATTTCTTGCCTGCTAATTTAGGTTCTACGGCAATGTTTCCTAAAGAAATTGTTGCTTTATCTGGTGCTGACTTTGATATAGATAAGGAATTTATGAGTGCATATGCTTTCTATGTTGTAAACGATAAGTTTGGCAAGAAAGAGTTTAAGAAATATGGAGATGTTACTACATTAGAAGGCAAATGGGAAGAATATAAGCTTTGGATGTATAAGAGTAATAAGCTTGTAAAGAACGTTATTAAAGATTTAACTGGTAGTGATCCTGACTTTGATGCTAAAATGAAAGAAGCGTTTGTTGTTGAATTACTTACCAGTAAAAAAGATGTAAAAGATAAGTATTTTGAAGTATATTTAATTAGAGCTCTTAAACAATTAAAATTACCTTCAACAATAGAAGAATTTGAAGAAGCTTCCAAAACCAGAGAATATAATAATGGTGTACTAAGTAATAGAATAGTTGATAGCTTTATTGGTCTTTTAACAAATACAGGAATGCATGAAATTGCTAAAACTCCTGCGGAGTTAACNATATTGAAGAATATTGAAAAGANTAAGGAACTATATCTTAAAGATAAAGATGGCAATCCAATAGGAGAATCTGTTTTTTCTAAGAGTGAAGTGTTTCCTGTAGATAGTGTAGCAGGTAAGTATAATGCATTTCGTAATAACACTACTGGTAAAGATAACATTGGTATTGATGTAAATGCTAACTTAATTTATTCAATGTTTAATAAAGGAGAAGTAGAATTAAGAGAAAAACATGAAGGGTTTACTTTTGATGGTAAGGAATTTAGAAGTTTTGCTGGTAATAGGCAGTATAATTTAGAAACTGAAGAGTTTGATGGTGAGCGTACAAATAACGTTCTTTCTACACATATTTCTTCTGCAACAGATGAAGCTAAAGAACAATTAAATGCTAAATACAATTTAGGAGTGGATGCTCTTAAAGTTGTTAACTATTTAATTGCTTTAAAAGTTCCTGAAGAAACTGCAATCTATTTTGCAAATCAACCATCAATTGTTAATTATTTACACATTAAGGCTACAAAGAAAAATAATCTCTTAACTAAAGAAGAAGAAAACTTAAGTACTCTTAGATATGTAGAAGAAGCTAATAATAGAACAGAAAAGCAAATAAAAGATTTTAAAGACTTCTCTAATAAGGAACTTATCAATTTATTTGAAAAAGAAGGAATGCTAGAAGTTAATTGTGATTAATAATCTATCTAAGCATTTTCGCTTATGACTTTTAGAAATTATAATTAAAATTGTATATTTGCATATTATGGCTTGTATCTATATATTAAAACAAGGAGATGAAGAATTAACATTTAAAGATGAAAAATCTTTAGTTAAGCATATTAGAGATAATAAGCTATATAATATATTATCTCCTAAGCAAGGAACTCCTTCTAATACAACAGATAGTTTAGCTGCTGTTCTGCGGCAAATGACGTTTGGAGAGAATAATTTTAGTGCTGAAGATCTTAGAAAGTTTCAAGCTGATCTTCTTAGTGAGTTTGTTCGTATTGAAGAACAATCTGATTTTTTCTATAATGCAGGCAGTCCTTTATCCTTAACAAAAGGATTAGGAAAAAACTTAGATAGTATTGCGAATATAAAAAGAAAAATAGAAACTCTTGGTGTAGATGGAGAATTATTGGATAGTGTTCCTTTTGATGTACGTTATTTAATTACAGGAAGAGAGGAATATAAAACTAGTCAAGATCAGTATTCTCATGGTATTACAGCAAATAATGTGAAAATATTAAAGGAAATAGACAGTTTGTCAAGGACAATGTTTATGGAACTTACGCATACTTTTCAGAATACTCTTAGTAAAGTGTTAGCCAATTTAAAGCCTAATTTAATTTCTGATAAAGTAAGAGAATTAATGGATGAACTTTCTGCTTTTTCTCAGATTGCAGCGTATAAGCAATGGATAAAAATACATGATAGGGAAACATCAACTCTTCGTAATAGTTTAATTTACGATACATTATCTCCTACTCCTACAATTATAGATATTGTTAAGGATGCTCAAAGAATTTCTCCTGATAATGAGTTTCTAAAATTTGTTTTACCTGTTTCCACCACTGTTCGTATTGGAAAGAGAAATCAAAGAAATATTCTTAATAGAGACTTAATAAATATCATAGAAGGAAAAACTCGTGGAAAGCTTGAACCAGATTTAATTGCTGGAATGATGGATAGCTTTAGTGATTTATATTCAAATCCCACTACAAAGTTTCATGCTAAGGCATTATTTGATTATCTTATAGTAAAAGATGGATTAATGTTTAAGAATAAATCATTCATTAAACTTCTTCCTACAGAACTATTTAAGGATATATCAGATGCAACATCTATTGCTACTAGTCTTATGGGAGCAAATACAATTGAGGAATATAGAAAGATTAGTAATAAATTAAGAGAAACAGAAGTTGTAAATAAAGAAGGAATTGTAAAGCCTTATTTTAATAGTCAAGAAGCATTGCAAGTTAGAGATTTTATCAAAGAAGAAAATGTTAGTGGATTAAAGAATTTGCTCTTCGTAAAGCAGTTTGGCTTAAATGTTAATGATTTTTATCATAAGTTTGAAGAACTGTATAGTAATGATATAAGAAATCAATATAATCTTGATTTAGTAAAGACTACTGTAAATGTAGCTGGTCGTAGAACAAAACCAGAAGGAATGCTTGTAGTGTTGGAAAACAATGTAAAGAATATTTATATTGATTTATTTCCTGCTAAATTTTCTACATTTAAAAAAGACAGTGAGGAAAGAAGTGATTTTCTTGCAAAGAATGTTGCAGAACTAAAAGAAATTGGATTCCCAGTTCTTAATAGAGAGCATATAGATGGTGATAAGAGTAAATCTGATGTCTATTTTAAAAAGTATATTCGTATACTTGAACCTGGAAGAAGAGATGTTTTTGGTAGTTTTGGCAAAGCTACTTACACAACATATAGACTTGTAAGTATATCAAGAGATTTCAACACTTATACAGGTTCTTCTATGACAGTTGATGGAGAATTAGTGCCAAGAGGTAGTAGCGCAAAATATGTTCCTGTAGCTGCTGTAGGCGCTTCTAATACAACTGGTGTAGCTAACCTAGGAAAGCGTCCTACAAAAGATGAAATATTAGCTGTTATAGCTGCTAAAAATAAAAGAAGTAATGGAGATGATGAAGCTGCGGGTGCTGTAGTTCCCAATGATATTCCAACACCGGGATTAGATGGAGGTGTTCTTGGTTCAGATGAATCCGGTACATCATTTACATTTCCTAATACACAATCTATTGATGAGAGCGAAACCACTAATACACCTGTGCAAGATAAAATGAATGATTTCACAAATCATTCTGGTGGGGCCGCAGGTGGTGATACACAATGGGATATAATAGGAAGAGAGTTTGGTGTTATTAATCACAGGCATTATAGAGAACCTGGAACTGGTAGTGTTGACAGTTCTACTCTTAGAAGTCGTGGTGTAAAACCTATCTCTGCTTCTAAAACAGATTATGAAGAGGGTATTCAAAAAGCAACGCAAGCAGCTAAAGATTTAGGTAGAAGAATATCTGAGAAATACGGTCACTACCAATATAGAAATTGGTTACAAGTTAAGTATGCTGATGCTATTTATGCTGTATCTACTATACTAAATAAGGGGCAAAAAGATAAAAAAGGATTTACTGCTGCTACAAAGCAAGTAGAAGGTGGCACAGCATATGCAGTACAAATGGCGATTAATGAGGGTAAGCCTGTATTTGTTTTTGATCAGATTAGAAATAAATGGTTTGAGGTTGACTATGCCACCGATTTATTTGGTAAAAAAACATTTATAGATTTTGTTGAAACAACAACACCAGTACTTACTAAAAATTATGCTGGTATTGGTTCAAGAGAAATAAATGACAATGGTATTAGAGCAATTAGAGAAGTTTATTCTAAAACAGCACAGAGTCAAGTTACAAATACTATTCAATCAACAACAGAAACATCAGGTAACATAAATCCACCTTTAACTGGTACTTTTGCAGGACTTCAAGCAATGCCTTATGATCCTTCTGATATACCTTTTGATACCTTTACAGATAATGAAGTAAACGAAGATCCTTGTTAAGAATAATACTATGTACTGCGATATAAAAGATACGAAATACGGAAAAAAGCTAGCTAGTCAAATTGGAAGTAGACAAGCTAAAGAGTTTGCTATGGCTATTGAAAAACCAAAATTTCAAAGCTGGTTTGGAAATGGTAAAACCATTACTTTAGAAAACGGACAAGTTGTTCCTTTTATTAATCCTGTAATGCAGGTGATAAATGAAAAAGGAAACTCATTTAATATGCTTGAGAGATTTCATCTCAAAAGTATGGAAGATGTAAAGAACTTTTTAAGTTCTGGCGTTACAGGCATAACATCTCTAAAAGGAGATGTATATTCTATTTCCAATAATGAAGATAGATATATAGGTGAAAAACTATTCAAAGAAATAGAAAGAATATATCCTTCTCTTCTAATTAAGAATGGAGATACATTCACTATCAATTCAAACTACAACTTCACAAGTCCTAAAGTAGTATTTAG
>JGI11643J11755_11777352_pt1 | contig 17507 bp, 24 predicted proteins | sample IowConreferecore_FD_11755 | JGI IMG/M metagenome (IMG submission 11755)
CAGCAGCCGCATCACCAGCAGCTTCAACATAAACAGACAGCTGGTTCTGCAAGATTTCCAGTACTTTGTTGTCGCCAGCAACTCGGCGGAACCGTTCGACAAACAAGCCAGCAGCAGCTTGAATCTTCTTGAGTTCTTTGCCAGTAGCAGGAACCATAACTTCGATGTAGTTCTTGGCAAATGCTTCCAGGTCATCCTTGGAAGTAGTGTTGCGTTCAGACTTCGGCAGATTAGCAATTGCTTCGAGGCTAATCTTGCCATCAGCAATCAACTTATCCAACGTTGCTTGTTCAAAGTCGCTATCAGCATCAACAAAGGTGCGGATATGTGAATTAAGAACGTTCTGGACTGTATCAACAATCAGGCTTTTAACCTTTTCGTCACCATCAGTTAGCAACTTGGCGATGTCATTAGCATCAGGAGCTTCGTATTCCACGGTAACTGTGGGCCGTTTGATACCATCTTTGGTACGGAAAGTAAAACCAACTTCGATCAACTTCGGATTTTCACCAGACATTTGAGTAACTCCATAAAGGTTTAGTAACTGTGGTACTTGTGTCGTGTATCGGGGGCCATTCCCCAAACCGCAAAGAAATTATACCCGAATAGGGGATTTTTTTCAACCGCGGCATGGCGGCTCCCAATTCACCAGATGTAGGACAAGGCTAACTTAGCTTCTTATCAAGTAGTTGTTTGAATGGTATCTCTACTGCTTTGGCTTTCTCAACCGTCAATAGGTAGTCTCGTTTAGATTCTACCAATCTCTTTAATCTATCCATCTCAGCAAAGAATGGCTTTACATCCTCCTCACTAAATACAGCTTCAGTAGTCCAGTGATCTTTTACAGTAAGCCTGGCTATCTGCCCTTGTGCACCGCGTAACTGAAACAATGCCCAGTTAAATTGCTGTGCTATTCGTTTTGACCCAGTGTTTATGCTCATAACTATCTCGCCCTGGGAAACATAATAACCCTGGACTCAACGCTTTTCTTTATCTTTCCATCCAGTTCTCTTATCATTCCTTTTATATATTTAATATGTTCCTCAGCCCCACCAAGCGCATAATCAAGTCCATAGTGAGTAGCAGGAAATTCATCCTTAACTAACTTCATTAACTTAAGTGCTTCTTCCATGTGCATGAGTGCAACTAAGTATCTGCTTTGTTTATCCAGATCACCTCTGCATATAAACTTTCTTACTGCATCACTAGTAGATGTTGTTATCATTTCCAAATAACCTCCGGTTAGATCCTTTTAGTTCCCTGACAGCGAAGTTAAGTACTGCTGCTAGTTCTATGTTATTAGGCCGGTGCTCAGCATAACCAAGTCCATAAGTACCATAGATTGTCTTGACTTGCAATTCGTACATAACACTGCCATCAGATGTAAATACCACTTCATAAGCTGTTACTGTTCCCTTGCCTCCACGATAAGCTATTGCTGGTGGATTGACTACTGGTGCGGTAGTCTTAGCACCTAACACCTTGCGATAGTTATCAAATATAGCAACTTCTTCATTGGCTAGCAAGGATTCTACTATTGGATCTTCCACAAACTTAAAGTGTCTCGGCTCCATGCTTAGGCTACCTCCTGTGTAGTTGTCTCAGTTATGCTGACTACTTCTACATCCCCAGGAACTGCACTGGTTGCCGCAGCGCGTTCAATAAATCTGTGTAAGTCTTTTGGCAACTGGTCTATATTACCGCGGCCATTATTTAATACCAATTTCTGTGCCCTGTCAAATGCTGCTATCTTCTCAGCTATAGTTTTACCTGGGTATCTTTGGGTATTTATACCACGCACGAACATATCAGGCTCACAAATAACATACAATTCTTCTCTTGCTCTTGTGATACCAGTATATATCAGTTCTCTAAATAACATACTATTCTGACTTGCGTGCGTGATAAAGAACACGCGACGATACTCACTACCTTGTGACTTGTGAATAGTCAGTGCATAACCTAAGCCAAGATTATTTATGTCCCCACTAGTTGATACTTTTTGAATAACATCTAGTCCCACCGGCTGCACACTAATAATATGACTAGCTGCCCTTGCTGTAGGACTATCTTCATCAGTATGATCACTCATTGCACTTAGCATATTATCCACATATGCTGCACTATCTAGTATTGATTGCTCATCAGTCTCATTACCAGTTATACCAGTAGCCATCACTACACTGTTAGCATATTTGGCTTGGTCATGCTCAATACCTTTATAATCCATTGTATTACTTGGTGCTCTTGGCTTCTTTCCATAATACGATGGGTTAGTCTTAATATCAGTAATAACTGCCTCGGATTTATTATACAGCACTCGCTCACCAATACGAAAGTATACCTTACTCACTCCGGTATATATTTCATAGACTGGTGCATCAAGTGTCTTAGCTAGGTGCCCTGCAACTATGTTATTAAGTGCTATTGTCCCGAAGTTAACATTGAATGGAGTTAATATTATATCTTCTTCTGGATTATACGCACCTTTATCCATTTGCTTAGGTAGCCACAGAGACATTTGCTTAACTGCTGCCATATCACTTAGTTTGTGCTTACGAACATGAATGAATACCTTACCTTGTCCTGTTGCTGACTTGTCTACACTAAAATCTTGCAATTCCTTAGCTGGTATCTGTTTTCCAGATAGTATCCTATGTGCTAAATTAAGTATAGGGGATTCTAATGCAGTTCTGTATACTTCATCCAATTCTACAGTAGTCATTCCACGACTCATTGCATGTATAAATATGGACTTGCCAAATACTGGTGGTAATTGCTGTATGTCACCAATGAATATAACTTGCAAGGTGCTATGAGTTCTAGCTGGTAGTGCTTCAATAAGTCTATTCCACAAATCCACTGCTACCATACTAGCTTCTTCCACAATTACTGTAGTTATCTGCTCCGGCATAGGAGTTGCTTCTGTCCTGGCTGGCATGAATCGCATACTTGTGTGCGTCTTACCAGTATTCTTATCCATAACTGGCTCATAAGTAGGCTCATATTCCAGTGCCTTGTGTATTGTCAGACAGTTATGCTGTAAGTCTTTACTTAGTGATGCGCGTACATTCTCAACTGCCTTATTAGTGAACCCCACAATTATGATACTTGGCGCACCACTGATAGGTAAATGCTTATGGTGTACGCCCTCCATAGGTAATGCATGGCCACTAGTTAGCAATGCTCGTACTATACCTTTCACAGTAGTTGTCTTACCAGTACCAGCCGCACCAGTAAGTACAAAAGACTTGCCAGTTCTAGCTAAGTTAATTGCACGCTGCTGGTTAGCATTATATGGGAATGAATCGACATCGCTGACGCTAATATCTGGTGCCTTGTGTATGTTATTTGGGACTTCCCGGGGGACTTCCTTTGTTTCATTCGGACTAACCGGGCTATTTGTGCTATTTGCGCCACTTCTCTTAGCTGCTACTAATGCACGCAGTCTAAGTATGGCCGCTTGTTGTTTTGGTGTTGTCATTACTTGCCTTTGCCTACTGGCTCAATATCTAATTCTGCCCAGATTAATTTCTGGCTTTTTCTTTAGTTCTGGTTGTATCACTGCTATGGCTAATGTATGTAAGTCTTGTTGTATTAGCCTATATGAGACAAAATAATAATAATCATCAGCTTTCCCCATGTCATATTGGAAAGCATAAGCATCTGATTTAATCTGTCTACGTGAGCAATGAGTATAAATAGGAATGTAAAGAGTGCCAGCAAATTCTAGCTGCCCATTATGATGATCTAAGTCTGCCGCCAAAGCAACAGGATCTATACGTGCTAACTGATACTTTTTCAGTATTGCTATCTGGTCTGGACTTAGATTCCACTTGTGTATTAGGTCGAATTCTATTGGCTTAGTTGCGGGGCTTGCACCAGTTATGTTTTGCTTGCTATTTCCTACTTTCTTCTCATTTTGCATAAGTGTCTTAATCATCCTACTAGACAGATTACTGTATGTATTACAGTTCATTTTCGTCTACTCCTGTACTAGTGGCATTGGCTGCACGGTATGCACGAATACTAAGTACTGATTGCTGCCACTTAATTCGAGCACGCAAATAGTCCATTTGTGATTTAAATTGATTACGTGCTGGTTCTGGTAATGGAATTGCTGCCGCCAGTGTTTCAGTTGAAGTAACTGTGGTAATCGTTGTACTGTTATTTGCATTGGTGCTGGTTATCGTTTCCTTACTATCAGCACCATCAGTTATATCTGCATCCGGCTCATTGACTACAATGGGACTTACTGGCCTAAACTCACTTATCAAGTCATATAGACCACGCAAGGTTTTCATCAGTAAGTAACTATGTGTACTGCCATGCGGTATCTGATCCTCGCAATGTTCTATTAGTTCTTTTACATCACTTGGAGTAACACCATTCTGTAGTGCTGCTATGTAGTTACCGGTCCAGGCTATCTGAATAATAGATTGCCAGTATACTGAACAAGTAACTTCTTTGCCTTGCACTACTGTCTTAAATGTAGGAAAGTCTCCTGCAATTGCCGCCCAGGATGCAACTAGGCCAGCTAGTTTACTGCCACTACGATCTAAGCCACGATTGATTAGCTTAGTAATTGACTCTTCTTGCCTAGCTATTCGGCCAGCTATTCTGCCGGCGCGCACTGTAGCCACTTGTGCTGCTAGTGCCTCATTTAATACATTAATCCAATTAGGTAATTGCTCAAGTCCCGCTGTATTCTTATTGATTACAAAACTAGGGACATCTTCAAGTGATAATGTATGAAGTCTTAACACCACTTTACTTAATGACTCTAAGTTAGTAGTGATAATCGGCCCTGCTTGTTCTTGCTTAGTTGGTGAAGTCCAATGAGTAGGAGCCTTAGCTAGAAATGCAAGGCCAAGTAAGTATTCATCAGTACCAGTTAGTTTTCCAGACGCCCAATCTTCTAGTTGTGCTATTAACTTACTAAGTGGCAAGCTAAATATAGGATGGGGACTTATTGCTATGCCATAACCTACATTTGCATAGTAGGATAGGCCGGATTTAGGACATATAACTTTCATAGAAGTCTCATTTGCGCTAGTGCGCGTTATTAGTATTTGGGTTATTTATAGAATTGGTTGCGTAGCACACTACAGGTCATCAGCTGTTAGTGCCTTACGCTTTTCAGTGCCTAACTTAAATGCCTTATTGATAACATCATTAACGTTATCTATATCTTGTTGAGTTGCATGTTCTGGATCTGGTTTGTAATCCGCAGGTAACTCTTTACTGTGGCTGCCGCCAATATCTACTTTAGTAATTGACACTGGTAACTGCTTAGCTTCTGGTGGAATGATTGGATTAGGAATAGTAACACTAGCCAGGAATCGCTGGAATTTATAAATGGTATCCATCTTAAACTTAGCATCTTCGGCAGTAACAGGAAAATAACTTAGCGCGTCTGCAATTAGTCTTGCTTCTTGCTGACTTATTTGCGGCCTAAATAGCCTTTGCGCTGGATTAGAATATATGTTTGGCATTTTGCTGACTCCATGGCTTGCGCCATATTGTAATGTGATTACTGTATAACTACTATGTAATAACTAGCGAAGCTATAATTGGAATTGGAAATAGATTCTATTACTATGCTCGCTTCGCTCGCGGCATTAGTGGATTGTATTCCGTACTGTTTCAGGTGTTAGCCTAGCGCCGCTGAGTGTTTCTTCTTTAATTACTTTGATGTTTTCTAGTACCTTAGCTTCTTTCAGATTTAATTTTACTGCTTGCACTGTTAATAACATTTCTTTAACTCCAGGCAAGTTAGCATTAGCAGAACGGTCCAGATGCTTGCGCGTTGTTTCTAGTATGGCAATAGTTATACCTATTTGTTCTGTAGTCAGATTAACAGTGCATAGCGTGTCTTTTGTTATTGCATTTGGTGTATCAGATGTGATTTTCAATTAGATGACCTTTTGTCTATGTGATGAAACGGCCGGACGGAATACCCGGACGCGTGCCCAAAAAACCGGGTGTCATGGTATTTTCGCACATTTTCATACCCCGGTCAACCCCTATTTTTCATGCCCTATGCCATAACTACACTAAACTACCTTATTAGTGGCGTCTTAACTAGCTAGCGTGCTATGGTTAGAGTTAGTATTGTAGTGTCTTAAAATTTAGTATAATAAAATCCATTTAATATAACTTATAATAACTTTCAAATTTTAGTGGGGTATAGATAAGCTAATAGATATGTCAGTGGATAGGGCCAGGATAGTTAGTAGAGGCATAAGTAGTAGGATAGTTAGTAAGTGGCAAGGTCATGTGGTAGGGTACTAATAAGGGCATGGGGCACGAAAATGGGGGGATGGTGGGGTAAAATGGCATACCGGGAATACGGGTGTTTCGTACACCATACCGGACATTGCGGCAAACCGTCCAAGCGTCATGAAAAATGCCCTTGTAAATCCTATTATCCAGGAATATACAAGGGCTATGACTGATAGCACTGACTACTGACTACTAAATATCATCGGCCGTAATTTCAACGCCTAGCATTTCAGTAATTACCGCGAGCAATGCCGCTAATTCTGTTTCCAACTCTGCAATCTCCGGCACGGTATCAGCTAGCAAAGTGAAGTTAACGATATTATCACTAAATGTCTGCAATACTTTGTTTTCCCCGGCAATCATTGCAAATTTAGTGCGGATAATCTTAGCACCCAATTCGGCAGCTTTTTCAGACTTGCCAAGATTGGTTACTGCGTAGTGCCGGTACAAGTCAGCTAATCGCTCCAATACCGCCTTGCTAAGTATGCGATTACCTTTATTAGATGGCCGCATGAGATCATCATACAATGCGTCAATAGTTATTTCACTGCTAGCCGGTGTATATTCCCAATCATCGCCTTTTTCAGCAAGTAATTGTTTACCATACTCTTCTAAGTTAGCATTTAAGACTTTCGCCACTTTCGCTTGATCAGCCTCTGATAAGTCATGCAAATGATCGACAGTTACGGGGAAATAGTTAAATACTAGATTATCCCGTTTTTTGCCTACTAATTCGGGATGAGCCTTGCCAAATGTGGAACTAGCACCAACAGTTTTGAAAAATGTGCTAACAGAAATGGGGTTAACGCCCTGAATTGCTGAATTTATAGCCATGATTGAAACTCCAATTTATAGAACTACGCTAATAAAGGCAGGATTGCCTAGGCACTGACTACAGAATATCATACTTTGCATTGACCACCTAACACTGAATTGTAAGAGTTTGTAACAATTCTCATAATCCAGCTTAGGTAGTCAGTCCAAAAGATGCTATGCGAGGCAATTAGTATTTTACTGACATATTAACCAATACCCGCCCACTAACCAAATCAAATGCCTGAATATAAGTATAGCCAGCATTATCCAAACTACCATTAGGCCCAAATTTGCCAAGTAAATAATTTTCCATACTGCGCCGAATACTGATTAATGTGCAATCATACAAATCCAGCACTTTTTTACCTATCACACTAGGCATATCAGGATAACGTCTAGACACTGTAAATACGGCCACTTGGCTATATCGCGCAGGAATCGGATACCGGCTAAATGCAATACGTGGACTGCCGCTAATACTGCTAATTCCAATAGTCATAAGATTACCTTTTTTCCAAAGTGAAGAGAATTTCATTAACCACAAGCCTTTTACGGCCATATAACGCCATATCAAATACTACATTATCGGCGGGTTTGATTGCCATCCAATAGTTATCGACATCATAATCAGAACCAGCCTTAATAGCCTTTGTCATAGTTGTGGCATGTGCGGATTCTAATTTGATTACCATGAGCCTAGTGCTACGCTTGGCATTGTAAATAGTCACAGTATCAGTTACTTCATCCATAGCAAGAAAACACTTTATTAGCGACATTATTTCATTCCCCTATTTAATGGCTTAACCAACTTCCTTAGCAAACTATCAACATGCTCATCATTGGCATAGCTATATACATTACTACATAGCCAAGAACCCAGCCCAGCCCTATGCAGCAAATCCCAGCGATAACGCCTATCAGACAAACCCGCGTTAACGTAAATAAGGCGATTATCAATTGTATCAAATTTGCTGATAGCATTTCGTATATGCTCCTGATGTTCAATAGTGAGTTTTAACTTAGTCATTTTCCAGCCCGCTTATTCAGTCTTACGATTGCCGCCAAACCACCAAGCCAAGCATTAGCAAATACCAGATTCTCATTCAGAGTCATAGCATAGCCAATATAACCCCATTGTTCCTTTGCATCTAACCATTTATTCGCACTAGCCAAGTCAGGAAAGAATTTCTCCCGCCGATAACGCCGCACGAATAGATATTTGCCGATAGTAGTCTTATCCATTATTCCATACTCCACAAAAATGTCTTAACTCGTCGAATAATAACCGCATTACGAGGGATTGAAAGCATAGCCAGCCTAGCCAAACAATCCGCGTGTGTTTCCCCTTGCGCGAATATGACGCCAGTCAATTTACTGATAGCTGTATACATTATGATAACTCCCATAACTTGCCACCGATGCTTACGCGCCAATAGGTGAAAATAGACATCTCGTGCTATCCCTAGCCTATCCCTAGTCAGCTAATGGCGTGAGATTAATCATTGCATAAGCCGTATTAATGGCATCTTCCCTATCGTCGCAATAGTACCATTGCGCTTCTGGTGCGAGTTTACCGTTAGTTAGTGTCTTAACAATGTATTGCTGCCAATCGGAATCCCGATAGACCTTAGCTATTAGCACGTCGCCATTAGTAATAGTGTGCTGAATGTTCTTAATGAGTTTCAATGACATGATAGTATTTCCCTATGATTAGTTAGAGTCAATGCTTAGGCGGCAAGTCAGCAACGTGGATACCCATAGCTGCCGCCACTTGATTAAATGTAACAGTAATTAGTAAGTTGATTAATGTATCCATACCCAAATCATACGCTTCTGACATAGCTTTGCAACCTCAAACAGGCCAAATTGCGTACCAGGACGCATTTCAATATGTAAGAGTTGTTAGCAAATGTAACTTAGGTGCTGGCGCCAATGAATNCNAATGANAANNATAANGATAATGATAACTATTCTCATTTGAGTAGCAAGCCAAGCCAAGCCATCCCTATCCTAGCGGCCAATTGCAAATGATAACTATTCTCACAGTGCGAAGCATAATGATAATCTAAATGAGAATGATTAGCATTTAGACGGGGTGGGAGCCTTTTTAGAAGTGTCGACTGGCCTATATCCTATGGAAGCATCTAAATTTTACTAAACTTTTTTAGCATATGCAGCTAACTATGAGTCTGTTAGTTATCATCTCATTACTCAGAATAAGAAAGTCTCCAAATCAGTAACCTGGGTCACCCACTACTTACATGATATAATAAGCCAGTGAATGAGAGGAGTCATTGGAAAATGAATACTGGTAATGCAGTTGTCGCGGCTGATCTGTTAAGTCCAGAAGAACTAGCAGGAGTGCCTGCGGTACAGAGTGCACCTAAGGATTTCCCTGCTAGACAACTTAGTGGACTGGAAACTAAGGCATTGGAGTTACTTGGTTCAGGACAGACTCAGGAAGTGGTAGCCAGTACTCTTGGTGTTACTCCTGGGCGCATAAGCCAACTAATGGCCGCCGAAGATTTTGCTGCGCTGGTGCAAGCTAAGCGATATGATAACTTACAGAAACATAATAAGCTGGATGCAGGATATGACTCTGCTGAGCAGAAGTTACAGGATAAGTTACTCAGGGCTATCCCACTTATGTTTAAGAGCCAGGAGATACTTAGGGCACTGCAAGTAGTTAACATGGCTAAGAGGAAAGGTGCGCCCGTGCAACCAGTTAGCACAAATGCAGGAACTAATCAAGTAGTCTCATTAACTTTACCCGTGCAGATTATAAATAAATTTTCTACAAATTTAAACAACCAAATCCTAGAAGCTAATGGTCAGAGTCTAGTCACGGTCACGCCAGCTATGTTAGCAAAAGTTAGTAATGAGACTAAGGAGTTGCAGGATGAGAGCAGCAATGCAAGAGTTAGTAAATCTGGAATTGAAATCAAAGCTCTTGCTTCAGGACGAGCAGTCTGCCCAGAAGATCTTATCTAACTTAAGAGCGAAATACTTAGGACCAGTTGATGCTAACGGAATCAGAAGTTATAGCTCAGGGCACGGAAACAGAGCCAAAGTTAAGTGAGAATACTTATATAGCTAGTGAGGTAATAGCTAATGCTAAGGAGTCACCTGATTTCTTAGCTGGACTTGCTATGCCTGATGTATTTGAGTATATGTGGCCAGTAGTATTTCTCAGTATCTGGGCAAGACTTAGAGAACTCATTGATAGGCCCAGGGACTTTAGTAAGTTTGCAATTGGCTTACCCCGTGGCTTTGGTAAGACTACACTCATTAAATTATTCATACTGTATATTATTATTTTCACTAAGAGACAGTTCATATTGATACTTAGTGCAAATGCGGGGTTGGCCGAAAATATCATATCTGATGTGATGGATATGTTAGATGAACCTAATATTAAGGCATTGTTTGGTGACTGGAGACTGGGAGTTGAAAAGGACACAAATGCACTGAAGAAGTTTGGATTCAGAGGCAGGAATATTATCATTGCAGGGCTAGGTTCTGGCGGCTCAGTTCGTGGTCTTAACTTAAAGAACGCACGGCCAGATGTAATAGTATTTGAAGATACTCAGACTCGTGAAGTAGCTGACAGTCAGACAGTTAGTGAAGATTTGTATAAGTGGATGCTTGGTACTGCCATGAAAGCTAAGTCTCCTAAAGGTTGTCTGACAGTATTCATTGCTAATATGTACCCCACACCATATAGCATACTTAAGAAACTTAAAGCAAATCCTGAGTGGATTAAATACATAGCTGGTGGAATTACTGTAGGTGCTGATGGTACTATGCAATCTCTGTGGGAAGAATTGCAGCCATTGAGCCAGTTACTAGGTGAATACCAAGCTGACTTACAAGCAGGACATCCTGAGATATTTCATGCGGAAGTACTTAATGATGAGAATGCTAGTGTTAACTCAGCCATTGATATTAGCAAGATTCATACTTTCCAGGAAGATGAAGAAGAAATACATGCAGGTAACTTCATAGTTATAGACCCAGCCACTGGTAAGTTAAATAAAGATGCAGTTAGTATAGGTTATTTCCAAGTACATGATGCTGTTCCTGTGTGCTGGGAAATAGAAGCTGGTGCATTTAGCCCAAAAGAATGTATCCGAATTGCCATTAAGTTATGTCTCAAGTACAATTGTAGGCTAGTAGTGATCGAGGGCGTAGCTTATCAGTCAACACTGGGATTCTGGTTTACTTATATTTGTGAACAAATGGGAATCACAGGAATTCAGTGTGTAGACATATATCCAGGTAAGAAGAGTAAGACAGCTAGAATCTTGGAGATGTTTAAGCAACTGATGGGCGGTGAGATAGTACTGCATCCCAGAACTTGGTCACAGTGTCTTAGTGAATTGCTTGGATTTAACCCATTGAAGATGGACAATGTAGATGGAATACTGGACTTATTGACTTATAGTCCTATTGTCATAGCTAAATATAGGCAATTTCTACTCAGTGGCACTATCATTGAGATGCAACAAGAGACTGGGGTAACAGAAATTGATTATTCAGATGCTCATAATAGTGCGTTTTAGGGGATAACTCGTGCCGGGTAAGTATTCATTTCCGACTAATGCAGTTTTAGACTACAACTCTAATCAAGCTGTAGCTAAATTGCTTGAATCCCCGGATTTAGGCGGCAAACAGAGGATTGATACTGATAAAAACAAAACTAAATTGCAAAACTTAGCTGAAATTGCCATAGCACAACAACTATTTCCTGCTAAATTAAGACAACTTAACATATTTAAGGGCACAGATCCAGAAGACCCTTATGTAGTGGGACAAAGAGACCCTAAAACCAATCAGGTAGATGTCTTTGCAACTGCTAACCGTGATCCAAATGACATCTTAAATACACTAATTCATGAAGTGGCTCATGCAAAGTCTGGAGATTCACTAAATACATTCCGGGCTGATATGAAGTCCCAGGGAATAGTGAAAGATGATAAGGGATTCTGGAACTTAGTCACTAAGGTAGTTGATCAGGCTAAGTCACTAACACTAGATTCAAGTGAAACTTACAATCTTGAGGAAGTTAGGGCTAATGCTGTAGCTTATTTGGGCCGAAAAGAGTTAGCAGGGGATAAATTTAAGACCACAGATCAAGATAACGACATACAGAAATTGCTAAACGATAATCCTGAGTTCTCAAAGTGGGTTAGTGGCATAGGTGGGAAATATATAGATTCTCCCAGAGCTAGTGCAGGCCCAGAACCATCTCCAGGACTTGGTGACTTACTATCATCCATATTTAAATAAGAGAATCTAATCATGCCATCCCCAGCCACTCCAATTGTACCAAGTGCTGAAAGCCAGAAAATTATCCTCAAGTTTGTTGTGGATATGGCTACTATGCAGTCTCAGATATATAACATGCGTGGGAGACTAGAAGATGTAGACCGTAGTTATATGCGGGAAGTGGACTTTAGTGTAGAAAGATGGAAAGCTGATAAGGCTAAGCGTCGTGGTGATATAACTAAATTCCACAACATAGTTATCCCAGTGGTAATGCCACAAGTGGAATCAGCAGTTACTTTCCAAAGTGAGATGTTTCTGTCTGGCTTTCCTATATTTGGAGTAGTTAGCTCACCTAAATATATAGACCAAGCACTGCAAATGGATACCATAATTGGTGATCAACAATTGCGTGGTGGTTGGGTGCAAGAATTCCAGAAAGCCTTTAGAAATGGATTTAAACATAACTTGATGGCCACGGAAACTGATTGGGCACAAGTTAAGACATTTTCCATTGGTAGTGCGGATAATAGTTCTGTTGCCCAGTTGCAGGAAATTGTCTGGGAGGGAAATAGAATAGTTAATATGGACCTATATAACACACTATTTGATCCACGAGTTGCACCAGATAAGATAGCAACTGATGGTGAGTTTGCTGGTTATATGAAACTGTATAGCAGGGTGGCCCTTAAGCAATTTATGAACTCACTAGTTAATGGATTCAATGCTAAGGAGGCACTTAATTCTGGACTTCTGTCTGGGATGAGTGTCTCTGCTACTAGCCCTGCCACTTACTATTTCCCAAGACTTAATCCTGAGGCACTAATATTACCTGACAGTATTGCTGGTACTAGCTGGAATACCTTTTGGACTGGCCAGGAAGCTAGACTTACTCGTGATGAGATGTACAAAACAAATTACCAAGTCACAGTTGTCTATGCTAAGATATGCCCAGCAGACTTGCGTATGTTTAATGTGCCGGCGCCAACTGTACCACAGAACTGGAAGTTTATTCTGGTGAATAACCAAGTGGTGATATATGCTGAAAGGCTCACTAATGCTCATCAATTTCTGCCTATGGTATTCTCACAACCTTATGATGATGGCCTTACTTATCAGACCAAATCGCTGGCTGTGAATGTAGGAGATATCCAGGAGATAGTTACCGCCCATGCAAATAGTTCAATTGCGGCCCGGCGGCGTGCAGTTAGTGATCGGGGTATTTATGATCCTAGCCTAATTAATGCATCGGCTATTAACAATGATAATCCTACTGCTAAAATTCCAGTTAAGCCAAGTGCATTTGGTGGAGATGTCAGTAAGGCATATTATCCGATACCTTTCAGAGACGACCAGTTCCAAGTTAACACTGCTGAGATGCAGCAATATCTTGGTTTCGCAAACATAATTAGTGGAATGAATCCTGCCAGACAAGGTCAGTTTGTTAAGGGAAACAAGACTCGGGCTGAATTTGATAATGTAATGAACAATGGTTCAGGTAGGGATAAGACAGTTAGTCAGAGTATTGAAGCCAGCCATATGGCCCCGACAAAGGAAATCATTAAAGCTAACATCTTACAATACCAAGGTGGGGTTAGCCTATTTAATCCTGATAAAGAAAAGGTAGTTGAGATTGACCCAGTGCAGTTACGCACTGCAATGTTGTCATTTAAACTTGCTGATGGTATGTTGCCAAGTGAAAGAATTATGGATGGTGAGGCGCTTACTATGGCCTTGCAAACTATCCAAGCAGTACCAGCATTGGCAAGTGGATTTAATGTAGTGCCTATGTTCTCTTATATGCTCAAGACTCGTGGTGCTAAACTCAGTAGCTTTGAGAAACCTCCTGAGCAATTAGCTTATGAGCAAGCAGTTGGACAGTGGCAACAAACTATGGCACAGTTGGCCGCCGAAGTCAGTAAGTTGAAAGACGTTAGTCCCGAGACACTTCAGCAACTGACATCTAAGTTACCACCTATGCCGGCCCCACAGCAATTCGGTTATAATCCACAACAAGCTAATCCCCCTGAGCCTACTGAAAGTATCATAAATCAAGTAGCTAGGATTAGTAGTCAAGGCGGCACAGTACCCACAGGACAACAAAATGCCAACTCCTAAAGACATTGATAAGTTATTAGCTGGCCTAGCTGATGGGGCTGGCTTAGTAACTCCTGGAAATATAGACTTAAATGCGCGGCCAGTAGTTACTAACGCTGATGGTAGTATCAGCACAGTTAGGTCTATATCCATTGGTACTGACCAGGGTGAAGTGCTAATTCCCACAGTAGTTAATGGCAAGGTGGTTAGTGACAAGGCCGCCGTTGCTGAGTTTGAGAAAACTGGTAAGCACCTTGGCATATTTAAGACACCAGAAGCTGCTGATAAGTATGCACAGACTTTACATCAACAACAGGCTATTCAATATGGCAAAGATAAGATAGGTGAGTTAATTGACTTACTTACTGGACAATGATATCAAATTTAGCGAGTTCCATACCCTTGGCCCGCAAGACGCAGTTTAGTAGCTTATAGGGCCCATAAGTCTAAGGCCGAGCGAGCCTGCGAGCGAAGAGCGAAGCTGTGCCTTGACTTAGGGAGATAAGCGTACTAAGCTAGCGGACGCGGACAAGTGGTTGGAGCGAGCGCTATTGTAACCTGGAAACTAAATGATTATGACTAATTCCCAAAATGAGTTTACCCGATATACTTTAACTCCAGAGGAGGAGATGCAAGGACAAATATTAACCCCGTTGCAAGAAAAGGCAATACAAAACGTTATTGCTGGATACGCGGAAGAGTTAGTACGTGTTAGCTATACCAGAACTGACCCAGACTTCTTCAATAAAATCTCCACTTGTCAAGGTCAGATAATGGCGCTAAAATCTCTCTTAACTACTTCCAGATACATTGTAGAAAACCTAACAACTGCTTCGTCTGGAACTGACGGAAACTCATAGGAATAATTAGTCATGGCAATTTCTGATATTTGGGCTGGACTTACTGGTAAGCCTGCTGCTACTCCTGCTGCTACTACAGTAACTCCTCCTGCTGGTGATACTTCTGTACAGCCTGGTGGCGAAGCTAAACCTGCTGAACCAGCTCCTTTAAGTAACGCACTTAGCTGGTTTACTCCCAGCGAGAAAGATGCGAAGCCAGAAGTATTTGATCCAACTAAATTAATCGACCATTCTCCTGAGGCTCAACAAGAGTTTCAACGTGCAGTTGGTGGACTTAACTTTATGGATGGTGTAGCTACTCCTGAAGTTATGGAGAANATACAAGCTGGTGGTCCTGAAGCTGTACAAGCTACTGTAGCNATGATGAATAANATGGCNCAGGGAGTTTTCCAAGCAGCTACTCAGGCGGCAGTTAAGATTAACGAAACTACGCTTGCTAAGGCAAGTCCGCACATTGACTCCAAGATTGCTAACATACTTCGTGAAAGCAAAGTAGAATCAGCTATCCGTGATGCAAGTCCTGTGCTGGCTCACCCATCTAGCAAGTTTATGGTGGAAAGTCTCAAGACAAGTTTCCAAGCCAAGTATCCTACAGCCACTCCTGCTGAGATCACTCAGTTGGCTAAGCAGTATATTACTGATATCATTGCAGTTGGTACGCCAAAACCAGATAACAAAACTGATGTTATGGCTACTGACTGGGCTAAATTCATGGAATAGTCTTGGCTTGCTGGCCAAAATAATCCAAACANCCCAAGTATCTAAACCTCCTCAAGGAATCTATTATGNCCTCGTTTCCTACTCTCAGTTCTAAATCACTAATTACAGTAACTCCGGTTGCTGTAGATGGTGATGGTAATGCACTTAACAAAGGCGTGCCAACAGAAGCAACTCTTGGCTCAATTGCTGACTTCATTGTGGCGCCAGTAGCTAAGCCTGCTGACTTGGTTGCTGCTCCTACTGCTGCTGANTTCAANGGNCTGGTTGCCAAACTGGTTACGGCTGGTGTCTTAGTTTAACTACTAGACATCTCTCAAATCCACCAAACTAAATCATAAACAAAACTCGCCAATTCTTTAGGAATCTTTATCATGCCTACTTCCCCCGGTATCTTTAATACCAATAACTTTTCTACTGACTTGGTTGTAAAAGACTTTGCCAGTATGATTCAGCGTTACATGCCGAATGGTAACGCACCTTTGTTTGCTATGACTGCTTCCGGTAAGGAAGAAACGGCAACTAACACGGCTCATGGTTACTTTGCCAAAAGCATGGTATTCCCTGAAATCGAACTTACTGCGGATATCACTGATACTGCCACAGTTATCTCGGTTGCCAGCACTGATAATATCATCAATGGTATGTTGTTCCAATTTGAAGCCACTGGTGAAAACATCCTGGTTAATCAAGTGTTGTCTGGTACTAGTCTGTCAGTTACTCGTGGTATTGGGGGTGGCGCGGCGGCAATTGTTGTTGCTACTGATCCCAAGAAAGCCTACCAAGTTGGTAATGCACAAGAAGAAGGTTCTTTGCGTCCAAATGCTTTGGCTATCACGCCAGTACAAATCACGAATCTGACTCAGATTTTCCGCAATACCTATGCAATTACTGGTACTGCTGATGCTGTTGCAGTTATTGCTGGTGATTCCACTGCTGCTGAAAACCAACGTGATGCTGCTGCTTTCCATGCTACAGATATTGAAACTTCACTTATCTGGGGCAAGAAAGGTACTGGCACCAAGAACGGCCAACCATTCCGTACTATGGATGGTATTATTAACATAGTATCGAATCCTGCTTACTACCCGGCTGCTTATCCTACGCCTAACGTATTCAATGCCAGTTCCGGCGGCACTGATGCAACTACGATGGAAAACTACCTGGATACTACGCTTAACCAGCAGACTGATCCTACTCGTCCGAATGAGCGAGTTATCTTCACTGGTGGTACTGGTATCCGGGTATTTAACGACATCGCCAAGCTGAATGGTACTTATCAGTTGGTCGAGGGTATGACTACTTTCGGTCTGCAATTTAACGTCTTTAAGACAGCTCGTGGTACTTTCCGTCTTATCGAGCATCCCCTGTTTAACACCAATACTTACCGTTCCAAGATGGCATTGGTTATGGATACGGCCACGTTTAACATTGCTTATCTGAAAGGTCGCAAGACTCAAGATCGCA
>JGI11643J11755_11755509_pt1 | contig 16459 bp, 17 predicted proteins | sample IowConreferecore_FD_11755 | JGI IMG/M metagenome (IMG submission 11755)
ATGCTCTTGCTCAGCGCGAAACTTTGGATATTTCAAAGCGCCGTGAAGACAGGCAAGATGAAGAGAATAGACTGAACCAAGAGTATAGGCAAGCTACACTTGCTATCTCTCAGGAAAACTTACTCCTTGCTAGGGATCGTGCAGAGCTAGATAAGATTAATAAAGAAGAGTTGATCCGCACTCGTCAGGAAGCTGCTCAGGGTAGAGCTATTCTGCAGAGTAAACTAAATAATGTTACGACTACCTTCGGCATGAATCCTATTGCTGTTGCGGAATACTATCAACTATCTCCGGCTACCCGCCAGTTTCTAGAGACAGCTATGATGGACCCGGATATTGAGCGCGGTCGTATGGCTGGTTCTGTCGGTCAAGCTCTTAATCTTACAACTCAGCTGAATGTCCCTCTTACTGCTGGCATGAGAGTTGTTCAAGGTAAGCTTCAGAACTGGAAGAATACTAACTCTAGTGCTGATCCAACATACTTTAATCTTGATGCTAAAGAGAAAGTTATGAAGGATGATACCTACATTAAGACACAGCTTCAGGATGAGCTTAAGAATATCCCTGACTCAACGGGTGTTTATAGCGCTCCGCCGCTAGCTGCAACTCTTACTCTTCCTGGCGTGCAGAAGTGGTCGCCAACAATTGCTGCACANCTAGCNCCGCTGGCACAGCAAGATGCACAATACTCNACAAAATCNCAGCANGTATTTGATACTGGTCTGAGACTTGTTATGGAAGGAAAGCTATCTCCTGCCGGTGCAGCTCTAGAGATTAGTAATATATACAGTAATATCATGATGGATAACAATGCACAGCGTGGATATCGTCGCTGGAATATACCTGTTATGAGTGAAACTACAACAGGATATAAGACTAATATCTATCTTGGTTTCGGTGCCGCTGGTGCTTTCTCTCAGAGCCGCGTTCTTAACATGTCAAATCCGGCAGAGCTAGAAGCTGCTATCACTCGCACAGTGCTTGCTAGAACTAATCCAAGAGATCTGCCTCCAAGTTTTGAGCAGAGGAAATAACAATGGCAATTTTTGACCAACTTTCAGGAGAGACTAATGATCTCTCTTATTCCCTCGATACTGTTGCTGCTCGTAACAACGAGCCTAGTATTTTTGAGTCAGCAGGTAACGTCATCACGAAGGGAGTGCCTCTCACTGCGATTTCGGCTGTTAATAGTTTCGCTAATACTGCTATTGACATTGCTAATTTCTTTGGTGGGGACTACAAACGTCTAGAGGTTGAAGACTACGTTGGTCAAGGAGATTATCTGGATTATTATAAGAACCATCAGCAAGGGATAGAAGTTGCAGGTCTCATTGCGGGCTCTCTTATTCCTGGCGGCGCGGCAGTTAAAGCTCTTAAGCTGGCACAGCTTGGAAAGATGGGTGGCGCTCTTAGTCGTGCTACTAACCTTTTTGCTGGACCTAGTAAGACTATTATTGACGACGCCATTGCTCAGGTTGCAAATGAAGGTGGATTATTTAACTCCTTCACAGCCGATAAGTTTAAAGCCATCGCGCTGAACTTTGGCGACCAGACGCTGCAAGCTCTTACTTATGAACTCGCCACGGCAGCTACTATGAAAGCTTCGCCGATCATGGATCAGGACTCTTTCGGAGATGTTGTAAATAACGTCTTCTATGGAGCCCTTATTGGTGGTGGGATCGGCGGAGTTATTGGCGGTATTGGTATCCGTAAAACTCTTAACCAAGCGCTGGCGCAAGCAGAAGATGCTACGAAAGCACAGCAACTTGCAACTTATCTCGGCAAGGGTGGTTACTTTGCTGGTGATAAAGTTGCTGTTCTGCTTGCTTCCATTGATGATATTCCTGAAGCTACTACAGTTCTTGGTAGAAAGAAGTTTAACGCCACCTATGATAATGCTATCCTGAATAGTAAGAAGATTCTTCAGACCATGGTGAAAGATGGAGATGAAGATCTTACTAATAGCATGATGGATTCTCTTCTTCGCATGAAGCAAGAAGGCCAGATGACGAAAGATGATATGTATAATTATCTGGCCCGTCTTGACAAAGTTTCTCGTGTTACAGATCCAGAACTTAATACTCCCACTGGCACAATTTTTTATGTAAACAGGTTTGCTAAGGATAAAGAAGGAGTAAAATGGGATGATCTTGTTACAACTTCCCCGTCACCTGAATCGGAGTTTTCTCTTGGTTACAGGCTTAGGCCATACGCGACAGAAACTAAGGTTGGTAGATTTGATTCAACTTTTGAATTCGACGGGAAATCTGTCAATAGATATAACACGGCTGAAGAAGCTTTTGACGACGGAAACGATCTCTTCATCGGAAAAGGAAACAGAATCTACATCAATAAAAACGCTCCAAATCTTGAACGGGTTGCCAGGCCAGGAGAGTCTCGTCCTCTTACCCCAAAAGAAGAGCGGGAATATCGTGAAACTGGACAGCTTCCGGAAGGATCACAACCACTCTACGGAGCGCCGCTAGTTCTGAANACTATTAGTGGAGCAGTTAAAGAAAGCGCTGTTCCAGTGGTGGGTGATTATGGGAAAGTTAGGCTCTTTAATAAAGGCGTTCTTTACGGAGATAAAAGTTCTATACAAGACCTTAAGAGTGTTATTACAAAAGACACCGAAACTATTGATGCTAACGCTCGTTACGTTTGGGCTGCTAACCGTGGCCTACAGCGTGGCGATACAATACTACCTGACGACGTTGCAATGTTGGAGCAGGTGTATAGAGAAGCATCCAGAGCCGGAAAAACTTTCTCTGCTTCCATAGCAGAAATGGAGAAGANAGGTATTTCTATCTCAGGTATGGAGATGCCTACTAGTGCTGATGAGATGTTAAATCTTATTCGGCAGAANAAGGATGATCTTATTACGGATCTTCTACAGAATAATAAACTCTCCAGTGAAGAAATTGCTCTGCGCGCGAATGTTCCGGAAGATTATCTTGAAAACGCTCTAATGGCTCGNGAGCCTAAAGACTACATGGTAGATCCNGCTCAGTGGATGAGAGTTAATAATGTTAAGATGGAATATAACATTGGCTCTCTAAGCCTGCAAGATGGAAACATCATGAAGGGGATGGTTGATACTCAGTATCGCATCCAGCTTATTAAAGATACTCTTAAGGGAGCAGCTGTTGAATTCTTCGGGCGGGACTACGATCAATTTATAATTAACTCTACTAGTGCTGATGCTACTATTGCTGGCGCTGGCCCAAAACTCTTTGCTCATAGCAANGCNAACTACGGCACGCTCGGACAGGAAACTGAAAGAGTTGGTCGCTTCGTTACAGGCTTTATCAGAGAACGGATGAAAGTTGTATCGCAGAAACTAGCGAATGTTGTAAATGCTATTCGCGACGATGCAAATGCAGCTGCTGAAGTTGGAATGTTTCGAGCCGTTCGCCAGCGGACTGGAGAGAAATTCGCATTCCTTCCTGATGAAATCCAAGCGACAGAGTTTGGAAACTTAGAGCCAGGTGAAAGGATTGCAGTCCTTAAGAGTTCTCTTATTAAGGACAAAGCTGGAACCATTACTTGGAACCGGAACACTGTTCCTGAGAATTTCTATAATGGTGAAATGCTCCTTCAGAAAGGAGAAACTGCTCCTCCTGCGGGTAATTATACTTACTATAAACTCTCGCGGAAAGTTGCAGAGTTCGAGCAGGCCAACATGGAGGTTAATGATACACGCCTGATTTCTAGAAATGACTGGTATGCATCGCAAGGTCTTAACAGGACTATGGAAACAGGGACGTTGTATACACCTCCTATTGATACAACAAAATACCCTCACTTCGCTCTTGTTAAGGCGCGTCCGGGGACAGGACTTGCAGACGATAGTGTTTCAATTATTACTGCTGAGGATGCGGCAGGATTGCAACAGAAAATCGCTGCACTAAAAGATGAATATAGTGTCTATACAAAAGACATGCTAAAAAAGCACCACGAAGTTTTAGGCGACTACGAGTATAATCGTAACTTCGCGAACAGTGCTGTAGATACTGCTCTTCGTCGCAAGGGTATTCTTAATAACGTCTTTCCTGATACCAGGTCTGAGACTATTATTAAGGACTACATCGACTGGCATACACGCCAGGAAATGAGCATTGTTCGCGATCATGTGGAGATTGCAAATGCTCAACTCTTTGAAGAACTACGGCAAATGGGGGCTAGATTTACGGCTCCAGAAACTTCTAGAACTGGGTTCGTCGCAGCTTATTTCGGACGGACTGTCGATAATCCTTATAACAATTATATCAAGACCGCACTAGGAATTAGTGAGCGCGAGAACTATCGTTTATGGGCCGAGGCAAACGAGAAAGTAGAAGCCTTTTTCTCTACTGCTTTCCGTGCAGCTAAGGACAGCTTTACTGCTGCTGGTAAAGGAATGATCTCTTATGANGATGCCTCAAAAGTCGCAGAGAAGTTTGGGCTCGGAAATCCCTATTCAGCAGCAACTGATGCTCTTAGAGCTTACACAGAAATCGCAAACAAACTTCCTCCAGAGCGGTATCTATCAAAGTTTGTATCCACTGCAAACTCCGTCCTTGCAGCTACCACTATTCGACTTGATTTCTTCCAGTCCATGATTAACACAATTTCCACTCCCATTCTCTTGATGGCAGAAGGAAATTCTGTTAGGAAGAGTGTAATAGAAAAGCTTGCTAGCACAGAACTTCCGGATGGAACGGGCCGGATGATTCCTGCAACTAGCAAGCTTATGTTTAACGCTGTTCAGAACTATTTTAATAAAACACAGCGTGATCTGTGGATGCCTGTTTATAGGAATATCCAAGCTGTTAGAACCAAGTCCTCAGAATACTTTGAGATGATAGATCAGCTTACTCTTCCTTATGGGAGATTTACCGAGAGTGAGGCTCTAGCAAGACTTAAGCGAGGGGTAGAACTAGGAGCTAAACTAACTGGCTCCGAACTCTCTGAGGAATTTTCNCGTTTCGTCGCTGCAGATGTTGGGAGACAAATCTTCGAGGCTAGCGGTGACGTTGGGAAACAACTCACAGATAATATATCTACGTTTGTCAATCGTGTCCATGGAAACTATATTGCATCTCAAAGACCAATAGCGTTTCAAGGCCCCATCGGGCAAGCCATCGGGCTTTTCCAGACATATCAATTCAATCTTCTTCAGCAGTTGTTTCGTTATATCGAAAATGGGGATGTCAAAACAATCGCAACTCTCGCCGGATTGCAAACTACACTCTTTGGTATGCAAGGACTCCCTGGGTTCCAGATGATAAACTCTCACATTATCGGAAACAGTGCAAACAATCCTGCCCATAAAGACATTTACTCCACTACTCCTAACTTCTTCGATAAGAAGCTGGGCGACTACTTGCTCTATGGCGTCACTAGTAATTGGCTGAATACCGGGTTGTATTCCAGGGGCGATATCAATCCACGCCAGATCACAATTCTTCCTACTAACCCCTTGGATTATCCAGCTATAAGTGGAGGTATCAGGTTCGTCGGAAATCTCATTGATACCGGAGAAAAAATAGCAAAGGGTGGTAGCATTCCAACTTCTCTTCTCGTGGGGCTTGAGCATAATGGCCTCTCTCGTCCGTTGTCTGGTTTAGCACAGATGGTGCAGGGCTTCTCTACTACTAGTAAAGGTGACTTGATTGCAAAGACTCGCCCGGCCATGGGGGATGGAACTGCTGGCTGGAACGATGTTTTTAATATCACAAACTTCTCAAGACTTGCAGGTGCGCGCCCGCTGGATGAAGCAATAGCTATGGATGCCCTTTATAGAAAGACTCTATATCAGGCAAAAGAAACTTCTCGTATTACGCAGCTTGGCCAGGCAGTTAAGACTGGCTTATATGGTGGGGGACAATGGGACCCAAGAGATGTAGCTGATTTCGCGTCTTCTTATGCGAAAATTGGCGGAGACATTACAATGTTCAATCGTAAGATGATAGATTGGACAAACAGAGCTAATGCCTCCACCGCTAATAAACTCTTCAAATCTCTTCGTGATCCTACTAATCAGCAGATGATGCAGATAATGGGGGGAATTCCTCTGCCAGATTTTCGCAACTCAGGTTCAACTGCTGCTTCTTCTGATGGAGATGTTTCGGAGTAAAAAGATGCCCAAACATTGACTTCGCTTTAGCTATTGTTTCTGGGCCTACTTTAAACCTTCTACATAGCGCGGCTTGTGATATCTCAGTATTGAGAATTGCAGCCCGCGCTATTCTTTTAAGTTCTTCTTCAGTTACCCTGAACCTTTTCATCCGCTCCTCTCTTCGTAACTTCTGTTCCTAAACACTTATTAGCAAGCTTACACTCTTCTCGATCATGGCAAACTTGGCAGCCGTGCTCTAGCATGAAGAGATTATGAGCTGCAACTTCCTTGTCTTTTCCATGAGTGTTAGTAACAGCCATCCTGGCAAACTCTAGATGCACTTCATTCTCATGCTCTTCCAATCTTACAGGGATCAATCCTTTCGCCCGTAGATGTGGATCATCATTATGAAGGTGTCTATTAGCTAGAGCATCAGCTAGAAGTTTCATCAGCAAAATCGGATCGTAATATCCATCTAATGCTATATCTAACTGCGCTGCAATGCTACCAAGCATAGCTTCAAAAGTCGGTTCTTTTACAGCTTTTTCCAAAATATCTGCGTGCCAGGGCTTTGACAGCTCGGCCCTTAGCATTATTAATTCTTGCGGAGTTTGTTTTATTATTAAATTTTGGCGTGGCTCCGAGATATCTTTTGACACGTTCCGTCCTTTCTAAGATAAAACCTCTATCACTACATAGAGCTANTATAGTCCANTCTGGNTTTAAGTATTTTCTAACATGATAGATATGCTGGGCTGTTAGATCACTTATATTCGGCATTTTATCCATATACTTATCGCCGCCATATAAGAGATCATGTAGCTCTTCGTGGGATACAACATAGCCAGGAAGAGCTGAGAAGTAATAAACTAGACGGCGCTTAGACGTATCTCGTGCCTTATCCGGAAGCCTTGAAAAAATATCCTGCCACCGCATAATAGGAAACCCCGGTTATAATACATGTTACTTTCCTTTCTGCGGCAGCTGGATTATTTTATTTAGCTTATCTTACACATATCATAGCTATTACTATCGCAAGATCCATTAGGCCAACGCCCACACTTGCAAGGATTGCTAGCGGGCTTATCTACTTCTTTCTCAGTCTCCAGAAACTTCTTTTCATCTAGTACAAGTCTCCAGCCTGCTTTAACATCCCAGATTCTATCTTCACTGGTCTTAAAGGCGAAAACAGCGCACTGATTAATAATAGCTAAATCAGTAACAACATGCGCTCTAACATACTGAAGTATACGTTCATCAGGAACACCAGTGTCTGACATTCTCCATGCCAGCCATTCTCCACCTTCGCGAAGATTATAGTGAGTAATAAATTCTTTGCTATTATTTATAGCTCTCAATCCTTCTAGAGCATTAAGAGCTGTAATAATAGCAAGTCCTTCAGCCTCTTTAAAGGCAATACCACCTCCTTCACACTCTGGAACTTCCTTAATTATATCTCGCATTCCAACTATCTTAACCCAGCCAGGCATACCATTATGGTAACGCGCACTATATTTCTTCTCTTTACTCATCTAAAGATCCTTTCTTCTTCTGTAAGCCATTTAACATCTACATACTTCTGTATCCTACTAACACTTCTTTTCGGCAGCCATCCTTTAGCTGGACCCTCTGTAACCATGAAGATCTTTTCTGCCATGTTTAGGGACTGCATAAGATCTGCTAGTTGCCTAGTGTTATCTAAGTCCTTATGAACATGCTTCCAGATATCTTTCAGTGAGAGCGGTTTGTCGGCTGAAGTGAGAACAACCATAACCTTATTTGCAACATCTGAGTTCTTGCTCTTGCCAAATTCACCCAACGCTTTTGGCATAATGGATTCAGCAGCGGTAAGATAGGTGTTTGCTCTAATGACAACTTCATCTGATATAACTCGTGACCCACAGCCGGCAGAGACAATAAGGCACAACTTGAGCAGGTGCGAGAATCTCCTGTTGCTGTATGTTTTAAATCGAACGTCTTCAAGCTCAATCCAGTCGTAATATAACGAACTGAGAATTTCCATCGCGTTAGCAGATACTTCAGCCTGACCGAGATTAGAAGACCTAATAGACATAAGCTGTGAAATGATGCCCTTAGTATGTCCTTCATCCGGTATCGGAGGGAACGGGTATTTTCTTCCACTTCTTTCTCCATGGATAAGGATCATTCTACTGAGGAAACCTTGACCGATAATTTCTGGCGGGAACGCTTTACTGAAGTTCTCCGGTGTGTTACCTCCAAGTAAACTAACAGTCGGTTGCCAGATTGATACACTCTTTGTATTTTTAACTCGTTGAGTGAAGGGCTTGGTTTCATTATCCCAGTCCCAGAGATTTCCAAGAGTAGTGTAGAACTCCAGGTTTCCTGTACCACAGAACTCGTTAAATTCGTCTGCTGCGATAAAGACTTCTTTCGGGTCTGTTGGCTTTTCATCCTGACTACCCCAGAGGTTCTCACTCATTAACTTATTATACACAGCTTTACCATTAGCCTTAGGATCATCTTGTAAAGAGTCTAGCTCGCCTTCTAGATCTAACAAGAACTTCTCTTTAGTAGTTTTATCTGCCGCGAAGTTCTCATAACCAGCGCCGCTTACTACAATCTTTGCGAGCTTTATCGCCGTAGACTTTCTAGCAGCAGCTTCACCAACCAACATACAGTAAATGTTAGGAAAAATTCTGAAAGCGCCGTGCTGAAGGAAATAGTTTCGTCCAAGCAAAGCCCCAACAGAGGCCAGAGCGCACCAGCGATGGTAAATATAAGGAGGCTCTGTATGTTTCCTGTAATCCAGGTAATCAGCGATGAAATCCATTTTGTTATGCTGCCTGTTTCCATTCTTTCGCGTCCACTAGTTTTGACCAGCGAGTATGCTCTCCCTTAAGAGCTACTGGTACAATAAAAGTTCTTTCTATTCCGAATGTATCTTTTACTTTTGTTGGAATTTCCATACATTCTTTTACTTTCCATGCAAGGTCTTGTCTTCCGATACGATATTGAAAGACAATGGAATCATGTATCTGCGGACCAAGTTTAAAGTCCTGCGGATTAGGAAGATATATTTCGTGGAAAACTTTTCTATATGCCTGGTTCATAACCATAGCATTTAATGACTGCGGAGGATGAGCAACATAGCGGTTAAGATCATGCTTGATTTTAACAGGATCACCAAAACAACGGCGCGTCCAACCTGTAGGTCCGATAAGAAATCCGGTGCCCATAACATCAGCCGAGCATTTATCATACCAAGCGCCTTTGACGACTGGGTAAGTTTCTGCATATTTCGTGAGCAGATAGTCGCATACTTTTCGCAGAGGCCAATGCTGTGGAAGTCCAAGTAGGGTTCTGGCTCTAATGACATTTTCAATCCCCATTGTATCTACCATCACATCCGGACCCATATTATAGTTCGCGCCGTGATTGGTTCTTTTACTTAAGTCTCGTATATCCTTATCCAGAACATCGTGTTTCCAAAGTCCATTTGCAAGTGCGTAACTCTTGACGATTCTATCATATGGAATTCCAAAGAAGGACGAAGCATTATAGCCGTGGAAGTCTTTAGTATGATCTTCAACAGCAGCAATAAGCTTGAGATCTCCGGATAAATAAGCGGTGTCTCTAGCCTCGGCTTGCTCTCCGTCGGCTTCTCCCATATAAAATCCGGAGTAGGAAATAAATTGGTCCTTAACCTGTATATCTTTCCTGTCTCGTGGGATATTCTGTATTTGAAGCCCGCACCAGAATTGAGACTCTTTACTAGCATTTCTACCAGTGTCTGTTCCATGCGGATTGAGTGAGTAGTATATTCTATCATTCCACAGAACATCCTCTTTTAGATATGAACTCGCAAGTTTCCGGCTGCCGCGGATCTTTTCAATCTTCTTCATTATTACCTTATTAAGAGGGTGCCGCGCGCCAGCTTTATCTTGCGGTATTTTACCAGTTCCTTTTATATCCTTACAGCCTAGGATATGAAATAGCTGGCCGGTTTGCTTGGGAGAATTAGGATTATAACCAGGAGCATTAACCATCTGTTGCAGCTCATGCAACTCCTTAGCTATCGTAAGCTCCATCTTCTCTGCGTTATCTGCCATTGCTTTCTTGTCACAGAGAATCCCTGTAGCTTCTGTCAGCATACAAGGAAACATTACCGGAAATTCCATCAGGTAATTCTTAATTGCGTAATCGGGAAACTCTAAGAAGATTGCGAGCAGAGACATAGCAGTTGTAAAACAATCCTTCGCATTATACTCATAGTATTGCAAAAGATCTGTAGTCTTACTTTCATCCTTCCAGAACTCCCACTTCCGCAGGAGATAGCCTGTAATGAAATCTAGAGTTTTGGGAAGCTCGGAATACCAACAGTGGAACATATACATTGTATCGAATGCATAGTTAATAGTTGGCATATTATAACGGAGAAGATAGGCGTTATCATATTTCCCATTTTGAAAAACTTTAGGGACTGGTAAGGATAAGACATTGCTGACGAATACAAGGTTGAACAAGTCAGTAAATGGGACAACAATAGTCGCAACTGTAAAGGAGTTGGATGCAGCGTCAATGCGAACTGCGGTGAATCCGATACAAGTAATAACCCTGTCGCCCTCTGGTCCAGTTTCAATGTCGCAAGAAACGAAAGATGCTGAGGAGAGTATATCCATCCAGCGATCGACCTGAGAGGGATCGAAAAGTTCCCACTCAAATTTTGGAATTGTAAGCCACCGCTCAGGATGGATGTATTTATCGAAATATCTTTCATAAAGATGCCTCATGTATGGAATTGTTAATAGCTGCTTTACTGGAGGCACAAAAAGAATTTCCATACCATGACGCTCTATCATAGAGCCTTCATAGTCGTCAAGTTTCTTTCCTTTTCCAAGGAACATCTGAAGTGTAGTTTCGCAGGAAGTAGCAATTGCCGTGCAGCCAGCTTCTTTCGCGCGAAGTATTAACTCTAACCCAAGAGTAAGGGGAGTATTACCAAGGCGCACCGTGCATTTGCCATTAAGGATAGGTTTCAAAAAAGAGAGATATTTTGTATCTTCTTCCGTTACATGAAAGTAAACGCTTTTCATTTCTTCTTACCCCTTAAATAATGTGGGCAGTTTATAGTCATGCCCAGGACTCACTGCTATCTACTGTAGCGGGGGTTAACTACAGGATAGCAATCTTCTTCATCTTAGGATAATGACGGTCTTTCTTCTTATCATAAGTCCGCTTAAGAACCATGATAATCATCATACCCTTCAACTGAGGAATCAACTCACTCAGCTTAGATGTTCCAAGCTTAACGGCGAACGGCCTAAGAAGTTCCTTCATAGCGCCAGCGCCAAAAGCATTGTCCATCATATACGGCAGAGAGAATTGATCCCCAGTTTTCGGCGGAACTTCTCCATCGTCCAGTTCTTCAGTCATTTCTTCGATGGAAAGGATCTCGAATTTAAACTCCATCGCGGGATGGTCGTTAATCTCCTTCTGCCCCACTTCCACGATCTTCAAGCTATACGCACCAGTAGGAGGAACTACGAATGCGGGCAAGTCATCAATATCATCCAATGACATGTCCAGAGTAATAGCTTGATCCAGTTGGCCTTTTACTTCGGTCATAGTATAACCTTTCTTAAACAGCTGCTTTATGTCGGTTGATTGGTAGGCACGTTAGCCCTAGCTTTTTCAGCCACGGCCTTCATCTCAGCCCTAAGTTCTGATAGATCTGAGAGAACTCTTTGTAATGAGCTATCATCAAGAGCATGACCCATTACCAGGAAATCAATCTGGCGATACAGTGTCAGCTCTTTATTCTGTGCGTCGATGATGTTGTTAAAAATGTGCAAAAGCTGGTTCATGTTACCAACAATTGCAGCATTCACCTTCTTCATCTCAAGGACGTTTATATTGTAGATTTCCAGAGACTTCTTCTGTGCGCTTTTGTATGCTTCCTCCGAATCCAACGTCTCTGTCNCCTGAGTATGTGTGTTTTCTACCATCTTCTTTTTCCTCTTTATTCTCTACTACTGCGAAACCTCTCTCTTGATACTCCTGCATAAGAGGGTGGTTTCGCAATTGTTCTAGTAAATCAGAGAGATTCTTTCCCTCTGGGATATCAGCTACAAGTGTCCCATGAAATTCCGCATCAAGCATTATCGTAGCTGTTGCGATAATATGAGCTAGCTGACTTACCTTACTATTATGATCCAGCCTTTGTCCGCTCTTTAGTGTTTGAACATGACGATCTAGAGCTGAAACATATTCCTTCTCAGATATCGAAACCTTTCTCCAGTTATATGGGCCATACTTAATAGCTCCTTCTATAAGAGCCATAGTCCCATACAGGATACCGATAGGCGGAAATATCCAAAGAGGTAACTTAGTTCTACCAATCTTATCTTTCGGGTTCATTTACTTTTTCAACCCTGCTAGAAGACTTGCTACCTTGTCGCTGGTAGAGACAGGAGCTTTTTCAATAGTTGCTGCGGTCTTTTCTTTAGTTTCCAGTAGCGACGCAGATGCGGCCACAGAATCATGGTTAGCTTTCTCCGGAGAGAATTGAAATAAATCTTTTAGAGATGGCTTATCTTTCAAATCCTCTACTTTAATATCTGTCCTACTACCTGTTACTGCCTGCATACTATAGGTAGTGGACGAGCCAAATCTATGACTCTTATTCATCATATGACAATAAACCATGTGATCGAAATACTTACCAACGCTCTTACTGAATGGAACAGTTCCTACTTGCGGAACAAGCCTCTTACTACTATCTTCCATCTCAGTTTCAATAACATGTGCAAGCATGATTACATGATACGGAGCCTGTTGAATGTTCATAAGAACTTTCTTCATCAGCTCTCCTTGAACTCGGAAGTCTTCCCATTCNGGCTTATAATCATCCTTCTCTTTCTGGCAGATAAAGTTCATAGCACTATCTGCTAGTTGTGAACCGTGGTCAAAGACAACAATGGTGTCGAGTCCAAGAGCATTAAGTTCAACTGGTGATAATGGAAGTCCACTTCTGTTGCATGTAGAACAATCAACTTGTCCGTGCATGTGGCAGATAAGGACTTTCTTTCCAGAAACAACTTTAAGACAGGTTGTAATTGCAACTGGAAACTCTTTCGTATCGGGAAGCACGAATATATCAATTCTATCCTGCGCCTCTTTCGAGAGTTTACGCAGAACTTCGTGTCCGTTATCCATGGAGAACCAGAGAAGTTTAAAGCCAGCTTCTGCAAGCTGTCCAACAAGAGTGGATTTTCCAGTCTTGGGATCTCCGTAGATAATAACATGACTAGCCTTTCTTGCGATTAGCTCATCTAGTTTTGGCATTTATACTGCGGCTCCATGGCGCTCTAGTTGTGCTTCGATCAGCTCCAATAAAGTAAATTGGAAATCGAAACTATTAGGATCTTCCTCAGGAACGGGAAGAATACCTTTCATCATAACATCGTTACTCATCTCACATGTTCCGAAGAAAGTGCATTCCTTAAAGAAGGAGTAGCAACTCTCTCCATACATCGGGAAATGATTATCGTTTGCGCGCGCAGTAATAAGATCCTTATCTACAAGGATATCTTTTAGCCACCGCGCACGGGATAAATGGCTCTTGTTGAATGGAAAAAGATCCCACTCCATAACAGAGCTTTTATAAATAGGATAGAAAACACGGTAGGAACTACCAAGCTGCCGGCCCATCTTCCTAGCAATAGCATCTAGGATAATACTATAACCGAGGCTCTGTCCACTATGCTTATATGTCGCCTCATGGACATTATTATTCCCGGTAGTCTTACATTCCAGAACTACCAGTTCATTCTTCATCTTATCCAGCATAACAGCATCTACAAAGCCACGATAAGAGAAGCCATGTCCGAGGTCGATATAAAAGGAAAGTTCTGTAGCAGTTTTCAAAACCTCTTTACCATCCTTGCCTATAGTCTTATAAGCAAAGAGTTCCATATCCTTAAAAGCTGACCAGCGAAGCGGTGCAAACTTCTGTATTGCATGTAGTCCGTGCCAGAAGGTTTTCTTCTTCTTAATTCCATCATCCGCATCAATACTACCATGCCAATACATAAACATATCGAAGTAAACTTGTTCGATATCATTCTTCTGCAAGAAGTCTTCCACTCCAAATCCTACTAACTTACCGAAATCCAGATGAAAGTCAGACTCCTCCCGCTGTCCTGTCATTCTCAGCAACTCAAACTTCCTGTTACAAGAGTGCAACAAGATGGAACTAGAATGAGATAGCTTCTTAAGATTAGGATGAACAGCATCATAGTCTAACATTTCAGAGATCCGCTAAAGTTATTTTGGATGCAGCTTTACGTGTTTTAGTAGCAGCGTCAACTACTGTAACATTCTGCTCATGCAACTTCTCTTTACCTCCACTATAAAGCATCAAGAAAAATGCAGCTTTTATAGCATCGTAAAGAGTTTTACCCTGCCCGAATTCATAACCATATTCATCATCTCGCAGATTACATTGCCAAGTGCCATCATCTAATTGAAATAGATTATTCACCTTTATATTATGGTCAGCTAATAGCTGCAATCTACGTTCAAGTTTCCCTTCAATGGACGACATTTAATCCTGCCTGCTTTGCGCCTTTTAGAACGTCGCTATGATAAACAAGCGCCATCTTCTGACACATCTGATACACTTCTGTAATTATCTTATTCCAGTCGCTCATATCTAGAACTTCTACATTCCACAGAGCTTTATAGTCAATGCTGGAAAGTGCTACACAAAGAGTGTTCGGCTCACCATCAGGATTATCCGATACCATAATCTCCATTTCGTAAGTCTGGTTGTGTGCCAGAACTTTACATGGAGTTCCGTCTGCTTTAATTGGAGCTGTCAGCATCGTAAGCATCTTCTTCCTCACAGATCAGAGAGACTAAGATCTTTCAGCTTCTTACCGCTACTAGTCTTTGTCTTCGAGCTAGTTACAGTAATAAAAACGCCAGTCTTTTTAGACAGACCAGCGACAATAACTCCAATCTCTTCTGGAGAAAGCAGATGCACAACATCCGGATCTTTCTGTAGATTCACATGGATGTTATACAGCAAGCCTTCATACTGCGGAGTTCCCTTTTGCAGACTATCGAGAAGTTCTTGAATCTTCCCTTTAATCATATCTGCATTATTTAGTGGTGTTGGTATTAGGGCTGACTTCTTTACCAAATTCTCGCTCATCTTTAACTCCTTCTAGACCCCATCTTTGCTTAAGGATAAATGTCATATAATGTTTCTTATCCTTAACTATCTCTGTAACTTCTAAGAAAAAGTAATCGTGGTCATTTACAAGTTTAAAAGCCATATCCTTATTCTTCTCTTTTATTACAGCTTTCTTCACTCGCGCTTGTAGCGCCGGAACAACCTCGATTGTGCATCGGCCATTAACTTTAATCTTATCCCATATGATTTGGTATTTCCTAGGCTTGTCAGGTTTCTTCATTTTCTGCATCATCTTTGATGATCTTAAAGCTATACTGCCTAGGATCTTGCTTGTCCACGATAGCTATAGTAGCTACCATAGTTTCCTTATTCAAAGAAAAACGTATCGCTTGCTTCTCATTCTCTTCCATCATACCAAGACCAATCTGATAATCATCTTGGACCTTCTTATACTTAGCAAGCGATACGCGAAATTTTTCTGCATCTTCTGCACAATGGAACTCTAGTTCTATCTTTTCCCCAGCTACTAATACATTGTATATCTGGTTTACTGTTCCCTTTAATGCGCTCACAGCAGTATAACTTTCTTCGACTATTTATTGATTTATTGGACAACTCGCTGCACCAGTGATTAGTTCCACTGTGTTACAAGCAAGATTGCTATTTCTCAGCGCCTCTTTAGTTTCCTGGCTGCACGCTGGTATTATAAAGAGGATCACTAGAAGCATCAGGAACTGGAATACTTTCAACATAACGTTTCTCCGCTAAGAGAAAGCCAAACAAAGGCCAAAGCTTTTGAAAGGCGTTTCTATAGGCAAGATTTTCTCCAATAGTTTTATCGTAATTGGAGGGATCTACGCAAGCTGCTTCGCCGATAGAAATAAAGCCGTTATCAAGAATAATTACACAGATAGTAAGAGTAGGAGCAACAGGATTGGGATGAAAAAAGTAAGACTCCTTAATCCTACTAGTCATATACTCCGTTGTAACTTTCTCTCCAGCCTTACTTGCTATCGCTGACTCTAGCTGTTCGTTCGTCATCGCTACTGGTTCCGACATTTACTTTTCCTTCCAGCATAGTGAAGTGCTGATCTTGTGGAAAATCTGTAGACTTCTGAATAATTCTAACAGATCCATCAGCTAGTTGTATCTTGCAAGGAAAAATATCCTCACTGTAA
>JGI11643J11755_11751575_pt1 | contig 16126 bp, 14 predicted proteins | sample IowConreferecore_FD_11755 | JGI IMG/M metagenome (IMG submission 11755)
GCCGCCTGAGCGGAGATAGTCTCACCGCATGGTTCGATGAATACCTAGATGAACCTCTCTCACTCGCCCTTGCTAACGTCATGAGCATTCCGAGCGAAAATCCAACGGCTGAACAACTCTCCAGTCTCACCAAGGCCGTTGAACAACATAAGACAATTATCGTTAGCCTTGCCTCTCCGCGCGCTGCGCTAAACGAGAAGATTGCAACCCAGCTTAAAAAGGCTGTCACTATCGCGAACGACGATGGCCGGATTAAGCAGCAACTTCTAACCAAGCTGGATACATTCCTACAGCCTAAGGAATTCACCCTCGCAATTAACCTCTAACCTCTAGGAGAGAAAGAGAGAGAGAACCATGGACTACCTATTCTCATTCCTGTTCGATCTTCTCAGTCAGTAACAACCTCCCCACCAGGGGAGAGAGAAAGGAGCCTATGAAATGAGCATGGAAGGCAGAGCGATGGAACATGAGTTACAACTAATGCGAAACGCATACCGCAACCTCCACAAACGCCACACCGCAACTATCAATAACATGGCATGGGTTGCATTGATTTGGTTCCTGGCTGGTATATGCCTTGGTAGTTTCGCTTGGATGTTTTGGCTTGGCTACATCCCCTGGAAATGACTGATCCATGACCAAGATATGTAGCAAATAGAGCAAAGCCGGTAGATATGACATAACTAGTTGTATCTACTGGCTTTTCTTTTGACCACAACTCTTAGTTATCATACTAATGATAGGAGCAGGGGATATGATTAGTAAGCTATGTAAGTATCCAGTAGTTAGTATGCTATCTAAGAATTGGGGGCGGCGGAACCCTTTTTGGACTTTTGCCTGGTTCTTTTCTCTGAAACNCNNCNAAATTTCCTGAAATTTTTACCTAATAAAATAAATTTTATAAAACTTCTACAGAAAAATAGGTAAGTTTCTCTTTCTTAAAATCCCTACTTCTCTTCCTTATGAGGTTGTTGTAAGGTGTTCTTGCTTATAAGCGATGCGGCGCGCGAATTGTTAGATCTGAGGGCGAAAATGTTTATTTATCTGGGCGCACACATATGAAAGTTTATCTCACACAGAGCGGCAGATACTATATTGCGGAGACTCCTGTAAGTCCTAATGACTGCACAGTAGTTTCTCCTTCACCCCTTCTCGTAAGAGTTCTAGAGTATCTTACTAGAAATAAGATCGAATCTGCCCCTGTTGCTGAGGTTCATGAACTTCTGTTTAAACTCAGAAACATGAGTCCGGAAGAAATAGAAGCTAATTTTAAACAACCAATGAGTGAGGAAGGAAATGCCAGCTCCACTTAATTGGCCCGCAACAGATTTTCCGCAAGCACTTTCAGCTTGGCCACGGAATAAGATTTGTGCAGTTCTTGGAGATAGTATTACTGCTGCTGCGTTTCAGGTAACTGTTCCGCCGGCAGCGGTCTTTAATAATTACTACAATGTAGGATATGCCAGTTGGATTAGGTTTCTCTCAGAGCAGAGAGTTACAATTGGTCAGGCGCAGAACTTTGGCTTCCCTGGAGATACAATCTTACAGGTTTCCGCTAGAGTTGCAGCCGTCATAGCGCAGCAGCCAGATTTCTGTATCATTGAATGCGGTACAAATGATCTGACACAGCAGACGCCAATTGCAACTATGAAATCGCAGTACTTAAATCTTATTCTGCGGCCATTGGTGCAAGCTGGGATTGTGTGCTTCGTAACTACCATCTGCCCGAAGGGTAGTATTACTATCCCGGCAGGTGGCTTACAAGTTATGAATGAGTTTAATGCCTGGTTACGATCCCTCTGCATGGGATCTAAGTTAGTATATCAGTGGAGCATTGGGCAGTATAAGCCTTCTGTTGTTCTCTGTGATGTTACTCCTTACTGGTGTAACTTTGCAGACGCCAACGGGAATCCAAATGCTAACTTCCTGTATGATAACATTCATCCTACTTGTCAGGGTGCATACTATCTTGGGAAGACATACTGGAATAAAATTAGTCCTTATCTTGACCCGGTAGATTATGACTGGCCGCATCCTCAAGATTATTTTATTGCTACTAATCCTCGNGGAAATCTCTTNCACACTGGCGCTGTTAATAATGGTGTCATGTTNGGAACCACAGGAACTAAGACTGCATCTGCTGGATTTACCTTTGGATCTGGTAATCTAGCTACNAACTTTATTGTGCAGCGNGACGCNGGAAACTCCACGACGGTATGTGATCTTACTAAAGAGCCGTTGACTGAAACTGTAGCTGGTGCTGAACAGCAGAGGATGGTTCTTACAGGTTCTACAGCAGGACTTGCTCTTGAGGCTGTTGTATTTAGAGCCGGGCAGGTTTCTATAGGTGGAGCTGCTGACATTCAGCCTGGAGATATTATTCAGACTGGTGTAAGGATTAAGATTAACTCTGTTCCGACAGGACTTCTTGCTGTTACTATGTCCTCNAGAGAAAGTGGTGGAGCTGCGGCGCAAGAGTTTCTGGATATGAACACAGGTAATTCTTTCTTATTTCCGCAACAAGCAGCGGAATATCCTATTGTTGGTAGGATGCTTACAGAGCCGCAGCTTATNATGAGTGATTCTACCNCTTATCTTTGGAAGATTACTCAATACTTTAATGCTACTGGCGTTAATCCCGCCTCGGACATAACTATTGGGTGTCCGTGGGTTAGGAAATTTCCGCTTATCTAAAGGAGACAGTCAATGGTAGATAAAGAGAAAGTAAAACAGCTCTTGGGTCATGGCCTTAGTAATGAGGTTGTAGCCACTACTATTGGCTGTGAGCCTTCCTACATTACAGAACTTCTTTCTAATGAGGAGTTCCGGAATGCTGTCGTAGAACTGCGAATGCAGAACTTGACTGCTAACTCAGAGCGTGATAGATCTATTGATAGCATCGAAGATGCATTGATTAATAAGCTATCAGAAGCCGTCGATTCTGGTATGATCTATAAGCCGACAGATGTTCTGAGGGCGTTCGCAGTTTTAAACAACGCGAAGAGACGCGGAGTTCCTGCTCACGAAAGCCTTATTATCAACCAACAAATCGTTAACTTACAAATGCCCGTTGTTGTTACGAGAGAGTTTGTTACTAATCCGATGGGCGAAGTTATCGAAACCGGGGGACAGACACTTGTTACAATGCCTGCTGGTCAAGTATTGAAGCAAGCAGCTATAGCAGCAGGAGATAGAGATGCAGCAGCCAAATACCAGAAAGTTGCGGCCCTCCTTCCAGCCCATGGAATCGAACATGGCAAAAGTGGATGATGCGCCAAAGCCTTTTAACTTTCAGGAGAAAGACCGGGAAGCTGCAAAGCTGTTGCTTCTTGCTCTTAAACTTCAGTTATCAGGAACTCCCGACTGATGAGTAATGTAAAGAATTGGGCAGATGCGTTGGGAATGCCCATTGAGGATGAGCCGGAAAAACAACCAGAGCAAGTTGATACTTCTGAAGCTTCGTATATAGCTAATGAGGTTATCGAGCTTGCGAAGACGCAACTTAATATGCTCGCAGGTCTTTGTATGCCTGCTGTTTTTAAGTATCTGTTTCCTCCTGTGCATCTAGCGATCTGGGATCTTCTTCGTAAGTCATTAGATGTAATTGGTAGGTTTCCGCAGATTGCTCTTGGTATCCCGCGCGGACACGGTAAAACTACCCTCATTAAACTCTTTATAGTTTACTGTATTCTGTTCACGAAACGGAAATTTATTCTTGTCATTGGTTCTACGGCTGCGAACGCTGAGAATATTATAGCTGATGTTATGGACATGTTAGATGAAAGTAACATCGTTAGATTATTTGGCTCTTGGCGCGTAGGAATAGAAAAAGATACACAGTCAATTAAAAAGTTTGGTTTTAGAGGTAGAACTATTATAGTTGCAGCACTTGGTGCTGGCGGCTCTGTACGCGGCTTGAATATTAAGAATGTGCGCCCGGATGTTATGGTATTTGACGATATTCAAACAGCTGATTGTGCGGACTCTGAAATTCAGAGCACAGCTTTAGAGAAGTGGTTCATAGGAACTGCCATGAAAGCTAAAAGCCCGGCTGGTTGTTTATTCATCTTTGCTGGAAACTTCTTTCCTACTGAGCACTCTATTCTTAAAAAACTTAAGAAGAACCCGAGTTGGATTAAGTTTATCTCTGGTGCTATACTTGCTGATGGCACGGCGCTCTGGCCAGATCTTCGCTCCATTGATTCTCTGTTACAAGAGCTGGATAATGATATTGGTATTGGCCATCCGGAAATCTTCTTTGCTGAAGTGCAGAATGACACGGAAGTTGGTATCAATACGAAGGTAGATTTTTCTCAGTTTGCGGAATGGAAGTGGGGCGAGCATGAGATACCACAAGGACAGTTTATTCTCATAGATCCGTCTGGTGATAAAAAAGGCTCAGATCTTGTAGCTATCGGGCACTGTGTTGTCTATGATGAAACTCCTGCACTTAGAACTATTATAGAAGAACCACTCTCTCCTGGTAATACTATCCGCCGAGCGCTACTAATGGCTCTTGAAACGGGGACGAAAGTTATAGTCGCCGAGGGCGTTGCTTATCAGGCCACTCTTCTCTATTGGTTCGCACAGATTGCAGAGAATCTTAAGTTAGAGGGTTTCCACTTCCTGGAGGTATATCCTGGGACTAATAGTAAGAACTCTAGAATTATAACTACTATTAAGGCCCTGCAAGCGAAAGAGATTGTTCTGCATCCAGATACTAGGAACAGGGTGCAACATCAAATCTCCAACTGGAATGCGCTGAAAAAGAATAATGTAGATAATATCCTAGATCTTCTGGGTTATATTAACAAGACAGTGGAAACATATGGCCCGCTCCTAGCTACTGACATGAACACAGAATTGCACGAAGCTAACGCCTCCAAAGTTATCGAGAATAATTATTCTTTTTAAGAGGAAGTAAAAATGGCTGAAGATACAGTCTTTAGGCTTAATAAGACACAAGAAGACTATTTCGTCGATTACGCAACTAAGTGTCAGACCCTTCTTCTTAGTCAGTTTGATATTCGGTCAAATTTGGAGATGATTGATCGTTACTATATGAGAGAGGATGATTGGACCTCTGAGAACTGGAAAGCAAGAATTGCTAATCGGTTGGGAAATAAACAGAAGATTCAGAACGTGACAGTTCCAGTTGTAATGCCACAGGTAGAAGCAGCTCTTGGATACATGGCAAATGTTTTTTGTACTGGCTATCCTATTTTTGGGGTTGGGTCCGATCCTGCTAATGCTGATGCTGCATTACAGATGGAAACCATCATCAGTGAAAATAGCATTACTGCTGGCTGGATTAGGCAGCTTCTTATGTTTTTCCGCGATGGTCTTAAGTATAATCTTCATGCCGTAGAAGTTGATTGGGGCCAGAAGACAACAGCAGTTATTGATACGGATATTTCACAGACAAATAGTGCGGCGGTCCGGAATGTTATCTGGAACGGAAATGTAGTTAAAAGATTGGACCTTTATAATACATTCTTTGATCCGCGTGTTCATCCGTCGGATATTCCTTCTGATGGCGAGTTCGCTGGTTATATTGAGATGTATTCTCGTTCGCGNATGAAGAAGTATTGCAACGATCTTTTTGGTCAGGTCGATGTTAGGACTGTAGAGCGTGCGCTTGAGTCGGAACTTTCATCTGGTATGGCGGGNGGATCTAATGGAGTTCCGTGGCTCTATTATATTCCTATGATTAATCCGTATCCTCTTATGAACCGCCAGAACCTCCAGAGTTTTGACTGGATGGCGTGGGCGAATAATGTTAGTAATCAGAAACGACAAATTCGTTACGGCAACGTCTATCAGGTAATGACTCTTTATTGCCGTATTATTCCTTCTGATTTTGATCTAAGAGTTGCAGCTTCTCAGACTCCGCAAGTTTGGAAGATCGTAGTCGTAAATCAGAGGGTTGTTCTTCAGGCGAAAAGACTTACTAATGCTCACGGCATGATACCANTACTTTTCGGGCAGCCTTTGGAAGATGGTCTTGATTATCAGACAAAGAGTTTNGGCTCGAATGTGATGGATATGCAAGATGTGGCAAGTGCGATGTGGAATGGCTTTATCGCCAGTAAACGTCGTCTTGTCGGAGATAGAGTGTTGTATGATCCATTGCGTGTGCGCGAGAAGGATATAAATAACACTGATCCAGCGGCAAAGATTCCAGTCAGGCCGAGTGCTTATGGAAAGCCAGTGGGCGAAGCTGTATTTCCTTTCCCNTTCCGCGACGAAGCTACTTCTACTCTTCTGCAAGGNTCTCAGTTAGCNGTTAACTTTGCCAACCAGATTAATAACCAAAATCCGGCGCAACAGGGGCAGTTTGTAAAGGGTAATAAAACTCGTAAAGAGTATGAAGATATTATGGGTCGCGGAAATAGTCATAATCAAGTTATGGCTCTTATGTCTGAGGCACAAGTCTTTACTCCGATGAAAGAGATTATCAAGCTTAACATTCTTCAATACCAGAGAAATGGGACTATCTTTAATCCAGATGTTCAGCAAGATGTTAATATTGATATCGTAAAACTTCGTCAGTCTTCTATACAGTTTAAAGTTGCTGATGGCCTTACTCCTTCAGATAAACTGCTTAGCACGGATGAACTTGCGGGCGCTATCCAGGCTCTTGCAACTTCTCCTCAACTTGGACAGCAGTATAATCTAGCTCCTGCATTCTCTTATCTCTATAAGTCCAGGGGTGTGGATCTTCGTCCTTTTGAGAAGCCACAAGTTCAAGTTATGTATGAGCAACAAGTAGCTGCTTGGCAGCAGGCGGCACAAGAAGCAGTTGCTAAGGGTGTTGCTTTTAATACTCCTATGCCGCAAATCCCACAAGCTCTGCAACAGATGCAGCAGCAAACTCCTAACCAGACGCCAACAGCCGCAGCTCTTGCGTCAACGCAAGGAAACTCAGATGCCGAAACGCAGTGATACTATCTATGATACATATGAGTTTTCGGAAGAAGAAATTCCGAATGCTTTTATCTTTAATGAGTTACAATACAAGCATATTCAGACTGAGTTAGCGATTGCAGCTCAGGAGAAAGCATTGCTTGCATATGATCCTGACTCTCCGAATGCAGATGATAAATTCATCCGCGAGAGTGAGTATATAAGAGGAAAGATGGAGGCTTATCTTTACTTACTAGCAACGCACGATACTACAAGAGAGCAGTTGATTATAGAGTTACAACAACAGGCAGCTAACCATCCTGCTAACAAACCTAAGATCGAAGGAGAATAATCATGGCCGGTATCTTTGATATTTTTAAGTCCGCTACAGCAACTCCTGCTCCTGCCCCTACTCCGGAGCCGTCTGCCGGGACTCAGAATACAAACCCAACAGTTCCGAATGATAATACAGTTAAGTCTGATGGAAGTGTTGCAGCTATCCCGAAAGCTAGCGAGGGAGATAAATCCCCACTTGCGAATTTTGCGGACCTATGGAAAACTGATCCTAACGCTAAGAAAGCGACTCCTGCAAGTCCTGCCTTTGATATTGATCCTGCTAAAATTGCAGAAGCCGCTAAGAAGATAGATTTTACTGCTGGTATTTCCCAAGATGCAAAAGACAAAGCAGCAAAAGGGGATATTTCGCAGTTGGTAGCAGAAGCTACACAAGCATCTTTTGCAGTTGCAATGCAGACCACAGCAGGAATGGTTAATCAAGCATTGTCGCAACAAGCAGAAACGTTCCAGAAACAGGTGCTTCCTGAAGCACTACGGAAACATTCTCTTTCCGGTGCTGTTCGCGAACACAATCCCATCTTCGATAATCCTGCCATTAAACCTTTCCAGGGTGCTCTGGAGAGTGCTATTTCTGCAAAAAATCCTGGGTTCACTCCGGAGCAAGTTGCAGAGAAAGCAGGAGAGTTTCTAACTGCTATGTCAGAAGAAATTCTTAAGGGTGCTGGCAAGAGTGTCGTACAAACTCCTAATCCCAGCGCTGCTTCTCCTAAGGAACAGGACTGGGGNGCATTTTTTGGCGTAAGTGCAACTTAATATTTAACCGGAGAATTTTATATGCTAGTTCGTCCTATGGTTTCTGATGCTGGTAATCTCGCCCGTTCTGCGTATCCGGGTGATATTATTGCTGGTGGTGAGAACATTCTCGCTGGCGGTATTGCTACTGCTGGCGCTGGTGTTTGGACTGGCGCTGCTATTGCGGCTGGTATTATTCGTCGAACTGGCCCTGGTGCTGGTTACACTGATACGACGGATACTGCTACCAACATCATTGCCGCGCTTAAAGGTAATGCCGGTTGCAACGTAGTTCCTGGTTCCACCTTCCGTACGCTCTTTATTAATACGGTTGCTCAGGCCATGACTTTTGCCGCTGGCACCGGTGTTGTTGCTGGCACTGGCACTCTTAACTGTGCTGCTTCTCTTGTTCGCGAGTATCTCTGGACTATTCTAAACGCCAGTGATCCTCAGACTTTGCAGTGCAATACTACCAATGCTTCTGCACTCGTTACTTTCGTTCTTCCGTCCGGAGCTAGTTCTCTCCCGCTCATGGCTTCTAATGGTCCTATCGGGGCTGCTGCTATCACTCCTGGTATGACCGTTTCTGGCACTGGTATTACTGCTGGCACTACTGTCATTGGTATTACCATGGGACAGGGCGGAATGGTCGGAGTTACACTGAGTGCCGTAGCTACTGCAACTTCTGCTGTTGGTGGCGTCGCTCTTTCTTTNGGACCTACTGTCCAGATTGATTCTCTTCGCTCNACCACTCTGTAAGATTCTACTAGAAATAAGAGGTCTAATATGTCTGTTGGTATTTTCAATACTTCATTGTTTACCCAGGATCTGGCGAAGAAATCTTTTGCTGGAATGATTACGCGACTAATGCCTAATGGTAATGCGCCATTGTTTGGTCTTACCTCCATGCTTTCTTCTGAAACTGCTGTTCAGGCGGAACATGGGTTCTTTACCAAGACGATGCTGTTTCCGCAGCTTACTGTCTCTGCTGCTGGCCAGTTGGCTGGAGACACTGTTTTCACTGTTACTTCTACCGCAAACATTCTTTCTGGAATGCTGCTCATGGTAGATACTACTCGTGAAAATATTCTCGTTAATTCCGTGCTTTCTCCGACGCAGGTTTCTGTGCAGCGCGCAGTTGGTAGTATCGCTGCTCAGGCTATCGCTGGTAGTGTTAACTTGTATCAGGTAGGCAGTGCGTTTGAAGAGTCTTCGATTCGTCCTAATGCTCTTGCGATTAATCCGGTGCGAGTTACTAACTTGACCCAGATTTTCCGTAATACTTGGGCGATTTCTGACTCGGCTCGTGCAACTCAAGTTATCGCTGGTGATACTAACGTCGCCGAAAATCGCCAGGACTGCGCTGGTTTCCATGCTGCTGATATTGAGAAGGGTATCTTCTTTGGTCAGAAGTATTCTGGAACTCGCAATGGTCAGCCGTTCCGCACAATGGATGGTATCTATAGCATTGTTTCTAACCTTGCATACTATCCTTCTTCTTACTCTGCTGCCAACGTTACTATTGCTGGCGGCACTACTAACTACACTCAGTTNGAAGCTGCTTTTGATCCGTGCTTTAATCAGGCTACGGACCCGAAAGTTGCTAANGAGCGAGTTTTGTTTGTAGGCGGAACTGCTAAGAAAGTGATCAATAATATTGGTCGCTTGAACGGCACTTATATGATGGTCGATGGTCAGACTAGTTTTGGTCTGCAATTCTCCACCATTAAGATTGCTCGCGGAACTTTCCGTTTGATCGAGCATCCGCTGTTTAACACTAACCCCTCGTGGAGCAAGTTGGCTATTGCTGTTGATCTCAGCAGTTTCAACCTTGCTTATCTTGGCGATCGTAAGACTCAGAACAAAGAGTTTAATCTTGACTCCGAGGCTGTCGATAATGGCATCGACGCTGTTGGTGGGACTCTTACCACTGAGCTTACCACGGTCGTTAAAAATCCTCCCGCGTTTGGTATCCTGACTAACTTGACGGCTGCGGCCGCTGGCTAACTTCGACTATTAGCTAGATGGTCAACTGGGGATAGGAAGTTAATTCTTTCTATCCCCTCTTTTCTTACCCTTTTCCGCAGAAAGTAAATAACATGTCAAATCCAGATCTCCTTAATCCTGAAGCCGGTCAGTCCGCGCTTTCTGTTCCTAAACTGGTTGCGAAAACCCCAGAACTTCCGACCACTATTACCCAGGTAGAGAAATTCTACTATTGCCCGGCTCCTGCTGCTTCCTTCCACCGGACGGATGGTAAACGGCTGGGCTTTGTTAATCAGATTTACCGGACGAATATCAAGGAAGATCAGGATTATCTTGATAAGGAAATTGCATCTGGTAATACTTACCTCCAGGTTGCAGACCAGAATCAAGTTGCAAACTTCCGCATGAAGACAGATCCTAAATCCTTCATTCGCGAGCAGGTTGAAGCAGAGCTTCGGCATGAGTTGGAAGCAAAGATTCGCCGCGAGTTGCAAGGAGATTTTGCGAAGCAGCTTGAAGCCACTCGTGTTAATGCTACGCGCCAAGAAGATCAAAAAAATGCGGAAAATGCAGTTAATTCTGCTGACGCCAATAAGATTGCTGGTGTNGATNCNGTTAAGAGCGCCCTTGAGAAGCTCCGCACTGGCAACGCCACTGTATCTATTGCTCCTACTCAGGGGCAGAACTTCCAGTCCAGTATTGTTAGCTCTGATAAGTCAGCTAACGTAGCTCAGTAATAATATTGTAGCGGGGCGGGGAGTTTCTCTATGAACCCATTACTCACAGATCTTGTTAATAAAGTTTATATTGAGACTAACCGCCCGGACTACGTAGAAGAAACGCTTCAGAAAGTTCTTTCTTCTACCCTTAAAATGCACTCCTTTGATGGCAGTTTCTTCTTTAAAGATATTGTCAGTGCGGAGGCCGTCTTTGATAATGCTGCTTATCTACAGACGATAGATACACAGGTTCTGCCGTTCTATAGAAACATGGCGTATGCGCGCAAGTGGGATGGTGCATACTCTGCATCACAACAAAATCCTACTATTCTGCCGCCAATCTTCTATGAAGGTGGAATTCCTATTGGCAGTAATTGTGCAGTTTCCTTCTTTCAGCCACTCGATCCAAGAGATATCTTAGATGGGTATGGAGCTGAAAAACAAGATGTGTATTATCAGATCGGATCAATGCTAGCTCTTAAAAGCGCAACATCTTTCAAGCGTGCGCTGTTCGGCTGGTATGCTTGGCCTGATATTAATGTAGATAGATATAACTCTTGGATAGCTAGAGAATATCCTTATGCTATCATTTACGATGCTGCATCCGCTATCTTCCAGATGATTGGTAAAGAGGAAGCCTCTAGGAAATACGATCATCCTCAGAGTGGCTTGATTATAGCTCATACCTCTGCACTGGTTAAAAGTAATATTCTTGTCGAGGGCAAATAAATGAGTAATCCGTCTCTTGTATGGGCGCAACTTTCTATTCCTAATCCGCCGATTGGTTCTATCCCTTTTGTGGATATTGATAATGCTACCATTCTAACGGATACTTTAAACTTCTACTATACTGCTGCTAATTGGAATCTTGCTTTTGGGCTTAATCAGAAGACTCTGCAATTGACAATTACAAATGGAGTCAGGGTTGCTTACACAGATTTAAGCGGCACTCCTGGTAATGCTATTATTAATAAGCCAGCTGGTCTTACTAAGATAGCTGCCGGACAAACTACTATTACCGTCACAAATAATCTTGTGNCGCCGAATAGTATTATTAAGTGNGGCATTCAGGGCGGTTTTGATACTACNGCTAAGAATGTGCAAGCAGCTCCTGGCAATGGATCATTCAATCTTACACTCGGCGCAGCTGCAACTGCTGACGTTGTTGTATGGTTCGATGTCCTTAATGTATTCTAATAGGTAGTAGATATGGCCTATATTCCTAATCCAGCAGATCCTACTCAACCGGTTGGAACAGTATTTGCGCAGTCTGCGGCAGCAGAGTTTCGTTCCCTTAAATCATATCTCGGGCAATTACTGACAGTAACTCAGTCCTGGAGTACCAGTAATAAACACGCCAGCTTAGTTCTTAGTAATGATAATCTTACAGTTACTAAGGATGTAAGCGACGGGTTTATTACAAACGTCTATGGTATTCTTGCTCGTAACACTGGCAAGTGGTACTGGGAAGTTAATGTAGATGCCGTCAGCGGTTCTCCTGGTTTCATCGGCATTGCAGCTGCTAATTCTCCTCTTACCGGACAGCCAGGAGTTGACTTCACTTCTGGTTATAGTTACGGCGGCCCGCTCGGCAGAACTACTGGCGCTCCCATAGGTGGAATTCCTTTTACCTTTGTTCCTGGCGATGTTATTGGTGTCGCCCTGGATCTTGATAGTAGGAAAGTTTCATTCAGGAAGAATAATGTTCTAAGTCCGCTGGGAACTTCTACTGCAACCGGCATTGCAACTACAGCTTATTATCCTGTTGTATCTCTTGTTACTTCCGGTGACAAGTTTACAGGAGTGTTTGATAAGCAGTCTATGACATATGATCCTCCTGCCGGATTTGAGCCAATTTTTGACTCTGCGGGAGGGCAGTATATTAATACGCCTGTTCGGCAGTCTGTTCAATGCGGGCCTGTAAGCGGCAATAATACAGGCATTCCTGCCTATCTTACTATTAATGGAACTAACTTAGATCTAGTAGCTTCCACAGATAATCCGGTTGTATTTAGTGCCGCCAATGGGTTTGGTTACTTTGGCGCTCGTGACGTAGTTGTTACTCTGAGCGAAAACAAGCCAACCTGGATTGCAAACTCTCTTGCTAGTAGTAAGATTTATCTTAAAGTGCAGATGGCGCTTAATACTGCTGTTCCTTCTGCNGTTGCTGCGTGTCCGTATTANTGTGCTTTCTTTCCGCGACAGGGCCAAGCTCTTCTGCACTTTGATACTCCTGCTCTTAGTGCAACTTTCTTAGATGATTTTGGTAATTCTTGGGCCGGACAGGGAACTGCTAGAATTGCGCCTAATCCTAAGTTCGGATCTGGTGCGCTTGGTGGTAGCGGTGCCGGTAATGCACTTAATGGAACAACTGACTTCATTCGTAGTAATGATTTCAGCTTTATTCCTAGCGATAATGGATGGCACATTAGAGCATGGGTTGCTCCTGCTAGTAATCCTGGAGCTGGTAGTTTTAAGACAGCCGTTTGCTTTGCTGGCCCTGGCGGTAACTTCGGTATTAAGCTTGGTATATTTAATAATGCTGGAACANTCCGNTGGGCCTTCTGTCTTTCCAGTAATAATGGCTCAAATGATATTACNANTAANGCACANGGAATTACAGCTCCTACGCTATCTGCTTATAGCATGATTGATTTGGTCTTTGACCAGCAGAANGGCTTTTATCGCCTCTTTGTAAATGGGGCGCAGGAACAGGCTGTTGCCTCTAATGCTCGCGTGCATAATGCAATCTCCCAAGCTGCCATTGGTGCAAGTCCCAATGGAGCTGGCTCAGAGTTTATGGATGGGTATATTGATGAGGTAGAGTTTATACCTTACAGCATTGGTGTCTCTGGTGCTATGCCTGTCCCAGGAACTCCTACGGATATTTCTACTCCAGCTTATGCGGCGGACTGGTTTGATACTGTTAATATGCAGATGAAAGTTATAACTGGCCCAAGTCCTAGTGCTGGTATTGACCCAATCTTTGCCACTACTCCTGTCTTGTATCTCGGAGAGGCAAACACCGGGCCTGGTAATATAATAAATTCTGTTAATTTCATACCTTATCAATCTAGATTGCAGCANGCTGTGATTAATNCCNTGNCGTTTCCTGCTCCTGGAACAAGACAGATTATTAATCATAANCTTGGGCAGCAGAGAGTTGATGCNNNTCTTTATGCTGTATGTAAGCTGCCAGATANTAACTTTGAAGTAGGGAATATGGTGCGAGTGGCTCTATCAGGAGCTACTACTGCTGGTCAATTCTTGGTGTATGAGAATAAAAATCAAATATCTTTTGATTTTGNAACTGCTATTACTGCNCTTAATAAAACAACTGGTGCAGTTGTAGCTCTTACCCTAGCGAATTGGGGTTTTGCTCTGGATGTAACGAGGCCCTGGTAATGGCACATCAATGGCTGAGATGTAACCTTGGAGTTGCTATCTTTCCATTCGCTACCTCTTTATGGGGAAGGAGCATTATTGTCCCAGGTCAGGATACGAACTTTGATCGTGTAACTGAGCAGAATGTTCCGAATAAGGATCGAGGAATTCCTCAGGTCTTTTACATGCATAATGTTGTTCCGACAGGACAGGGGTATCAGAGTATTGGTTATAACTCTGTTCTTCCTCCTAACCTTACCGGGCAGACAGATTTTGATAATGCAATGGTTATTCGTTATACCAGCCCGGAAGTTATGAATGGAATTTTTGTTCCGGCGATTGGTAAGAATTACGTGTGGGATGAGACAGTAGGAAATTGGGCCTCTGTTTCTCCTATTACTCCTGGCACTCTTTCAAGCACGACTCTTGTAACCACCGCTTACATTAACGGAACTACTTATATTTANTANGAGCGGTATGGTTGTTTTAAGTATGATCCTACAACCAAGACCATGCTGCCNGTAACTCTTGCTGGTTTAACNCCTACAAATATTCTAGGTATTCTTAGTGCTAATGGCTATCTTGTAGCTTTTAGTGAGACAGATATTGCTTGGAGTAGTCTATCAGATCCAGAAGATTTTGTTCCTTCTCTGGTAACTGGCTCTGGTGGCGGCACCGTGCAGTTTACGAAAGGGAGAATTAACTTTGGCGTCTATATTAACGGCGGTTTTATCCTTTATTGTGAGGGCAATACTGTTTCTGCCACTTATTCTGGTAACGTTCGGTTCCCGTATATCTTCTCTGAAGTGGCAAACAGTGGCGGCTGTAGGCTCATATCTCAAGTCTCTTGGTCGTCGAATCAAGCAACGCATTTCGCTTGGACTACAAGCGGTTTACAGGAAGTTAGTAAAACCTCCGCCATTAACCTAGTTCCGGAAGTTACAGACTTTCTAACTATGAAACTCTTTGAGGACTTTGATGAGACAACTCTTACTCTTAGTCAGCAAACTCTTTCTAGTCAGCTTAATCTCGCTGTTGCTGTTGTTGGGGACCGTTATCTTATAATCTCCTACGGTGTTGCAGTCTCAGATTTNACNCATGCTTTNCTNTTTGATCTTGCTCTAAAAAGATGGGGGAAACTTAAGATCCAACATCGCTCNTGTTTTGAGTGGCCTAGCCCNAATCTTTATGGTGAGATTACATATGATATGCTGTCTCGTACAACATATGATATGNTANCTCTTACTACATATGATGATCTTTCATTTGGTGTGGAGAGCCCGACTTTCCCTAGAACTACCATCGCATTCTTACAAGCGGATGGGACAGTGCAAACTGTCAACTTTGATTTCGCACAGACTAATGCTAATGGGGTGTTTATTCTTGGGAAGTTTCAGTTCCAGCGGAATAAGTATATGGAACATCAGCTGACGGAAGTTGAGACGATTGGGCAGAACAATGACTTCTCTTTTAAGATCATTAATTCCCTGGATGGTAAGACTCTCTCACATCCTGTAGATACTGTAGAGCTTATTAAAGCTCCGGAATTGCGGCGCTATGGTAAGAGAATTACTGGAGTTAATTTCAGCGGCCTGTGTCTTGGAGCCTTTAATCTTACCTCTTATCTAATAGACTTCACCCTCGGTGGAGATGTTAGATGACAGGAAAGTTTGTTTATGACGCTCCAATTAACTTTAATATTCCACAGTCGCCGCCGACAAACTTAGAGAAGCCGGTAGAAGCTGCACTTGTTCCTATCTATCAAGGATTGCAACAGCTTATTCAGGCNCTCATAAATAACTGCGGTATCGGGCCTCAAACTAGAGATAGTTGGCCNTCAATTGTTTCGTCTGGCGCGGTTAATACTATTCTCTCCGCAAACATGGGAAGACTTTACTGTGTTGCTACAGAGTCCTTGCAACTAGGTGGCATGGTAAATATTCACAACTCTGGCGGATTTGTTGCTGCAAGNAATGCCAGCGCCACAAATAATACTCGTCCTGCACAAGCTTATTGTAGCACTCCCGGCGGCGCAGCTCCTG
>JGI11643J11755_11788959_pt1 | contig 15137 bp, 12 predicted proteins | sample IowConreferecore_FD_11755 | JGI IMG/M metagenome (IMG submission 11755)
GAATTCGCGTTTGAAGATGGAGCCAAAAGAGAAGTTAAAAGAGCGCGTTAGAAGCCCGGATGAGGCTGAAGCATTGATATTAACATTTGCTATGCCAGTTGTTGCTACTCATGCTAGGAAAGCCGCTAATGAGCAAGTGGCTAACCGCATAATGTCTAAGTACAAGAACATACAGAGAATCAGAAGTCAGGGTTGATATATGGAAGCAGCGATTGATTATAGCAATGAGCCATATGGTGACGTAAAGCCGAAAGGATCGTCTATTGCCAAGAAGTATCAGTCCCAACTTTCCAGAATTAAAAAGAACGTTAGTAATTCATATCAAGATTTCAAACCTAATACGAACACATTTAATAAGTTCCGTGCGTTTGTCTTCAAAACATCTATTTCTGATCAAGAGGCAGCTGTAAATGAGGAATTAGACCGCGCGAACCTTGAATTCAATATTTTAAATGCTTACGTTTCTCGTCTTTGCGGTGAATTTAGCAAGCAAGAACCTAGTATCGAAGTGGTTTCAGATAGTGGCGAACGTGTTAGACCGGAGGTTATTGGCGTTGTTGAAGGCCATTACCGTCATATTCTGGATGATGCCGCAAAAGATGGGACGCAATATAATACTTATAGAGACACCTTGAGCGGTGGCTATAGTGTATTAAAAGTATTTACTGAATACGCTCATAGCATGAGTATGCGACAAGTCATTAAGGTAAGGCGCGCAAAATATCCGACGATGTGCGGATTTGATAGTCTTGCTAGAACTCCCCACAAGGGGGACGGAAATTATTGTTTTGAGATATTCCCTAAGAGAAAAGAAGACGTTAAGCAAGAATATCCTCAGGTTGATTTATCAGAGCTCGCTTTTTCAAAGAATATTGAGGGATTCAGTTGGTCATTTAATAATGGTCGCGATGATATCGTCCTGATTTGTGATTATTACGAAAAGAAAAGAAAACGTGTGAAGATCGTTGAATTAGTCAACGGGAAAGTGATGACAGAGGCAGATTATAAGAAATTTGTTATGGAATGGGCTGAATCTGGGAATTTAGAAGCCCCTCCTGGCGTAGTTGGTAAAGGGCGCTGGACAAACTTAGAAACAATTTGCCGATATCAGTTTATCGAAAACCAAGTCATTAAATATGAAGAAACTAATTTTACGATGTTACCTTATGTGTTTGTAGATGGTGACTCTATCGATATCGTTGAAGGGCAGTCAGGTAATATTACCCAGATGACGAAACCTTACGTTTATCATGCAGAAGGCGCTCAAAAATTAAAGAACTTGTCAGGTCAGGCTCTTGCAACTGAGCTTGAAAATATGGTTCAGCATAAATTTGTCGTGATGAAAGAGGCCATACCTGAGGAAAAATCTTATCAAGACGCACTCACTATGCCGCAGAAAGCTAATACTCTTGTGGTCAATGCATTTAAAGATGATGATCCAAATATTCCAATTCCCAACCCGATTAGTCCAGTTACTCGAATTCCAGCGCCGCCTGAGATTTCAAATGCATTTACAATGAGTGATCAAGTAACGCAGAGCATTTTAGGCTCATATGATGCCGCCCTGGGTATTAATGATAATCAACTCAGTGGGGTTGCTATTGTTGAGGCTGCTACTCAATCTAATGCCGCTGCAATGCCATATATTGTGAATTACTTGCAAGCCTGGACGCAGGTGGCGAATATTATTATTGATCTCATTCCTAAGTATTGGAAAACACCAAGAACTGTTCCTGTGATAGATAAAGATGGGAAGCGTTCTTTTGCGATAATCAATACTCCAAATAATCCAGAATCGATTGATATAAACTACGATTCAAATGCTCTGCAAGTGCAAGTAAAAGCAGGTGTTAACTTCCAAATCCAGAAAGCCAGAGCGTTGCAACAAATCATTGCGATGACTCAAGCAAGTCCAATATTCGCTGAATTTATGAATACCAAAGGTCTTGAAGTATTGTTGGATAACTTTGAAATACGGGGTATTGATATTCTGAAAGAATTGGCCGTTCAATTTAAGCAAGAAGTTGAGCAACGCAAACAAGCTGAAATGAAAGCAGCACAAGAAGCCCAGCAAAACAACCCAATGATTATGAAAGCGCAAAACGACAGAATGAAGATAATGTCAGAAAACAAAGACAATGAGGTTAAAAACCAAATTGCAGCAGTTGAGCTTCAATTACATAAAGAAGATGCCGATAACGATAGGTTACGTATCATGGCTCAGATGCAAGAAAGCTTTGAAAAACGTCTGATTCAATTGGAACAAGATCAGACACGAAAAATTGAAAAAGCAATTGAAATGGCTATGAAGGCGGCTGATTTGAGCCATAGTCATCATAAAGAAGCCAAAGAATTGGATCACTTACTTAAACAAACAGGTACAGGAATATGAAGAAAGCTAAATTAGGGTCTGGAAAGCGTTTTAAAAAGATGGAAAGTGCTTTAGAGAAGAAAGGCTATTCTGAAGAGTCGGCTAAAAAGATTACCGCAGCGGCTGGTATAAAAAAATACGGAAAAGCTAAGATGCAAAAAATGGCTGCTGCCGGAAAGAAACGTAAGATGAAATGAGCAACATAGTAACTCCTTAAGTTGTAGATAGAGAACTACGTCCGTTAAGCCCGCTTCGGTGGGCTTTTTTTTTGAATTAAATTTTTTTTTATTTACCGATTTGACAGTTGAAAATTGTTTTTGTTGTAATTTAATCACGTAACTATACGGTCAAAATAGTTCGGTACTCATCCGATTTTATGAGGGAATTTACTACCGTGACACGGGTCAACAGTCAATAAGAGGTATTTTTTATGGCTAATGAAGTTCAAGCCGAAGGTATACAGAATGGTGGGCAATTAAGCCCGCAAGTTCAGGATAATTCGACACCAATGAATGATCCTGTTCGTGAAGAAATGCTACCGAAATCGAGAGTGAATGAACTTGTTCATGAAAGAACAAGAGAAGCCTCCCAGAAAGCCTTTGAAAAAGGACGATCTGAAGCGTTAGCAGAGTATCAACGACAGAACCAGTCAATGGGTGGAATGCCGCAAATGACGCAAGATCAAATGCGTCAAATGATGGCGGATGTATTTAAACAGCAGCATTCGAGTATGTTGCAAGAACAAAAAGAGACAGAGCTTCGTCAATATGAGATGAATCTTGCTCAAGAAGTTCTTGGGAAAATTCGATCTGCGAAAGAAAGATTTCCTGAGCTTGAAAAAAGAGTTGAAGAGATAGCAGCGTTTCCTGAGTTGGTTCCATTAGTGAACGCAACAGAAGACGCGGCAGCTGTGTTCAACGATTTGCTCAATAATCCGCAGAAGATCGCGTCATTTTTGACAATCGCTCAGCGCTCTCCTCAAGTCGCTTTAAACCATATGCACAAATTGGCTCACTCTTTGAAAGTGAATCAAGCTGCTGCAAGTATGCCGGAAGTCAATGAACCGTTAGGCCAGATAGAACACTCAAATATTGGCATGGATAGCGGCTCATCGACCCTGAATGACTTACGTAAAGCGGATTGGTTAAGAGGCTGATTCGCAAAGCATAAGTTCTAAAACACGGTAAAGCCGTTATCTCTGATTAACTTATCGGAGCATATATGACTTTACCAACAAACATTTTAAAGCAAGTGATCACCTACAATGACGGTGGTTTAGCTTATCTTCAAAACTTAAACTGCTTTGTATCTACTTTTAATACCAAGTTCCTCAATTTCCAGAATATTGAAGGTAACTTAGGTGATACGGTTCAATTTGATTTACCACCTCGTTCTATTGCTGTTACTGGCCTTGTTGCTAGCTTCCAGCCAGCAGAACAACGTTATGCAACATTGGCATGTACCCAAGCTGCTAACGCTTCCATGGCTTTTACTGCGCAACAATTTGTATTTAACGTAAAAGATTACATGGAAAAATTCGGTAAATCCCGTGTTGAAGAACTTTCAGCGCAAATTGAATCAAACGTTGCATTAAACAACGTGAGTAAAGTTCCTGTGATGACCGTAAATAACCAAGGTCAGTCAGTGCCAACAGGTGCCTTTTATACTGATTCAGGTCCATATCGTTTCTATGGGGATGGCGTTACACCTATTAATAGTTTCGGTCAGCTAGCTCAAATGCTAGCGATGTATCGCAACTACGGCGCTCCAAATGGTGCTCCTAATGTCTATTTAGATGATCTTGCAGTGCCATCAATCGTTAACTCTGGTTTAGGTCAATTCGTACCAGCAAGAAACGATGTTATTGCAAATTCATGGGATTTAGGAACATACAAAGGTTCAAATGCTAGATTCTATCAATCTAACTTATTGCCAACTCATACAGCGGGCTCTGTGGGTGATGAAGCTAAAACCCTCACAGTTGTAAGCACCAATGATCCAACAGGCGCAAACATCACAGAAATCACTTTTTCAGGTGCAAGCGCGAGTGATTCTGACGCATTGAAGATGGGTGATTTGTTACAATTCCAAGATGGCGTTTCTGGGCAACCAAATCTTCGTTACTTAACTTTCACTGGTCACAAAGTTTCAGGTAATCCCGTTCAGATTCGTGCATTAAGTAATGACGCTTCAACTGGTGGTGGTCAAATTACTGTTGAAGTCTATCCGCCATTATCTAGCGTACCTGGTCCAAATCAGAACCTTAATCACAATATCGTGGCTGGTATGCAAGCGAAAGCGCTCCCAAGCCATAGAGCGGGTGTGATTATTGGTGGAAATGCAGGCTTCTTAGCGATGCCAAGATTGCCTGATGAGTCTCCTTATGCAACTGGTACTAAAACTGACAAGGATACTGGTGTTTCCTTGCGTACTTACTACGGATCACTCTTCGGTCAAAACACTCGCGGGATAATCAATGATGCGATCTGGAACTCAATGATCGTGCCTGAATACTCCATGCGAATTATTTTCCCGATGTAAGTATGTCCATACGGAGAGAGGGACATTAAGTCCCTTTCATGATGAATTTTGAGAGGAATGAATTTATGACACAGTTAGTACCTATTACAAATTTAGGAATGCTTTATATCAATGGCATGGTTCCATCTTATGCGAGCGCGACTACATTAACCGTTTCCTTTGGTCAATGCCGAGATGTTAACAACGTTCAAGATATTGTTGTTGATGATGCCGTGACTATTGATGCTGCTGTTAATGGCTTAAATGGTTTAGATACCGGAGCATTAGCTAATAACACTTTCTATTATATTTATGCAATTTCAGATCAAACAGGATTTAATCCTTCTGGATACATTCTGTCTGCTAATTTGCTAACCCCTACTTTACCTGAAAATTATAGCACTTATCGTCGGATTGGCGTTGCTAAGACAGATGGTTCAGCGAATTTCTTAATTTTCTATGTCTCTGGTAATAACAATGCAAGATCGCATTACTGGGATACTAGTATTTCAGTGCTTGCTGCTGGTACAGCAACCAGTTTAACCGCTGTCAGCTTAGCTGCTGCTGTTCCTCCTATTGATTTAACTCCTGTTATGTTGCAGGTCGCTTTCATACCTAATACAGCAAGTGACAAGGTTTCGTTTGCTCCGTTTGGATCAACCGCAACTGTGTTGCCGAACATTAGTGGTGTTGTCGCATCTCAAACACAAACAGGTCAGTTAAAAGTGATGTCTAAATTGGATTCTGGTGTTCCAAAAATCCTATACATCAATTCAGCAGCGACAGGAAGCTCAAGTGTAACTGTGAGTGGATTTGATTATTACGTTTAGTAAGAAATGTTCCGGTGGCTATTAACCACCGGAAAAAATTTAAAGATGGATGAGTATAAATGGCTTATACCACTGATCAACTGATTACAGAATCATTTTACTTATCCGGCGTGTTAAGCAAGGATTTGCAGACTATTAGTGGTAGTCAGAAATCAGAAGGTCTTAGATTATTAAATGCTGTTCTTGCAATAAAAACAGCCAATGAAAGATTAATACCTTATTTTACGACGTATGATTTTGATGCTGTCCAGGGTCAAGAAAGATATTTTATTGCTAATCTTATTACTGTTGAAACTTTTACGTTTTATCTTGGTGATGTTCGCTTCTCAATGTCGCCAGTATCAAGAAAAAATTATTTCGGCTCCAGTCGAGCTGAAAACGTAGAGTCTCTCCCTTTTAACTGGCATATAGAAAGAACCAAGGGTGGGTCTTATCTCTATTTATATTTCTTTCCTAATGAAGATTATCCCTTACAGATTACGGGTAAGTTTGCTTTGTCGAGCGTAACGCTTGGCCAGGATTTGGAATTAACACTAGATAAATTCTATATCGAATACTTGCGATACGCGTTAGCAGAATATATTTGCGATGAATACAGCATTACGTTGCCACCGGGTGCTGCTAAAAAGCTCGCTATGTATGAAAAGATCATCATGGATGTAAGCCCTCCTGATTTAACTATTTCGCGGATTTCCGCGTTTACAGGTAGACCTATGTTGAACTGGGGAGATGTGAATTTAGGAAGGGGCTGGCGCCCTGGTTAGGAGGATTAATGATGTTAACACACAACAATACAGGACTTGGAAAATTCAAAGATTCTCCTGAATTGCTTTTGAGGGCGACTGAATATTTGAAGAGGTTAGAGGCAAAATAATGAAATCACGCTCACCTATCATGCAGACAGCGCCATTAAAAATGGTTGGATCTAACAACTTCGGTCGTTATCCAAAAATTTCTGTTGAGCAGACGTATAACATGATCGTTTCTGACGACTGGCTTGTTGATTATGCTGGCTATAAGAAAGTAGCGACCATCGGTGGTACGGGTCGTGGATTATTCTCAAGTACACGACTTGGGAAAATGATTGCAGTCATTGATAACGTTGTTTATGCAATTGGAACAAACCTGGTTCCATCCCCGATAGGAAATTTAAATACCTATTCAGGTGATGCATTTATTGATGAAGATGTTCAAAATCACGTAGGTATATGTGATAAGCAAACTATTTGGATTTATGATTATGCCGCTAATACTTTCAAGGAAGCTTATACTACGACTCCTCCCGCTCCTGGAGTAGGAAGCGATTTAGATTTTATTCCTAACTATATTGCTTTCCATGATGGAAGATTCATCGCTACTGGTAAGTCAAAATCATCTAATTCAACATATTGGAGATTATCAGATCCAAGTAATCAGAATACTAAATTTCCGAATGCGTCAGCTTATGTTGGATTATTCCAAACAAAACCAGATTCCCCTGTAGCTGTATTTCGTTTCCCTGGAAAAGGAAATCTAATATTTGTCATGGGACGAAGCGTCACAGAGCCTTGGTATGACTTAGGTTTAAGATTGTTCCCTTATCAAAAGAATACATCCTATAACCTAGATTATGGTTGTTTAAATCCAGCGACGATTGCCTTTAACGACAATATTGTTGTTTGGCTCGCCGCAAATGAAAAATCAGGTCCTTTTATTGCCTATACCATGGGTGGTGAAATAGTCCCTATATCGAATGACGGGATCGATTTTAAATTATCTGAATTGCAACATCCTGAAAATTCTTATGGGTTTTTATTCAAGCAGGATGGTCATTTGTTTTATCAAATTACTTTCCCTCAGGATAATTTAACGTACACATACGATTTCAACACAAAACGTTTTTACACGTTGTGTGATCCTATGATGAATTATCACATTGCTAAAAGATGTGTTTTCTTCAACAACACTTATTATTTCTTAAGTTTCCAAGATGGGAATTTATACGAGTTAAGTACCAAATATACCGATGCTGACGGAGAAGAGATTCCCCGTATCCGAATTCCACCTACATTTAGATTGCCGGATAGTTCGCCATTCATTGTTAACAACATATCGTTTCCTATTGAACAGGGAAACCCTCAGAACAATCCCGAGGGAAATATTCCGCGAGCAGATTTAAGTATTTCAAACAATGGTGGAGAAAGCTTCGGTTCATCAGTTGGTATGAATTTAAACCCAGTAGGAAAACGTAAGAATCGTTTTATTTACTGGAACCTTGGTTATTCGAATGAAATAACACCTCAGCTTCGTTTCTGGGGAAAAGGTCGTTTTGTAGTAGGAAATGGAACCATGGATTACTACCAATAGGAATTTATGAATATACAAGAATTTGTTTCATCAAAAATTGTGGATGAGAACGGTTACCTAACACAGGAAGCCCAAATCATTTTTAACCAATTGTTTACGCAATTGCAGATCAATTTTTCTGATGAAGGTTTGGTGGTTCCTCCTCAAAGTGCGGAGAACATTGCTCAATTGGAATTAGCAGATGCAGAAAACGGAACGCTTTTATATGACGAAACAAACGATTTAATGAAAGTGAATATTGCTGGCGTGTTTAAAACGGTTTTGACCAGCTGAGGAAAAATTATGGCTACTAGTAGTGATTTTAACAGAATGATGATGGCAGGCGGTCTCGGCGCTATGGGTGGGGGACTCGCTAACATGTTTTCGAATTTTCGGAATCCAGCGGATGCAGCGTCGCCTTATTACGACAAGATACCTGGAACAATGAAGCCTTACTTTGATCCGTATATTAATTCGGGTCAAGGAGCGATGAACAATCTTAACCGTCAATATGGTCAACTTACTAATAACTTACCTGGGTTGCAAGCTGCTTTCCGTAAACTCATGGCTGATCCAAGTAGCGTGATGAATGAAATAGGTAAAGGTTATCAAGCCTCGCCTGGATTTGAATTTCAAAAGAATCAAGGAATGACGGCCGCTAATAATGCAGCAGCGGCTGGTGGGATGTTAGGCAGCCCTGAACACCAACAGAACACAGCTGAAATGGTGACTGGGCTCGCCAACAAGGATTACTACGATTATGTCGATCGTGGAATGAAATCTTACACCCAAGGATTGGGTGGAATTAGCGGCTTATATGATCGCGGCCTGACCGGCATGGAAGGTATGAACAAGATGGGATTTGATGCGTCAAAAAGTCTTGCCGAAAATCTGGCGGCTGCATTGATGAATCGTGGAAATCTCGCATACGAAGGTGCAAATGCTCAGAACCAACATGATGCAGGAGGGTTAGGGTCGTTCTTGGGTGGTGGAATGAGTCTTTTACCTTTCTTGTTAAATCTGTAGGGGAGATTTATGCCAATACCAGTACAACAATTTAGACCTATAAGCTTCGATGAAGCGAATCCTATGTTGAAAGGAATTCGAACCGGCCAACAAATATTTGGCACTGGTTTAGAAAATCTTTTAAAAGGGATACAAGCACAATATGCGCCGCAAATGACGGAAGCAGAGCTCGCCCAAAAGTTAGCTCAAGGCAGATTAACAGGTGAACAAGCTAAATGGTTTGGTCCAACTGCTCAATCTGAAATTGGATTGAGGGGTGCGCAAACTAATCGATTAAATACGATGACTCCTTTGGAGGCAGAAGAGCTCAAATTAAAAAATCAATTCTATCCGCAAATGACGGAAGCGCAAATTCAAAATTTCAAAGCGCTTGCTGATCAACGACAAATGGGAGGTCGTCCTGGTGCAGGGGTTCAGGAAGTAAATGCATTTAAAAAGCAAATTCAAATGGATAATCCCAACTGGGATGAAAGCATGGTGAATCAAGCAGCTAATGCTTACATGACTGGAGATAATTCTATTAATGGTCAACAGTTACCCCAGTTGTCTGGTATGGCAAAAGCATTTCAATCACAAATATATAAAAGAAACAGTACATCACAGATACAAAACACTGCCGCTGGAATGGCTAATACAGCTCATGAAATTAACCACATTGATATTGATCCAGTTAAGAAATTCTCTGGCGTAGCTGGTCGTATTAAATATGCGAGCGAGTTAGCGAAAATGCAGGTTGATCCTGCATCTGTTTCTGAGGATTTCAGACAATTTCAAGCATTTAAAAATGTTACCTCTACCTTAGCCATGGATACTATGAGGAAAGGTTTTCAGACTTCGGTTGTTCCAGGATATGTCTATGCAACTTTAGGCAAACTATCTAATCCACAAAGCAATATATGGAATGACCCTGAACAAGTAGAGCGTGAGTGGAACAAGATGAAGGACTGGGTGAATAAGTCTGCTGAGTCATCTGTTAAGCAAGCTCGTTATGGTGCGACTACTGAATTAGAAGATAAAAAAGAAAATAGATCTGAAAGCAAAGCGCAGAGATGGGTGTATGACGTGGCGAGCGGGAAATTAATTCCAAAATAGGTATAAATTATGGTTCATATAGTTGAATTACCGAATGGTCAAGAGGCTGAATTTCCAGATTCAATGTCTCAAGAGCAGATATTGTCTGCAATTAGTCGTCAATTTCCTCGAGGTGGAGCTTCAGCCCCCCAGCAATCTAAACCTAGTTTATCGCAACAAATGATGGGGGCTACCAATCCAGATTTGTTAGGTAAGGCGGCTAATTTCGCTCAAAAAAATATTGTTGATCCGATGGAGCAGAACGTAATCAACCCTTTGATCGGCGCAATAGGCGGCGCTGAAGAAACCGTGGCAAACACAATTCCAGGATTATTTAACTTAGGGGCAAAAGCAGTCAACGCTCTCGGAGGAAATGTGAATGAAATGAAAGGATTTCATTTCACACCTGAAAAATATAAAGGTTTTGGTCACACAGCAGGTGAAGCCGCTGGTTATTTTGCAGGACCTGGCTTGCTGAAGGCCGGTGGTAAAGCGATAGAAAGCATTCCTCAGCTTGGAAAGTTTTTAAGTGAACTTGGGGGATCTTCTAAGTTAGCTGGCGCTGCTAAAGATATAGGTGGAAATGCTTTTGTTGGTGCGGCAATGACCCCTGAAAATCAAGGATTAGCAGCGATACTAGGTGGGCTTGGAGGCGCGATTCCGTCTGCTGGAAAAGCTGTAGGTGATATTAAAAATAGCGCCTTGGGTAAAAAAGCAGGTGATTATTTTAGGAATTACAAACCTGAAGAGCAAGCGTCCCTGATTCATAAAGAATTAAGCCAGGGATCTAAAAACTTATACGAAAATACAAAATCATTGGCGAGTGATATTCGTCAAGCGCACAAAATGCGAGAAGAAGAGTCTGGCGCGTTCTTTAATCATGTAAAAGGTCGGGCAGGAAATGAAAAAATTTATGACAAACCTGATCCATTGATTTCAACTGCATTAGACAAATCTAAAAATCTAATTGAAAAAGCGGAAGGATTTAATATCGGATCTCTTTTTAATTCGTTTAAGCGCAACCCTACATTTAGTAATGCGCATGCTTTGCAGTCAGAATTATTTGATATGACACAGAGCTATAAAGGAAGGCATCTCAGTATGGGTGAGAGGGCTGAATTGAGTCATATTAAATCTGTAAGAGACCAATTAAAGAATGACATTTCAGAGTTTCTAGCAAAGAGAGATGCCTCATCAAATGAAAATCTCTTACCTTTATATCAGAAAGGCTCCGAGCTTTATAAAGAAAACGTATCTCCTTATCTACAAAATAAAAAATTTATCGACATTATCAAAGGCGGCAAGACGGCTGTTAAGAATCTTCATGATGTATTCAATATGCCAGCCAACGTCATTGATAAGAAAACTGGAGCTGAAAAACTCGGTTCAATTAATAAGATAATGCAAGACCTTCCTGAAGTATCTAAAAACAAGATTTTATTTGGTGCCATTGGAGGACAAAAAGGTTCGGCTTCTGATTTATCAAAAGCATTAATGGATGCAAGAAACAAAGGGTTTTCACCGTACTTCAGTAAAAATCTTGATGAGTCAATCGAGCTCATGAGTAAGAAAATGTCGAACAAGGAAAAAGCCGATGCCATGAAAAAGAAATTGGGTTTAACCGGTCTTGTAGGTGGCGGTTCATTAGGTAGCGCATTGCTAGCTGCTCAAATGTTGAAGGGTAATAAAGAAGAAAAAGTTTATTAAGGAATAATTATGTCATTAGATAATAGATTTGTTTTAGCTCCTTCACTTCAGAGCTACTTTGTACATAAGGTAACTGGTTTACCACTATCTAATGGAAAGATTAAGTTCTACAAAGATAATGCTAGAAACATTCCCAAGGATGTTTATACCATCAGCGGTACTCCGCCTAATTATACTTATGTGAATTTAGGTAGTGAGATTACCTTAAGTGGTGTTGGTACACCTATGGATAATGACGAGAATGATATTCTTATTTATTATTTTCCATTTGATGGAACACCAGAAACCACCACCGGAGAATTAGAACTTTATTTCGCACAAGTTTACGATGAGAACGATAATTTCCAATTTCCACGTGAAGGTATTCCAAACGAATCAGAAGCGAGCGCTGCTGGTTCCAATTTTATTAACTATATACCAAATGGTCAGTTTTTAGCGCATAACGATTTACCTACAGGTGTAGTAACACAAGATGAAACGCCTCTAGCTCAAGGCGGCTGGTATTTTGTTCGTAGCAATGGATCTATTCAGACGTATACCATAACTTTTAATAGATTTGGTTCTTCTATATTAAATCCAACTGGTAGTCCTAGATATAATATTCAATTAGCACATAGTGGGGCGATTGTTGATGCTAAGCACGATTTAAGAATCAGATTTAGAGACGTAAATAGATTTTCATCTCCTGATCTTCCTTCAGTTGATGCGCAACCATACACATATTTTTTCACAGGTAAAAATATTAATTCTGGAGATTTATCAGTTGATGTTTACATTGTCAAAAATTATGGGTCTGGTGGCTCTGCCGAAACTGAGACCTTTGTCGAAACAATTATCTTAAATAACGAATATGATGCTAAGAATATTATTATTCCTTCGTTTGGTGTAAATGATGGAAAGACAATTGGATCGTTAGATGATGATTACGTTGAAATAGCCCTAAGGCCTCAAGGTACTGGGTGGTCTTATATTATAACCGATGCAGGTCTTGCATTGGGTGAAGTTGAAATTGATAGCTTCCCTCAGGAAACGAACGCACAGCAATTAAGCCAAGGCGTAGCCGGATGGATGCCAAGACCTGAGCCGGATGGCAGTGATCTTTATTGTCCTTTAGTTCTTACACGTGAAGGGGTCACATTTGACCATGGTGAAATAGGTAAGGTAATAGGTACGTATAATTATACGCAATTTGTAAATTCGATTAGCGATACTACAAATCTATTATTATGCGATGGTAAGCAGTATGAAACAGAAGGTTATTCTGATTTAGGTATACCTTATTCTCGATTGCAACAAATATTAGTGGGTAGCAGTCCATTAGTTTATGTTCCCATGTTTGGAACAGGTCGTGATTATTTGACTACTTTTTTAGTCAATACATCAACAGATACTTTGAGAATTATTACCAATAAAGCTGGATTAACTACAGCAGCAAGTAATGGCACAATTTCTCCTGGAATTACATTTACAAATACTGCAAATGGTAGCAACAGCGCATACGGAGTTACCGCTTATAAATTTACAAGTATTCAGACTTCTATATTAGTTTTAGGAAATACTATAGGCGCTGTAACCGCTCCAACAGCAGGAACGTCTGGCTTTACTATTGTTGATGAATACAATAGCGCTCTTGAATATCATCAGTTTTATATTACAACAATAGCTGCAACTACATTAGCTGGAAAATATTTTACATTTCGTTCTAATCCTGGAAACGTAGCTTATTATGTATGGTTTACTGTTAATGGAGCCGGTGCAGATCCAGCACCAGGCGGAACAGGAATACAAGTCAATCTTAAATCTACTGATACAGCCGAAGAAGTTTCAAGTGTAGTGCGTGCAGCTATTTCTGGATATCAAGTTACGCGCGCAACTATTCCGGCTGCTTCAGCTATCACATCGGGTGCTTATTTCAATATCTATACTGCCTCGATTCAATATGTTGTCTGGTACAACAAAGATGGAACAGGATCGCAACCCAGCGTTCCTGGAGCAACGTTTATCGAGGTCGCAATTACTACGGGTGATACCGCAGGAACAGTGATGTCCAAGACTTTGATTGCTATGAATGCAAAATATTTTGCAACTCCTGATCTACGGGGGCAATTTCTTAGAGGTGTTGATCTTGGAGCTGGCGTTGATCTTGGTGAAAGATACACTGTATTAGACGGCATAGCCGCTCAAGCATTAGGAACTTTCGAATCTTATTACACGTCTACGCATTACCATGATTTGGTTAATGGCACAGGTCACGCACAAATAACGCTTAATACAATTAACGCAAGCAAAACACCGGGTGCTACCGGTCAATTACTTTGGGACTTTGCTAACACAAGCCCTACAGATATTTCAACTACTGCTGACATTGAAATTAGCGGAGCTACTGAATATCAAGCAGCGGGTAAGGGTGAAACGATGCCTGTTAACGCGAACATTGTATGGGCAATTAAATATTAATTAACTTTATGGAGAAAAAATATGTATAAAATCGTAACTGATTTAACAGGGCAAATCGGTGTAGACCCACGCGAAGTAGTTGTTTGGTCAACTGATGATTATGCGACAGTGACAGCGGCGGGTTATTTGAAAAATAAACCACCTTATCAATTACAACCCACTGATTTTGTGCGCATGGTTTATGGAAGTGAAACGCCAACGCTACATGGTTATTTCAAGCCAAGTATTAGTAACGGTATTGTTACACTTTCTCCGGTTTCAAACCCAGGTGAGGTTAGCTTAATTGGTGCAGCAACCACAGACCGTATTACTGTATTTGCTGACACAACCGGGGATATTAAAAATAGCTCAGCGAAGATTGTAGGAGATACATTAACCAATCTTGGAAATATGGCAGCCGGTGAAAGCGGTACTGAAGGCATCCTTTCTTCTTTTCCAACTACTGCTGATAAAGGTTCATTGCATATCGCGGCGACAAATAATAATGCTGCAAATGTGGCATCGACTATCCAAAACGGTCAAGTGGCTGAAGCTACAACTTATACCTTACCTGTAGCGGCAGGTGGTGCTGCAACCCTCGCAGCTGCAGCGAGCGCTTTAGTTAGCGGAAATATTGTTTTAGCTTCCGGCACTGGTGGTCTGTTATCTAACTCTGGTTATGCAATTAAATCTATTAGTGGTGCAGTGGCTTTAGGTGGTTCCGCAACCCAATCATTTAGCGAACCATTTTGTACTGCATTGAGTGTTGTTATTGGCGCTTGGGTTACATCTGCAAATGCAGTCAGCATTCAAAAAATTGTGCCAGGTGTCGCATCATTTGATGTAATCAG
>JGI11643J11755_11759533_pt1 | contig 14140 bp, 10 predicted proteins | sample IowConreferecore_FD_11755 | JGI IMG/M metagenome (IMG submission 11755)
AGGGCCCGCACCACTCGGCAAAAAAATCAACCACTACAGGCTTATCCCCATCTATATGAGATTGAAAAGAATTTTCATTTGCCATAACCAACTATTTAAAAATAAAAGAAAAATATTATGCCATCCATGCTCATATTTTAGGAAAACATTCCAGCTTACATCATTAAGTTTTGGCGGATTAATTTACTTATTTCATTTTCCCAGCAACAAAAATGATAACATCATAAAAACTAATGAGGCAGTTTTTCCCTTATTGAACCATATACCCAGGTACCGGCGATGGCGCTTAAAAGTGTAATAATAATTACTGTTGCTCCCGTTCCTATCTGTGCAAAAAGTGGCCCCGGACACGCACCTGTCAGCGCCCAGCCAAATCCAAATATCAATCCACCAAAAATTTGTCCTTTATTAAATTTTTTCTGTAATAAAATGATGGGCTCTCCATAAATTGTCTTGACGTTGAATCGCTTTATCAACCATACGGATATAATACCCGTAACCACTGCCGAACCAATTACACCATACATGTGAAAACTTTGCAGGCGGAACATTTCCTGTATCCTGAACCATGAAATAACTTCTGATTTTATAAGAATAATACCAAAGAAAAAGCCAAGCACCAGGTATTTTAAATAATGCCACCAGGGATGATTTAATTGAGATTCATTTACACAGGAGCCATCTAATGAACGAACTTCAAAATCAGTATTCTGAAAAAGGAATTCACGATGCCGCAGTTCTTTTATTTGTTTTTCTACAATTTTATTTTCCATTTTAAAAGCGCTTAAGGATTACAGTTGTAAAATAAAAGGGAGTACCCAGTTTGCCACAATAAAACCGCCGATCATGAAACAAATGGTGGCAACCAGGGAAGGAAACTGGAGGTTTGACAGGCCCATAATAGAATGGCCCGAAGTGCAGCCACCCGCATACCGGGTACCAAAACCAACCATGAAACCGCCGCCCACTGTCAGTATCAATCCCTTTACCGTAAAGAGTGATGACCAGTTAAAAAGTTCTGGTGGAACCAGGCCATTATAATTAGTGATGCCGTATTGCTTTAAATCTGCTACCAATGCCGGACTAACATTAACGGGGTCCGGATTTTGAAAAAAATGAAAAGCCACAAAAGCACCAACGACAATGCCTGCTACAAAAAATAAATTCCATGCTTCCTTTTTCCAATCATAGGAAAAAAAAGGGATGCGGGATGGCATACAAGCCGCACAAATATGCCTGAGCGATGATGACACACCAAAAGTTTTATTACCCAGTACCAGTAGTAAAGGAACCATCAGCCCGATTAAAGGGCCGGCAATATACCAGGGCCACGGTTGACGCAACCACTCCATAAAATTCATATCTGATTTTTTTTACTATTAAATATCATTTTTTATTTCACATTCTTACAAAATTAAAAGAAACTATAATGGCAGGGATAAAAGGATTTACTTAATACAAAGAAAAGCAGTATGCTAAAATAGGGTGAAATTTATAGCACATCTCCGGTGTGCAAATTTTCTGTTCAATGATCAGGCTGACATATTACTGTTACGGCTAAGCGCAATCGCATGCCGGACCGGTACCGATTTACAAACATCCTGCACCGGTATTTTTTCGCGGTATTCATTAAATTAAAGGTGCTGCTAATTGTGGCCTTGCCCAGAATTCCGGCTTTATGTATTGCACGAGAACGGTGCATTGCTACACTATCCATGATCATTTTGTAAAGGGCATTTCTCTTTCAGGCAGACTCTGTGAGAATAGGATTGCCTGCAGATCGGAAAAAAGAATAATCATTGAAGTAATAACAAGTTTCAGTTCCGTCCACTGCCTTCACATGTCAAGTGAAAAGGTGGTGCTACTACCTGTGTAAAGCAAAATGCTTTTCATACTTTCGCTGGGAATGTTTAACAAATCCGCACTTCTTATTATTGCTTCATTTGAATAACGATAGCTTACATACAGATCCGGAAACCCTTAAACTAATTGCACAAGGTGANCAGCGTGCATTTGCTTTGATAGTTGAAAGCTATGGTGCTACCATTTATGCTCATGTGCTCACCTACATCAAAAATGCGGTTAGGGCAGAAGAAATCACGCAGGATATTTTCATGAGCGTATGGAATCATCGTGAAGAATTGCCTTCCATTCAAAACTTTCGGGGCTATTTATATGTGCTTACTCGTAATCGGACCATCTCCGCATTCAGGGAAAAAATCATTAAGTATGACGAAACAGAAAAAGATCAGTTGCAAAGCAGCATGAATCCTGCAGGTCTGATGGAATATAGGCAACTATCGGATGCATTGCAACGTGGGATTGATCGGCTTCCTGCAAGGCGGAAAGAAATTTTTATAATGAGCCGTTTTGATGGCAGGACCTATGAGGAAATTGCAACCCACTTGAATATTTCTAAGAGCGCCGTCAACAAACATATCATCCAAGCTCTTGCTTTTTTAAGGACATTCCTGCGAAACGAAATGATCTGCCTACTATTCTTCTTATAAGTTACCTTTCTTTTTTTATTTTTTTTTNNGGNGCAGGTGATTGCTTTACCTTTTTCTGCGTCTTTAGAAAGAGTGATGACCTAGATCATTTAAAAGTCCGGCAAACGGCGATAATTTATTATGGATTTAAAACAATTTCAGGAATTAATTGAACGATACCTTTCGGAACAATCTTCATCGGAAGAAACAAAAAACTTAAAACAATTAATAAATGATCCCGAGTATTTAGCGAAGCTGGGATCAATTATGGATGAGCAATTGGCAAACAATCCTTTTTTAGCAAGTGATTATCCCCAGGTCATTGAAAGACTGAAGAATGGTATAGAAAAAGATATTGCACAGCAAAAAAAATTAGAAAGGGTTTCTTCGTTAAGAATAGTAAGGCGTTGGATGGCGGCTGCGGCTGTATTCATTTTAATTGCCAGCATTAGTTTTTTGTGGTCAAAAAAGAGGGATACCGATTCCGACGGAGAACTGACTGTAACATCCTCTCCGATCCGGATTACACCAGGAAAGGACGGAGCAATTCTTACCTTATCTGATAACACTACTATCGTTTTGGATAGTGCCGATAACGGAATCATTGCAACACAAAACGGGTCGGACGTTGTGTTGAACAATGGACAACTGATCTACAAAACCAAAAACCATGCAGGCGTTGCCTACAATACAATGACCACACCGAAGGGAAGACAATTTAGCCTGGTACTGCCGGATGGAACAAAAGCATGGTTGAATGCAGGTTCTTCACTGCGTTATCCTACTGCTTTTGTTGGCAAGGAAAGAAAGGTTGAAGTAACCGGTGAAGTATATTTTGAAGTGGCAAAGAACGAACGCATGCCCTTTAAAGTGAAGGTGAATGAAAGAATGGAAGTGGTGGTATTGGGCACCCATTTTAATATCAACTCTTATTCTAACGAAGCCTCTATCAATACCACCTTATTGGAAGGATCAGTGCAGATAAGCAACGAAACTCAAAACCAAATATTGAAACCAGGACAACAAGCCAATGTCAATAGTGATCAAAAGATCAATATTGTGAACAATGTAAATCTAAAAAAGATAATGGCCTGGAAGAATGGTGTGTTTGATTTCGATGACGCCAGTTTGCAGGAAGTCATGCGGCAACTGGAACGCTGGTACGACATAGAGGTAGTTTATGAAAAAGGTGTTCCGGATATTGAATTTGTGGGCACATTGGCCAGAGACCTCAGTCTTGAAGATATTTTGAAGGGTTTGAAACTTTCAGAAGTGAATCTCAGGATAGAAGGAAGAAAACTGATTGTAATGCCTTAAAAATTAAATAGAAAAGCTAATGATATAAATCAGCATTCATAGATTAATAGAAAAAGCCGCCAGCGGACTGCAATCCGGGCGGCAAAGGTTCGATTCAATCTAAATTTCGAGTTGAACAAAACTTAATTTTTTAACCAAACCTGTTGCGAATTTATGCAAAAAACTGCTCTATGTAGCCGTGTTGTCGTGGCTGTGCCTTTCATAATGACCCGCAGTCTGCAATTGAAGCTGCCACAGACATTTCGGTTATCAACCAAAATGCTGTTAATTATGAAATTGACCGTTTTATTTCTTGCCCTGGGTCTCTTAACCGCCCACGGCAGGGGTCTTTCTCAAACGATTAGCTTCTCCGGGAAGAAGGTTTCACTTACCAAAGTATTTGCTGCAGTGGAACAACAGACAGGCTATAACTTCTTTGCCAACAAAGATTTGTTGAACGGAGTTAAACCCATTTCACTATCAGTCAAGGACATGCCGCTCACTGAATTCCTGGATCTTATTTTTCGAGATCAGCCTGTTGATTACGAGATCAACAACAAAACAATCTTTATTAAGAAAAAGATCTTATTGGTTGCTTCGGTTCCCCAGGTTGTGCAATCACAACTGATTAAAGAACCTGTGCAGCAGCAAATAACCGGTACAGTTACGGGTTCCGATGGCATCAAACTTGAAGGCGCCACAATCACTGTTAAGGGAACTACTATTTCCACTGTAGCAGGGGCAAACGGCTCCTTTACGATCAATGCTGAATTCAACCAAATTTTGGTTGTAAGCTTTGTCGGGTATACAACTTTTGAAGAACCTATTCGTGGGCGAACAACTATCAACATCGTTTTGCAAAGGGAGTTTGCGGAAAGTGAACGGGTAGTTGTAACAGCATTGGGTATTACTAAAAAAGCAAAATCGCTTACTTACAACGTGCAGGAAATAAAAGGTGACGACATTGCTTCTATAAACAATGGCAATTTCGTTAATAGTCTTGCTGGTAAAGTGGCAGGTGCCACCATCAACAGTTCTTCTGCGGGCACAGGTAGTTCATCACGTGTAGTATTGCGTGGTTTGAAATCGATCAGCGGGAATAACAATGCACTGTATGTTATTGATGGTATCCCAATGCCAAATATCATTCGTGGTCAGGCAGAAGACATTTTTTCAGGGGCAGGACAAACAGGCGACTTCGTTGCAAACATCAATCCCGAAGACATTGAAAGCATTTCTGTGCTTAGTGGTCCGTCCGCAGCAGCCCTGTATGGCAGTGCAGCCGCAAATGGAGTGATCATTATCAACACCAAAAAGGGACAAAAAAATAAAACAGATATCAGCATATCCAATACTACTTCCTATTCAAGTCCTCTGATTTTACCGGAATTTCAAAATACCTATGGTGTTAGCGAAGTGGGAAGCTACTATAGCTGGGGCGATAAATTGACAACGCCTTCTACTTACAAGGCAAAAGACTTCTTTCAAACAGGAGCAAATACAACAACATCGGTTGCCTTTTCAACAGGAACAGATAGAAGCCAGACATATATTTCTCTCGGCAATGTCTTATCGAAAGGCATTATTCCAAATAATGATTTTGACCGTTACAATTTCACAGCGCGAAATACATCTACCTTCCTTGATGGCAAAATGAATTTGGATGTAAGCTTCATGGCCGGAGTTGTAAATGAACAGAACATGATCTCGCAAGGACAATACTTCAATCCTTTGATCGCTGCTTATTTATTTCCTCCCGGAGATGATTTCAACAAGGCGAAATCCTTTGAGAGATTCAATGCCTCACGCAATTTGATGACCCAGTTCTGGTCTTATGGAGACAATGGTTTTATGATGCAAAATCCTTATTGGGTTACTCAACGCGATATTTTCCAAAATAAAAAGAATCGTTACATGACAACATTGTCATTGCGGTACAATGTTGCCGATTGGATCAATGTTTCCGGCCGTGTAAAAATGGACAAGGCTGATGAAAAAAATGAAAAGAAATTCGCCGCATCTACCAATACACTTTTCGCATCGGAAAATGGTTATTACTCTCTAAATACATTGGATAATCGCCAGATCTACGCAGAGGGATTAGTTAATATCAATAAATCCATAAGCAGCAATTTTGGTTTGACGGCAAATATCGGTACTGCTGTTGAAGACATCCGTTATGATCAATACCTCTATGGAGGAAAATTGCAAGGCGTTGCCAATCTTTATACGTATTCCAATGTAAATAAGGCTACATCAGAAATGTCTCAGTCAGGTTATGGACGTCAAAAGCAATCCGCATTTGCCAGTACACAACTCGGTTTTAGAAATGCAGCTTTTCTCGATTTGACCGCACGTAACGACTGGGCTTCAACGCTGGCAGAATCAGGTAGTCAATCATTCTTTTATTCATCTATTGGTCTGTCGGCAGTCCTCACCGATCTGCTGCACATCAGGTCCAATAAACTATCGTACCTGAAATTGCGTGCATCGTATTCCGAGGTGGGTAATGAACCAAACGTATTCCTAACCAATCCCACTTATTCATTGGCAGGCGGGTATCCTATTACACAAACAAGAATGCCGAACCCTGATCTTAAGCCCGAACTTACCAAATCATGGGAAGCAGGCATTAACTCATCATTCTTTAATGGAGCGTTAAGACTCGATGCAACAGTTTATTTATCCCGTACCTATAATCAATTTTTTGAGCCGACACTGTCTTCTGCATCTGGTTTTACAAGTGTAATTGTGAATGCAGGACAGGTTGATAATAAAGGCCTCGAGGCTTCACTAAGATACTCACGTAAGTTCGGAAACTTTGACTGGAGCTCTTATGCAACTTATTCAATGAACAGGAACAAAATTGTTGAACTGTTGCCAGGCTGGACAAATCCGATTACGAACGAAATTGTTTCGTTGCATGAATTGGACATGTCAGGGACAGGAAGCTATAAGATGGTGCTTAAAGAAGAAGGATCAATGGGGGATATTTATGTAAACACTTTGCGTGTTGATGAACATGGTGCCATTTATGTTGATCCCGGTTCGCAGACAGTAGCAGGGGAAACAAACAAATTTGTTTTTGGTGGTAATAGCAATCCCAAATATAATATTGGATGGGGCAACACACTTAAATGGAAAGGCATTGGTCTGAACTTTTTGTTTACCGGCCGCGTTGGAGGCATCGTGGTTTCCAATACCCAGGCAGTCATGGATGCATTTGGCGTATCGCAAGCATCGGCTGATGCAAGAGATGCGGGTGGCGCACTTGTAAATGGAAGACCAGTTCCGGCTAAAGAATATTATCAGGTGGTTGGAGCTGGCGCATCAGGAGGTATTGCTTCAATGTATGTTTATAGTGCTACCAATGTGAGGTTGGCTGAATTATCCTTAGGGTATGATATTCCCGTTCAAAAATTTGGAAAGTTTGTAAAAGGAGCCAATATTTCGTTTGTAGGTAGAAATCTTTTCTTGTTGTACAACGAAGCTCCTTTTGATCCGGAACTCACCTCTAATACGCAAACTTATTTCCAGGGAATAGATTATTTCATGATGCCCAGCCTTCGTTCACTAGGATTTTCTGTGAAACTTAATTTCTGACAGTTAATATCTACTATAATTATGATAACAGATAAAACGAATTTTTGGAAAAGCCTTGCGGGTCTTGGTGTGTTGACAATGATCATCAGTACAGCCTGTACCCGCAATTTTGACGACCTGAACACAAACAAGCATGAAGCTACCGAGGATATGATGGCAACCGATAATTTAAAAACAGGTGCTTTCTTTTCTCAAATGCAGCGTAATGTTGTTTTGTTCAGGGACGGTACAAATCTTTCAAGTGATTACCAGGTTGCACAAGGACTAACAAGCGATGTGTATTCTGGATACATTGCACCAACCGGAACCTGGTTTGGCGGTGTGCACAATGGCAATTATTATTTCATTTCGGGTTGGATCGAAAAAACTTTCACTTCAGGTTTTGCCTCGGTAATGCCCGCATGGCAGGCAATCAAAAAAACTGCTGATGAACAGGGCTTACCTGAAGTTGCTTCATTGGCAACAATAGTAAAAGTTGAAGCTATGCATCGTGTGGTTGATGCATACGGACCAATTCCCTACAACAATTATGGAAGCGGAACATTGCAAAACACTTATAACTCTGTGCAAGACGTGTATACCAAATTTTTTCAGGAGTTAGACAGTGCCATTGATGTGCTGACACTTTATGCACAGGGAAATCCTGGTACAACCGTGTTAAAAAATTATGATTACATCTACAATGGCAATGTGGTGAGCTGGATAAAGTTCGCCAATACACTCAGGCTCCGCTTGTCCATGCGTATTGTTAATGCAAATGCTTCGCTGGCGAAGACAGAAGCAGAGAAATCAATTGCAAACCCATTTGGAGTGATCTCCAATACAAATGAAAGAGCGGCATTGCAACATTCTTCCAATCTCGTTTATTATCATCCGTTGCAAGAAATAGCTTATTCATTCAATGCAGGCGAAGCCCGTATGAGTGCATCGATGGATGCCTATATGAACGGGTATGCCGACCCCAGGAGGCCCGCATATTTTACTACTGCAGCGGATGGCAACTATCACGGTGTTCGCCAGGGTATTTTAACCACCAACTGGACTCCTTATACCGGTACCAATATTTCCAACCTCAATATAAATACCAGCAGTACCCAAATAGTTTGGATGACTGCTGCGGAGTCTTATTTCCTAAGAGCTGAAGGTGCCCTTCGTGGATGGAATATGGGTGGTACAGCCATGGATTTTTACAACCAGGGTATCACCACCTCATTTGTTGAAAATGGACTTCAAACGTCAGCAGCAGCAACATACTTTGCTAACAACACGTTGGTTCCAATCGCTTTTACTGACAATAGCGGTCAATCGGGCAATAACGCCACTGCGCCAAGTACAATAAAAATTGCATGGACGGATACAGATCCTTTCGAAACAAATTTGGAAAGGATCATTACACAAAAATGGATTGCAATGTATCCTGATGGCCCGGAGGGATGGGCTGAATTCCGCCGTACTGGTTATCCGAAACTTTTCCCGGTGGTATATAATTCAAGTAATGGAACGATTGATTCCAGGCAGGTGCGCCGCATACCTTATCCTCAATCGGAATACAATAACAACAGGGCCGGAGTGCAAAGCGGTATTGCTCTTTTGGGTGGACCCGATGGAGGTGGTACACCGCTTTGGTGGGATAAGAGATAATTTATTACAACGAAAAACTTCATTGACATGAACATAAAACGCATACTTTTTTTAACACTGCTCACATCCCTGCTTATAGGTTGTATTAAGGAGAAAGCTGTTCAAGTTCAGAAACCTTATGCCTATGATGAGCAGTATTATGAAAATTTAAGAGCTTACAAAAAAACGGCACACACTTTATGTTTCGGCTGGTACGCAGCTTATGCCCCAATTGCAGGTTCAACCGGGTATAAAGATCCTGCATCGTGGGGGGAACGGATTATGGGTTTGCCGGACAGCATAGATATCGTTTCTCTCTGGATGGGTATTCCCGGTAACGATTCAACAAAGAGTGGCTACGCACCTGTTGCCTATTCGGATTTGAAATTTGTCCGCGAGAAAAAGGGCACCCGTTTCGTAGCTCCAACCATTGTTCGCATGAATCATGTTATTACACTCAAAGACGGTACTAAATATGATTTATCGCTGAACAAGAATGATTCGGGTATTGCCGTGTATGCCCAGCAGCTGGTGGACCAGGTCCTTGATGCCGATCTTGATGGAGTAGATCTTGACTATGAGCCCGCCGGTGACTGGCTACAGGGAGATAATTTTACGAAGATGGTGCAGTACATCGGGCAGTTCTTTGGTCCAAAGGGCAAGTACCCGGAGAAGCTGTTGATTATTGATTTCTATAGTCAGGCGCCGCCCGCAGCAACCGGTGAATATGCCAACTATTTTATTCGCCAGGCCTATTCTCAGGGTACCGGAGGCATTCAAACAGGTGCCAATCTTCAGAACTATTACAATGCTGTTTCAGCGGCAATTCCACCAGGTAAGTTTATTGTAACCGAGAACTTTGGTGATTTTTCAGAAAATGGAGGCACTCCATTCACTGAGGCGAACGGTAACACCTTGAGTACGGATGGCAGCAGGATGTATTCATTGGAAGGTATGGCGAGATGGAATCCTGCACAGGGAAAGAAGGCTGGCTTTGGGGCATTTTATTTCGATCGTGACTATTATTCAAAAAGCGGGGTGCCTTATTATAATGTAAGACGTTGCATCCAGATCGTTAACCCTGCAGCCCGTTAATTCATAAACCATTTAACTGATGAAAATGAAAGCAAAAATATATTTGGGATTAGCGCTGGTATCCCTTTCCATCGCAAGCTGTAAAAAGGCAAAATTTGGCGACCCTGTTATCCTTGTTACAGGTACGGAAGTGTCACCAATTGTAAAATTCACAGTGGAAAATACGCCATCCGAATTTTCGGTTACGGCAACATCTACTTATAAAGCAGATGAAGATATCAATGTGAAGTTTGAGCTTGATACCGCTGCAATATCACGATACAATGCGGAACATAAGACTACCTATTTTGTAGTGCCGCAAGATGCAATTGATATCACCAATCTTTCTACGGTCATCAAAGCCGGCTCCTCAGCTTCAACTCCTGTTTCTGTAAAAGTGATTTCGACATCGCCTTTAATTGATGGGCGTTCGTATTTAATTCCTCTATCCATCAAACAGGTTGATGGTGGCAATATGAACGTGATGGAATCATCAAGAACTATTTTCCTGAGAATTGCACGGGTCATTGGCTTCCCGGCTCTTTCTATGAATAATTCTACCGGGCCGACAACTGGCTCACCCGGCACCAGGGGCCGCTTCAATGCCACCAGCATTTTTGCAACTCCGGTGACACTTACCAATTTTACCTTGGAAATTAAAAACCTCGTGTATGCTTTCCGCAGCGGCGATGGTAATACCAATCCGCAACCCATCCAAACCCTTATCAGTTGGTCGGGTGCAACAGGAGCGTCTATTGGTTTGCGTTACGGTGAATTGGGTAATCCTAATAACTCCCTGCAATTGATCGGTTCACTTGGGGGAGCCTTTGCTTACGGGTTTAATCCCATGCAGTGGTACACTATATCCATTGCATACGACGGCAGCAAAGGTATTATGTACGTTGATGGCAACAAGGTTGCCGAACTGCCTGGTTCAATAGTAATGGAGTTTTCACAACTGAACCTTGGACAAAACTGGGGAGGGTATGATACCCGCCAATACTTCAATGGCCGCATTGCAGAGTGCCGCGTATGGAACCGTGCATTAACCCCGGGCGAGATCAAACTCAATCTTTGCGGTGCCGATCCCAATGCTCCCGGCCTGGTGGCTTACTGGAAATTCAATGAGGGTACAGGCTCCAAGTTTTTCAACTCATCAAAAGAAGGCTCTAAATATGATATGGACTGGACCAAAGTATATTGGGATAATAACGGGGACGATGTCTTCGACCCTGTGGTAGACAAATCCCAGTATGTAACGTGGACCAACGATGCACTCAACAAATGCAGCCAATAATCTAATCTCAATTTTAAAATTGAAAATATGTTGATACCAAAATATTTTACCGGGTGTTTATTAACTGCTGTTATGTTTTTGTCGTGCGACAAAAAACAATCTTACGATATTAAAGGTGATCCGGAAGTGAAATTTTTTACCAACAATGAAAGTACCGGCAACCTGCCTGTAAATTCATTAGGTTATAATGTGGTTAATTACCCTGATCCCGCCAGCAATGGTTTGCTTACACTATCAACAACAATTCCGGCAGCTATTAAAATTCCTGTTTTTGCAAACAAACCTGTAACAGATGAGGTGACTGTTAACGCAGAACTGGATAATACGCTAATAGCAAAATACAATGCAGCCCACAACACCAGTTACGTAGCACTTCCCGATGGGGTTTTAAATACAAGTAGTTTATCCGCAAGGTTCCTTAAAGGTACCACTACCGCAACTGATTCGATTACAATTCCTGCAAATACCGCTGTGCTGAATACCTTAACTGCTACGGCATACATGGCTCCTATAAAACTGACTACAGTTTCGAAGCCTGTAGGTTCAATAACAAATACCACCACAACACAGGTGGCCTATATTGTTTTAAACAAAGAATTGAGACGCATCAAATACCTGGCGGTTGCGGCTGATGCGATTGGTTCTTTGATCACGCCCCGCACGGCATGGTCAGTTACATTAACGCCAACGCCTTCGACAGTGGGAAGCATTGTGGATGGATCAACTGCGACATTTAGCAGATGGCCTGCCTCTCCGGGACAGGTTGATGTAAATCTGCAAACTGCAAGGAACATTACAGGGATAAGATTGTATACAACAACCTCTTCAACCAACATACCAACACAGGTTGAAGTTTCCCTGAGTAATGATGGGATAAATTATGATCTTATTGGTTCTCCTTTAAGAGCAAATCTCACATTTGCTTCAAGCTATAATTACATTTTGTTTTATAAAGCAATTTCTGCAAAGTACATCCGTCTCAAGCTGTATTATTCAACTTCCACCAGCAGCAACAATTTGAGGCTGGCAGAACTGGATGTTTATGCAAACTAGCAAAAATGGCGGGACATAAACGGATGAACCGATGAGAAAAACCATTGTTGTCCTTTCGGCACTGCTTATTCTGATTAGTGGTTTGAATTCGCAAGTGCCGTCCACGGTTATAAAGTTTGAGGAGAGAGTTTATAATTTCGGAACCATACTGGAGAAAAACGGTAAGGTATCTCACACATTTGTTTTTCAAAACAACGGCAAGGAACCTGTTGTCATTAATGACATTTACAGTACTTGCGGGTGCATTGGAAAAGCGCATTCGAAGGAACCTGTAAAACCGGGTACAAAAGGAAAGATCACAGTAACATTTGATCCTTATTACAAGTCAGGTTTTTTTTCAAAAGAGATTGTTGTTTATAGTAACAATACCCAGAACTATAACCGCATTTGGGTGGAGGGCAATATAACCCCAACTGAACATCCTATAGAAGACGATTACCCTTACAATTTTGGGAGTGGTCTTTACCTGCGGTTAAAAGTGATGGCTTTCGGATATGCTAAGCCAGGAGAGACCAAACAAATGGAATTGCATTATGCAAATGCAACAAATAAAGAAATGACATTAAATTTTGTTGTTAAGGACAATAAACAGGGATTGAAATTTAGCAGTCCTGGCAAAATAGGGCCAAAGGCGAAAGGGGTAGTCAATTTTTCTTATACAATGCAAGTAGCAGGGCATAATGATGTTGTATTCATTGTCTATCCCTATGTGAACAACAAAAAACTTGCAGATAATCTCGAAGTCAAAATATTGAGCCAGGTTAGCCCCGGTCAAAAAGAAAACTCAAAGCAAAGAAACTGATACAACAATATCAATTCACTCAGTTAGGTAACATGAAAAATCAAAACTCCAAACGTATTCGCCCTATCATCGCTTGCTTGTTTCTGGTTTGTTTTAAGTACTCGACTGCTCAACAAAATAGTTTATCTCCACTCATTCCCTATCCTGTAAAGCTTATGGAGGGCAAGAGACAGTTTGTTATTACCCAGGGAACGACAATTCATGTTGCTTCAAATTCAATCTTCAAAAATGAAGCAAATCTTTTGGGTGAGCTTTTCATAACAAGTTTTGGTAAGCCATTGTCGCAAACTAATTCAATTGCGAGTAATCAAATCAGCCTTCGCTATGATAAATCAATTGCAGCGATTGAAGGTTACCATCTATCCATCACTCCAGGACAAGTAATACTATCCGCAAACTCTCCGGCAGGCATGTTCATGGCTGTGCAAACCATCAGGCAATTACTTCCTGTATCAATAGAAACAAAAGGTAAACAAGCAAGTTTGATCTTGCCTGCTCTTGAAATTGAAGACCAGCCTTCTTTTTCATGGCGTGGAATTCATCTTGATGTATCGCGGCATTTTTTCTCGATCAACTATCTAAGAAAGCTTATTGATTTAATGGCTTTATACAAGCTCAATAAATTTCATCTCCATTTAACCGACGACCAGGGATGGAGGGTTGAAATAAAAAAATATCCGAAACTTACTGAAGAAGGAGGATGGCGAACGTTTAACCACCAGGATTCTGTTTGCATGGAACGGGCAAAAAAAAATCCTGATTTTGAGATCGATCCAAAGCACATTATTCAAAAGAATGGTAAGACTCTGTATGGTGGTTATTACACGCAACAGCAAATGAAAGACCTTGTGGTATATGCTGCGCAAAGACATGTTGAGATCATTCCTGAAATTGATATGCCTGGTC
>JGI11643J11755_11800276_pt1 | contig 14061 bp, 21 predicted proteins | sample IowConreferecore_FD_11755 | JGI IMG/M metagenome (IMG submission 11755)
CTACTTTTTCTTCTTCTTCATATTCATCTTCATTTTCAGTTGTTTCTTCAAAGACTCCGGATTCCGGAAGTTCAGTAAAAATGTTCCCTGACTCAACAAGTGCGGCCGTAGCTGCTGCTCCGATAATCTTAGGAACGTATCCCTTATTCTTTACGTTCCAACGAGCACTATCGCTCTTGCGATCAAAATTCCAAATGATCCCGTATTGAGCTAGTGCCCAAGCTCGACATTCTTCGGAACAGTAATCAACTGCGCTATACGTGTGCAGGAATGGCAGCCCACAACGCTTATTCGCACAGTTCTTAGCAGTGAATCCCTTACCTTCTGTGCGGATATAAAACAGAACTGATTCAGCTTCGATTTGGTGCCGGATTACAGCTTCTTCACCAAACTCGGTAAGGGGTACTTCTTCTAGAAGTTTATCAACGTTTATTCCCAACTTGGACGCAAGAACGTTCAAGCGGTCCAAGTCATTCTTATGCGACTTTTTACGACGTGCCATTACTTACTCTCCGAAAATAGGGTGCTTACGAATACCCAAATCAATAAGACGATGAACGCCATGCGCATAAGCAGAAAGATCATCAGGACAATGCCAACTGCGAGGCTTATTAGCAAGTTTAGGATACCCAGCCCACTTAAGTGCACCTCTTAGATTACTAGGATTCTGCCAATAAATTTGAGATCGATCTCCTAGAATCTCGCATACCATTTCGATGGCGCCAATACATCTGGAAGCTGGCATATCAGAACCGGTCTGTGCTATGGCCATATTCTGACATAGCCTATAGTCTTCCACAATGAAAATCATCTTCTTAACGTCAGGTACCACCACGCTAAGGCTAAGGAAATTACGGAACTTATCAAGACGCATAATAGTCTTATTGATGTCTGTTCCGTCAGCCTTAAATGTAGCTACCCCGACATTATCTCCTGGATCTACAGAGATGAACATTTATTAATCCGTTCCTGGGCAGCTACAAAACGGGCTAGTACATCCGGGAGGGCAGCCCAAATTTTCATCTACAGGGGATTCCTCCTTTTTCAGTACGATTTGCACGCAATCGAGATCGTTTGTAATGCTACGAATCCCCAGGCGTTCCATCATGTCTACGATTTGATTGATTTCATGCTGCATCTTTACCCCAAAATTCACCAGCGATGTCAAATGGAACGTCGAAATTAACTTCGTCAGTAACCCTAGTCATTACCTCTTCAATACGCTTAATGTACTCTTCCAGATACTCGCGCTTGATCTCGAAAATAACCGAATCATGCACCATTAGGAGCATACGACAAAACTCGTCGTCTACTTCCTTAAAGAGCCTAATCATAGCACTCTTTACGATCTCGGCTAGTCCTCCCTGTAGAAGAGAATTAAAAGCTAGCCTAGGACCACCATCAAAATTAAGATGACGGATACGCCCAGTCCAAAGGAAAATGTAACCTCTAGACTGAGCGACCTTTGCCGTCCGCGCTGAAAAGGCTACGATTCTATCGTGGTATTCTTCCCAGTCATTAATAAACTGGTCAGGGTCGTCACCGCCAAGAATAAGCCTTAGCTTATTACGCTGCGCTCCATACATCTTAGCGTAAGTGAGCGTTTTACATGCCTTCTTTGGACGTCCTAGAGACGCGATCATATCGCCCCACATGTCGCGGCCCCACTGGAACGTTTCCATTAGGTTAGGCTGTTTAGCATAACCAGTAGCTAGGCGCATTTCCCCTTGAGAAAAGTCTGCCTGATAAAGAACATACCCTTCGCGGGCTTCAAATGCTTTCTTGATATTACGGTTCCAAACCTCCGTCGTATCTTTTGGAACCTGCTGTAGATTAGGGTTATGACAGGAAGTCCTAGTTGTAACCGTACCATGTAGCCAATAGTCACAACGTAGTCTACCGTCAGGGCTTTGTAGTTCTACGAATTTCTTGTAACAGAGAGCGAGAGTAATTCCCCAACCTCTGTATTCAAGAATGTTCTTAGCTACTGAACCCCAAGGTCCTTCGGTATATTCTGGGTTAGTAGACAGGATAGCTTCATAGTCAGCCATCGCGGCTTTGTCGAATGAGGGCTTACCCGAAGGCGTGAGATGTTCTTGCAAAACAGGAAGCTTCATCTCATCAATAAGAAGAGTCTTTAGATCTTTATTAGATCTAGGATTCTTCCCGTCCAGCTCACGCATAAGCTGGTTCATACGGCCTTCACCGATAGCAATTTCTCGCTCACAAAGTTCTCGATTAATAAGAACTCCGCGGCTCTCCATGGCTTGGAAAACCTTAATGTTTTCAACTTCACGATCCCAAAGGTTAGGGATCGGACTTTTGAATTTGACTACCATCCAGACTTTCCTCGTCTTTAAGTACCCTTTTCAGGGTCTGGTATATTACCTTCTCAAGCTGAATTTTTACCTCATCTATGGCCATGAGCGTTTCCAGGCCAGTATCCCCATTGAGATAATCTACAAGGGAGACCAAGGAGGCCCAAGAGAAACTTACGTCTATCCGGATAGGTTCTGCATACTTAGGGCTACAGAAATTATTGTCTTTAGTGAAACAGTAAACACCTCCTTTCTGGGAAACTTTTAGCTCGGACCTGGGGAAATATTCACCGCAACCGTCACATTTGACTTCCATCGAACCCTGATTTCACGAAGTACGGATACAACCTCTCAAACAATTTAAGAGTCAACACTGCATCTTCACCGGCATACATGCCCATAATCTTTGCCGGGAAATCTGGAGACCATCCATAAATCTTAAACATAACCTCCCATTCCGGAGGCTTATGTTTACCAGGCTCTTTTAGCTCATTTTTAGCTAGCCAATCGAGACCCTTAGGCACATTCTCGTTTAGCATATGCGCCATCATCATGGTGCAATACCATCGAGTGTAACCTAGGTTGTACCCAGCAGTTTCAAGCGAAATGGTATCGAATTTAGCTGCATGGAAGATAATCCTTTCTCTAGTCCTAATCAGATTGAAAAGGAGGTCCTTAGTCCATGTATCGATATTGCCCTTAGTGTGAGCTACAGGGAAATAGGACGAATAATACGTGTCATTCATGTTAATTGCTGCTGATATACCGATACAGAAACCACGACCGTCTCTGATGTCTTTACCATTAGTCTCGGTATCAATAGCCATTGTATTGCATAGTAATGCATACGACAGGAACTCGGCTGGATTTACTGGCTCAGATCTTGAAGAAAGACTCATTAGATTTAGACCGCTTCTTCTCTTCTGGCTGCTTAGGTACTGGCGCGGAAGCGATAAGCTCACCCATAGTTGGCCGCTTAAACATTCGGGTATCTCCGTCCATAATCACAGAGAATCCGGTGTTATCTCCGGTAAATCTGCTCTTGAGGTAACGGACGTCCATAAGCGGAGTCTCGTTAGAGTAACTCTTACTCTTTTTCAGACCAACAATACTACTGGCAGAGGCAGCAATAAAAGCGCTACCAAACACATCATCCAAATCAGCTTCCCGATATCCATGTCCAGGGAGATCCTTACGTGCGTGGTGAATGAAGATAATTGTGACGCCGTACTTATCTTTAATCATATCCAGTAGCTCGTTGGATTTGGTAACCTCCTCCTGACTAGATAGGTTAGACGCCAGCGAGTATGACGCAGAGTCTACGAGAATGATGTCAGGTCTGTAGTTCTCCAACTTACGTAGAAACTTACTGAGTATGGGATTAGCAGGCTGATAGAACTTAATCTTCTCAGGGCTAGCATAAGTCTGAAAATTCTTCTGTAGAGTCTGTTGCTCTTCCTCAGAGAATACGTTACTCATGCTTTTAAAAAACTGGTTGACATCCTCAAAAGGCATTTCTAGAGACAAATAGAGGACCTTATACTCCTTACCCTCTGTAGATGCCCAATCCAGATAATTCCTATTGAGAGCTAGGCTACAGGAGAGACCAATACCTAGTGTTGTCTTACCAGTGCCAGGACTTCCAACTAGGTACATAGTCCCCTTGTAAGGGAGGATGTCCTTAATAAGCCACTGAGTCGTATCTACGTAATTAAGTACGTCCAAGAATCCCAATGTCTTAATCTCATCAGTTAGGACAGGTACGTCCTTAATACCCTCATAGGGTACTTTCTGCCTGGCGAAGTTAATTAGGTCAACGTAGTATCGTTCAGCGTTCGACCGATTAACAAACTTCTTCCAGTGCTTATCCTTCCACCTAAGCAGAGAGAATACTTCACTGTTATCTAGCCCCTGCTCACAACCAAAGTAAGCGAGTTTAGCTAGCGCGCTAGACCTAGTCCCCTCCTTCATGTGTACCTTAGTAAAGAGGTCTTGGGCTTCCGATTCCCAAGGACCATACTTCATAAGCACACGGACAAAACTAGGGATCTGTTCTCGTTTAAACTGTTCTACATTGTAGCTTGCTTGTGGAACGGGTACCGATGCGAAATCTTCAATTCGATATGCATTGGCATTATGCGCCTTGATTACCACAGGCACGTCTCCGCGCTTATGGTTAATACTTCCTACAGGGCGCAGGCTATGACCGGCATCCCAGGCGCCAATATCCCCGTTAAGGGCATAACAGATAGCCTGATTGATTCCCTGTACTGAGGCAATATCAGTATTGAACTGGTCGTAACGCCAATACCAGTGTTCCCTACCCGGTACAGAAGACTGCACTCTAAGAGTAGGGACAGGGATATCTAGCTCTTGAAGTTCATCAAGAGACGGTACATTTCCATCGAAATCAGCCCATGCAACATAGCTGCCATGAGAATCAACTACGTTAGCAGAACGAGTATTAAACATGCCTGGGGTGATGAATACTTCGCTGGAGTTAGCATGCCGCTCTACGTGGTCAATTACTTCTTGACGTTCAGCGGGCCACTTGAAAAAGAAGTTATATTCATACTCCCCAGTTTCTGGGTTTTTAAGGGGTAGGTGAATAAAACCCTCTTCCTCTCCGTAAAGGAAATTACAGAACTCCTCCAATCCCTTTGCAGGGTTCAGATTGCGAACCGTCCCCATTGGTTATCCTCGATCTTTCGGGTGAGCACCACTCTTTATCACAATAGCGTTAACACGATGCTGGCATGTGCAATGCGAGCTAAGCGAGGATTCCTCGCAAATCTTATGCAATTCCAGCTTGTTGGTATCTGCTGCTTCGGCACACAGCTTACAAACCATCGACCTCCAGTCTTCTTTAATAGCTACTCCTGTAGCTAAGTACAGCCCTGGGATTTGCTAGGTCCCAGGGCCAACTTAACTTACAGCAGATTAATACGCAGGCTCCTCGTCGTTGCCCATAAGGTCAACGTCATCATCATCAATCGGCTTAAACTTATTGATGTTGATGTTAGTACGCTGAGTCTCCTTGTCCTTACGGAGATAAGTAGTACCGTAGAAATTACGACCAACGGTCTCGGTAATCATCTCCGGACCAAAATCCTTGATCTCATCTACAGAGAAACCAAAGGCGAGGAGCCGCATCTTAATGTTAGAGAGCATGCGCGTTACCTCCTCGGGCTTAGTGTTCTCGTCAGGGCACTGGACCCAGTCACTAAGCGGGAAGAAGTTAGACCAAGCTCCCTCGATAATCTGGTACTTCCAAGTAATACCAGTCTTAATGGCCTTCTCAGGCTTGTTAGGGTTAGCCTTAGTCTNNGCGATANCCGCCGAAGTTACCTTGAACATGTAGGTGTTGTTAGGCAGCTCATTGGGGTCATCCGGAATGTCGTCAACCTCAACGTCAGAAAACCAACCAGACATAATTAAATACCCTTCCATTCACGAATCGTAGCGACGAACTCGTCATCAGTTACCAGGGGACCCATGCGAAGCTGATTTTTGGCCTCATAAACATCATTGGCCTGGAGAGCTACTGTCCTAGTGAGCTTACCGCTAACCCTCTTCACACGCATGTAACCAACTACATTTACATACCCGTTAAGGCATTCAAATACCTTAAATGGAATGCTAGGCCGTAGCAGCCTATCCCCCTTAACGTAAGACTTCTCATCCGGAATACGGTCATGAGAGGTCATGCTTACGCTAAGCGGAAGCTTAGTAAGGTTGGTGATGAAACCGAACATATGGTTATTGAGGAGGTTATAGTCCTCAAGGCTGTTAATGTCCGGATGTGCTCGGTTAAACGGAACCTTTTTGCGCTGTTCCTTAAGCTTCATACGCACGACACCATCAAATGTATCGATCATAAAGTGATCGTACGGATGGCCACCATTATAAAGCTCAGTAACAATACCCGTAAGATGGTCAAAACTCTTAAGCTTAATTACATCTACAGTGGCTGCAAGTTCCGGAAATTGACTAAGCGCGACGGATGCGCGTTCATCTGTTACCAGTAGCGTCCTGTTAGCCGTACGCGCTAGAGTGACAGTTTTACCCATGCCTGGCGCGCTATACAGAGCAGTAAACAGATGCTTAGGAACATTGCCTACGCCTACAGCCTGATCGAGTAGCTTTCCCACTATTCCACATCCAATACGTTGTCATAACCGTAACTATTGGGCCTGAAATTAGCCTTAAGCATTACCGTGACATCTTGTCCAGTCAACTCAGTATAGCACAAATCGACGAATGGGCAATACTCGCAGTTAAACTTAGACGTTGAACGGGTAATACCCTGCTCAAGTCCAACCTTATCTTGCAGCTTAAGGTCTACAATCTGTCGCGCAGCCACTGTATGGTTAGCGATGAATTCCTTACGCACTACAGAAGTAGTAGGTACTTCCTCCTGCCTGAAAGATTCAATTGCGTCTGTCCTGTAGCGGACCATGTTAATAATTCCGCCACGAGAATGCATACCCATAGCCCTAGCAGCCCAGACGTAATTAGAAATCTGAGCGTTCATCTTAAGAGCCTTAGCAGACCAAAAGTTGTAAGTAAACTTATGATCCCAGGGGAGTACCTGACCCTTAGTAAGACCTCGCTTCTCTTCAAGCATAAGGTCAATACGTCCAGCGAACTCGATATCCGGTTCATCCGGGAGCGGGGCATATACCAGGTTCTCTACACCCAGGATATTAAAGCGCTTCAAAACCCACTGAGATTCAACGAAATACTTTTGGATGATAGGGATAAGGTCGGTAATCATCTTGGCCTTATCTCCGTCACCAATCCGAATCTCACGCAGAGTTCTGGTTTGGAGAAAGTCCTCAGTTGCCTTAACAGCTTCCGCTTCAAGCTTACCGTTAAGAATAGCCTTGTAATAAATCTCCAAGGCTTTGTGCCCAATAAGACCCCTGGATAGTGCAATACCCAGAGTCCTAGGCTCAAGATGGTACGACGGATGGTGTGCATACATCCATCGCTGCTTACAAGTCAGAAACGTTGCAACTTCTGACGTTGAAACTCTAAATTTATTTGTCATTCATCAATTCCGTATAGTTTAACACAACGAGGACAATAAATCTCATAACGAGGATTCAAATATCTAGCCGGATCAAAAAACTGTCTGTCACACAAATCACACAGTCTAATACCACTGCGGGCAGTAACCCTTTCACATTGAGTACATACTGCGTGTCCTGATTCGGCTTCAATTCTTGTAGCGGCATTGACACAGGCACGCTTTAAGTTGTAGTAACCACACAAACGTTCCCTTGCGGCATTAATTGGGAGGTATTCTCCAGGTTCGCTATACAACACTACGTTCATTCATCAAGCCCATATCGTTCAATACAACAGGGACAGTTAGTCTCGTATTTAGGATCTTGATAATTATTCAAATCAATGTACTGTGTATCACAGATATCACAAGTGCGGAGGCCGCTTTTAACCGTGATCTTCCCGCACCCTGAGCATACCCTATGGCCGCTCACAGGGTCAATGCGCCACGGGGCGCCCTGACATGTCGTCTTGGCTGGACCATAAAAGCCGCAAGTGTGTTCCCTTACTGTATTTACGGCTAGTTGCTGCCTAAAGGCCCCAACCGTCGGATAGATAACCTTACGTTCCACTTTCCCCTACTCCTGAGTGTTAGCAATACGCCTTTGCAGCTTAGTCTTAACTTCTTCCAGAGCGTATCCCATTCGCATTACCTTACGCTCCTGATTTTCTTCGAGTCCATCAAAACCCAGGTTCTCGACCGTCTGGATCATGACTCGAAAAGCATCCTGAATAATCTCAATCTCTTCTACAGAGACAAAGATACGAGCCTTAGGCGCGTACCTAGTATCTTTCATCTCTTCACTGCTAAGCACAAGCCACTTATTAAAAGCTTTCTCGTATTCTTCGAGACTGTCCATGGAAAAGAACCTGTTAGCCATTACTTAATCGCCTCTTCCTCTGTTTCTGCCTTTACTTCTGTAGTAAGTTCTAGCCCTTTACACCAATAAGGTTCACGACAGGTACACCAGGGCTGAACGGTAAGCAATTGTTCGTCTAGTGACGCAGCAAAATCTGACATTATTATTTACTCCAATCCTGAGCTTATTTAGATAACCTTGTAGTTATCAGTGGATGCGTGGGAATCGAACCCATTAAGTCACCAATTTCTAACCGCACCCTGTAATGCTACTTACTTAATGACGGGCACTATCCTCTACCGCATCTACGATAGCCTTAAACTTGTAATAGAACTTCTCAAAATGATCATACATCGGACCATCTACATACTCAGGTGCGACGTTCTGAGATAGTGCTTTAATAGTCAGCAATTCTCCGTAGGTAAACCTTAGGTCGAACTCCTGATCCTTAAGAGGCTTGCCTACATTGTTAATCCCATTAGTTACATTTTCCATTACATAGGCCCATCATCGTAGAAGTGCTCGTGCTTACCAGTCCATTCACGATCCGAGTTCTGATACGCATAGCACGAATCTTCTTCCTTAAACCTACCGTTAAACCTTTCAAGCCTACGGTAAGCCCAAGTACAAGTTTCCCCAATCTCGTGCTTAACTAGATCCGGGCGACAATCACTGAGCCAATGACGATTCCCTTTTGAATCTTTACCATCCTTAACGTCTTCACCACAAAAATGGCACTGATGGTATTCTTCCTCAGACGTTTCACTCTGCTCAGTCACTACTTAGCCTTCCTATCGGCGGGAATAATACTAACTCCAACAACGCAGAGAATCCAACCAACAATGCTGAGCAAAACTAGGGTAGTGTCATAGTTTTCCCAGAAACTAGTAAACCAGATACTAGTTATGAAAAAGGGTGCAACCTTAGAAAGATATATCACTAAGGCTTTCGTCTTACTTGACAGCTTAATCAACTACCTTCTCTAGTTTAACGCCGAGCCAGTTAAGCTCATCCAACATAATCTCTTCTGGCTTCGCATCTACAGGGGAGTGTAGGTTATAAACGCCTCCCCATACATAGCCTTCATCGTTACGGCTATGCCACCTGTTATGACAGCGATGACAAATACGGTGAACATTACCTCCATCGTTGTTAAGTGTATTCTTATCTGGACCGTGATGACGGGCTTCTTGCTTACCTTCAAGGCATCCAAAGATAGGACTAAGCCCACCACCACAATTACGCTTTAGTCGCCATTCACAATCAGCATCGCGGTCTAGGGGATACATAACAGCGGCACGCTTACGCCCTGTAGACTGCTGATCCCTTAGTGATGCATCTGATTTATAAGTGGCTATCTGTCGAACAGGTCCAGAATCTTCCGAGCTATCTTCTCCGGTATCAATAGGCTCAGGAATATCCCTATCCCCAGGCCCGTCAGAAACGTTGCTGCAATTGCCATGACTAACACATTCCCATACTCGACCGAGCTTACATGCAGTGCAGGTAATTTAGACCTCTTCTTTAACGATGTTGGAAGATTCCGATCGCGCTAATCCTTCTTAAGCCAAGCGCCAACACCCTGGCGAGTTTCGATAATACCCCTAGCCTTAAGCGCTTCAAATACGTGCGTAACAGTACGCAAAGAAGCGTTATACATACGAGCAAGTTCCCTGTAGCTAGGGAATGCTACTTGAAATTCCCCCTTTGCAATCCTAGCCTCGATATCGGCTACGATTTCTTCGTACCTAAGCATTACGATTTTGCTCCTCATGGACGATTGCGGCGAATTCCGCATCTTCTACACTATCAAACACTTCACGATACGTACAGTGCAGATAGTTACAAGTAACTTCGTTACCGTCAACTATAGACTCATGCATGGTATCAATAACCGGTTCTGTGCGAAAATCCAACCAGGAAGTCATAATTAAACCTAAGATTAACTTAATCAAATAAAATAGAATCCCCCGGTGGAGGCGATTCACCGGGGGATTAGTCTTGGCTAGACAGGGCAACGGCATTCGGTTATCTTACTCCGAGATCCTTGCACGAATCCCATAATGGAATGAAGTAGATTAGTAAACGAGGCGCCTCATTTACTAACTTCGCCGCGCAAGTTGCCCTGCCTAGACCTATATGGATAAGAGCTAACTAACTAACTCTTATCGGATTATGGGCGGGGTCGAGCATAGTTCGCCCCGCCCTTTGAGTGTACCCTAGGTACACTCACCCGGTAAAGCACCTGACCCGGAATGTCCGGATCTCTTTGGTGTGATCGGTCACAAAGTGATCAGAAGTGATCACGTCGAGAGTTCGGTCCCTTGAGTATTCTTAGGTACATTAACTTGCAGCCATCTATTAATTAGATTTCGGATTTCAATGGCCTTATCTACAGGGACATTCCTGGAGCAGCATTCACTAAAAATAGTGAGCTTTCCATTGTAGATATCTACTGAATACCCGTTTTCCAATTCTACGGATTCATTATCACGACCAAGTTGGATGTTTGTCATTACATCAAGTCTCCGTCTCTAAGTGCAGCGAGGATCTTCTCGAATGCGGAGTTTTCCGCATCGAAACCGTCCAACATCTGCTTCTTTTCATCGTTAAGAGCATCCATAAACGCATCGATAGTCTCTTCAACGTGCAAAGTATGCACGATAGAGTCATGCGTATTATCCAGTCGGTCAATACGACCAAACGCCTGATCTTCCTTACCGGGGTTCCATTCCCGGTCCAGAATAATCATCTGCCGTGCAGCGTTAAGGTTAAGCCCGACGCCACCCTTCTTGTAATGGCAGAGAATTACCTGGAACTTATAACCAGGACAAACGCCAGTGAATCCGGTGTACCTATCCCCACTGGCTGGATTATTAACACAGTCTGTATTACACGGAGTGCCTGCCGGGTGGTTAGGTGCAGTCTTACCGTCGAAATCAAGCTGTGCTACGTTAGCAGCAGCGCTAGAGATATCACCATCATACCGGCAAACAGTAATGCCAAGCCTAAGGAACCTGCGCTCGAACTCCTTAAGAGCTTCCTTAAACTGTGAGAAGATTACGAGGCGGTCCTCATCCTCGTTAATGATCTCGTTAGCAATCTCCATTGCCTTGTCCATCTTAATGGACTCAGTAGCCGGTGCCTCATAAAGAACACGGCCCGTCTTATACCAAGCTCCTTCGCTATCCCGAGCCCTCTCGAAAATCTTAATACCCTGGGGCCACGTAATGGCCTGGCGGCGACGGGTAATTACGGGGAGAACACCAATTACATCGAGCTTGACGTTTTCGGCCATCAAAATAGCGCCGTANTCCTTAATCTGCTCCATAACCTTCCACTGGTCAGGNTACAGATTCTTATCAAACTCAAAGTAGTGCGGAACTACAATCTGAGACTTAGTCTNAACTCCAGCGTCTTCCTTGGTNCGCTTAACAAACCTAGTTCCTAGCTTCTTAATGAGTGCTTCCTCACCACCAGCCCTAAACCGCCAACGACCCGTGTAAAGATCGGTCATGCAGTAATCCTGTAGGAATGCGCTTTCACTTGGGAACAGGACACGGTCAACAAGATTAAGCAGTGTCCAGAGATCCTGCGGCTTGTTAAGAATAGCCGTACCGGTCATCGGGAGTATATTCTTAACACTGCAAAACTCGCCAGTTACGCTAGGCTCATGTAGGCAGACTGAGCACCTAATCGAACTACGAACCGATGCCCGACCGTCGTTAAAATGTTCGGGGTCGCCACCACATACACTACACTGGTTATCCGCGTAAACAATATCCCGGATACCCTTGTATGCGCTGGTCCGCTTTTCCTTAATGTTATGGGCCTCATCAATGATAACTGAATCAGCCTTAAGAGCCTTAAGCTGCTCAATAAGACCGGCATCTCTACGCCAAGCCTCGTAATTAACCAGGATAAGAAACTGTTCCTGCTTAGCAAGCAAGCTAAGGAAAAAGGTACGCTGAACCTTCGACATACCGCTAAGGATCTCCACATTACGATGCGGGGTCCAGTGCTCAATCTCGCGCTTAAAGTTTGACAAAACGTCCTTGGGCGCGAATACTAGAACCTTCTTAGCTCCTAGCATATCCGCCCAAATAAGAGACGTAAGAGACTTACCAAGTCCACGCTTATCACCAAGAATACCGCGACGGGCAGAAGCTAGTCGCCTAGCACCATCAATCTGGTGACTAAATGCGAACCCTCGCCACTGATACATCTGAGTAATACGGTCAAACTCTTCTGCTTCCGACTTAAGCCGCTTAGCAATAGCAGCCTCAGAAGCGAAAGTCTCAAGCTTACGCTTAGCAACTACCATCGCGGCAGAATCGGCCCGCGCTTGAGACTTAAGCCTATCCCTATTGTCCTCATAAATTCGACGCTCACGCATAAGCTCGTTAAGCTTAGACTTAAGTTCAGCCTCTGCCGCTAGCCTAGCCTGAATCTCCTTAGTAATGGCAGGCATCTGCTCAACGATTTCCTTTTGAAACTCCTCCTTCCTTGTCATCCAAGCCTTAAGCTCTGCGTAATCTTCGGGAATCTCTTCCGTAGTCAACGAATCATCCTTTCCAAATAGGTTTAATGATCTACAGGGAATGGTTGCTAAGCACTCCCTGTAGACGGACCAAGCCTACTTGTTTACTTCAAGACCCATCTCAATTGCGAGGGTAATTCCATCCTTAAGTCCTCGCTTATAATCCTCACTCCCATCTACAGAGAGCATCAGGTCGTTAACCTGCTTAAAAATGGCCTGGTTAGCTCCGCTAAACGCCAGTCTAAACTCATCGATAAGAGACGAATTAACTTCGCCGAGATACTTCTGGAGCCCGTTAATAATGGCTGCCGTGTCTACAGGGGGAGTGGCCCTAGCAAGTGCCAACCTGAGTTCGTTAAGCTCTGCCTTAAGCCTCTCATTATCTACAGAGAGATTCGGCTTAACCATCTCACTATAACCCTGCGCCAAACCCTGAACTGCTGCCGCGATCTGGTCCAACTTAGTGTTGACCTTATCGAACGGGTTAGGAACGTCCGTAGGCAGTGGGGCGTGCTTAGCAGTAGTCACAACAGCAGCTTCCTTAGTGGCTTGCATGGGGATTATCGGCTTAGGCTTATTAGGCTCGACGGGCTTAGCGGACTCAACCTTAGCGGACTGAGTAGGCTTAGTTACATGCTCCAGAATGGAGACTAGGCCGATGTAACTAGCTCCCCGAGCATTAGGAACCTTATCGAGCTGGACGATTAGGCCGAGCTTCTTCATAGTACTAAGCTCGGATGCTACGTTTCCCTTAGTCCACGTAGCCCTTTCCTTGACCAGTATAGCAGTCAAACTCTTTGTAGTGTGCTTGTAGTTACCGAACTTCTTATAGGACTCCTCCATAATTTCGATGATGGCCATACGCAGGGTTCTAGTTGCCATATCTGAATTCAACTCTCTTAGAATACGCTCGGGATGGAATTGGAAGAACCGACTCCCCACCGCGCCTTTATTTCCCTGCTTCCTACTTTTAGTTACATGGTAACATTCAGCACGGTTAAACGGGGCGAGTTCACAACGATAGAAACGTCTAAGTGTATTGCTATGTTTAACAAGAGCGTCCGCTTCTGCTATTGTATACAAGCCCTTACCACACGTGCACGTACCATGTGGGATTATCTTCGTAACCACTCCTTTACTAATCTACAGGGAGGTCACTAGTGTCATGTCAGAGAATCGCAGCCAATCACCACTTACCGCGCTAACCCTAGTCGTTACCGTGATGCTGACCCCTTAGCCTGTTTAGCTAATTACTCGGAGTCGTCGTCCTCGT
>JGI11643J11755_11772101_pt1 | contig 13899 bp, 6 predicted proteins | sample IowConreferecore_FD_11755 | JGI IMG/M metagenome (IMG submission 11755)
AGGCGGGGGAAACCCCGCCGACGCTTGAGCGGTACTTATACGGAGATTCAAACATCATGTCAAACGACGAAGTGCTAGGCGGTAAGGAAGAGGCGAGTCTTGTAAGTGGTAAAGAACAGTTGGATGCTATCGAAGGTTTAGATATTGCGTCACTACGCAAATTCGCTTCGATCATGAAGATTCGTTCTAGTCGGGATTGGACAAAGGAAGATTACGTAGCAGCGATTAAGGCAAAGCAAGAATCTAGCGCCTTAACTTCTTTTGTATTCGACCCAAGCAAGGCACCAGCGCCGGGGTATACGCGAGTCATTATTCACCGTGACCCGTCCCCTAACCATAAGAATAGTTCTGTACACGTAGGCGTTAACGGTTATCTAGTTGGAGTTCCTCGCGGTGTAGAGGTGGATATCCCTACTCCTTTCATCGAAGCTCTAGCTAATGCTACGCAGATCGACGTACAGATGGCTCAAGAGGCTAACCGAGAAAATCCGGGCGGCGTGTATAAAGATGAGACTAGAATGAGTTACCCATTCCAAGTCTTAGCGACAACGCCGGGCGAGTTCGTTAATAGCCATGATGCCCGAGCGCAAGCGTACAAAGCTAAGTACAAGTTCTTCAAGGAGTTTGGTGCGTGGCCCACAGAGGGCGAACTTAAAGAGCTTAAGAAGGCGGATATTAACCGCCGCATTACCGAATAACGGAGAAAACTAAATAACATCATGACAGCCAAGACTTACTTAGAGTTGGTCAATGAAGCCATTTATGAAACTAAGGCTTCCTTAGACCCCTTAACTTCAGTTAACTTTGCAAGTCCTCCTCGGACTGTCTTGTATGATCGCTTCAAGTCGTGGGTCAACATGGGATACCGCGAGCTACAGATGAAGCGTAAAGAATGGTTTTTCCGCAAAGAGCGTGCCACTGTAGAACTATGGCCCCGTCTTCAATTGGCGGGGCTTACTACTATTCCTTCTGTAGGCGACGTGTTACAAGGCGCTAGTTCAGGCGTGCAGGTAACGGTTGTCGCATTACACGATCTAGAAGATATCGAAGATGACGGCCAAGAAGAAAGGACTGTCAGCGTGACGCCTGTAGCTGGTTATGAACTACAGAATTTAATTCTACGTGAAACCTTTGATGTAATAACCCCCACCCCCTCTACTAATATCGGCTACCTTAAGGGCCTAGGCCGGTACGGATTTGAAGCTTTGGTAACTAATCTAGAAGAAATCGACAAAGAATCTGTGACTGCGCATCGCACTTCTGTAGTTGCAGCTGTTGGGGATTTAACTCTAGGTTCTAACGCTACCCCGCTAATCTATGTGCCGTGGCGTGACTGGTCCATGTTTGTTGAGATGGATACTTACCCTAACTGGACTGCTGATCTGCCTAGATTTATTACCCAAGCCCCGGATGGAACGTATGATTTCTACCCGATGCCATCGGCCAGCTTCTATGTTTCGTTTGACTTCACCCGGTCGTTGAGCCAAATGGTGTTGTACAGTGACACTCCAACTGCTCTCCCAAGCCGGTACCATGACTACTTGGTGTGGCGGGCCGTTCAAGAGTTCGCTGATTTCGACAGTCAATCTAAACTATTCGTCCGTGCTACTAAGCATGTAGAGGAATACTTATATTGGTTGACTAGGGATCAAATGCCACGCATAGGATTTGCTCGTAGCAAATTTAATGATTAATCCTAACTAACGCAATTTTAACATAAGAGAGATAAATGTCAACGCCAGCAAGTAACGAACTTATAGTTCCAGTAGCTCTAGATCAAGGGCTAGATACTACTGCGCCTCCTCTCATGGCGAAGCCCGGAACGTTAATTGATTGCTTGAACTACGAGATGACTAATCACGTAGGCTACAGGCGCATCGACGGCTATGAGGCTTACGACGGTTGGCAGAATGGTGAGCTTGTAGACTACTACGTTGTATCAGTTACTTCCGTCACAGCTAATTTGACCACTGCTCTAACTGTAGGCGCAACTATATTTACTGCGGCCGTAGGCGTATCTTCGCTAGCCGTAGGTACAGTGGTTGCGTATTCTGGAACATCAACGAGCGGGACTCTCACATACATTCCGGCTAATAAGTCTGAGCCGATTATTATTGCTAGCCAAGGGCTGGCTATGACCTATTCTACTACTGGCGTAACTCCGACGTTCATTGCGTCTGCTTCTGCTCAAAGTGGTTTGACTATTCACAGTGCCTCTGTGTTTCTAGCTAATGTTCGTAGTTATTCTTCTATTCTACGCAACATGGTTACGGCTATGAGTACTCCTGTGGCTGGATTACATTGGTTCAGGAACAACCTTATCGTAGCACTCGATTGCCTTACATTAAAGTATGTCGATGCCACGACTAAGAACTCAGTACAAGAAGGCTATACAGTCAGCTATCTAGGTAAGAAGTACTTGGTGGTAGACAAAGCGATTAGCGGCAATAACGTGACCTTACAACTAGAGCCTAGAGGAATAGCTATAGATAATGTTTCCAATGTAAAGGTCGTTGATAAGGATGGCGTAACTGTGACTACGTTAGCTGCCAGTTCAATAGCCCTCACCACTGGCGCCGCTACAAATGCTTACCTTACTTCTGCTAATAACATTGCTACGAACTTGATTAGAGGTGTCACTCCCTTTAATCGCTCGATCATAGTTAAGTTTACTGGTGGCGTAGCTGCTGCTGAACCTAATTTAGTACCGAACAGCATAATCACGGTCGGAGCCAGCTCAGCACAATATGTAGGTGTATATGTAAAGACTGTGGTGGTAACATCCGGAGCTTTCTCCACCAACGACGCCGCTGGTTACGCAGAATTCCTTATCGTGGATAATATCGGAGCAGGAACGCCGAACTATATCGACACTACTATGAATATCCGTTCATTTGGTGGTACCACTTTATACGCTACTACTGTGTCTGTGATCAACACTAAAATTGCAGGATCGGCTGCGCTACGTATCACTAATACTAGATACCAATGGGAAACATACAACTTCTACGGCCAAGAGGAGCTTACAGAAGCGTACGCAGTTACCGGCGCTGGTCGAGGATTTTGGGCTAGATCGTACGTTGATCCTTTGACTAGGCCGCCCCCGCTAGGGGCTTCTAGTGCGGATGCGTATACAAACTTTAGCTATGGAAATATCATTACGTCTTTTGATTCGCCCATTCTAGATATGCCTAAGTACGTTTCTCGACTAAGCGGCAGCTTGGCTTTGGGTTTTAGCGGTGGTGCAGTTGAATTGTCTGTGGTCGGAGAACCACGTAATTTCGACGGGTTCAACGGAGCAATAGAGATAGATACTGGGGATGCTCTGACTGGGTTATTGGAAGTTCAAGGCAGCTCTTTGATAGCGTTTGGACGACGTAGTATTCACAGGCTAGCCGGAGCGTTACCCGACACATCTCTAGAGACTATCTCAGGTAACTCGGGAGCTTACGACTATACTGCCGTACTCGTCGGAGGTACTCCGGTGTTTACTGGACCATCGGGTATTTCTACTCTAGACCAGACCGCAGCGTACGGTGACTTCCAAGGCCGCCGCTTGAGCTACCAAGTATCTCAAACTCTCAACCCTAAACTGGCTCCGGGCACTTCCACTACAGCACTAGGCGGGTGCATTATGGCCTTGCCAGTACGTGGCAAAGACCAATATCGTCTGTGGCTATCCACCGGTGAAGTCTACTCCATGACCCTTACAGAAGATGGGTCTAAGATTACAAAATCTAATTACGGTATCAGTAATGATTTACGCGTGCCTTTTGCATGGACTAGTGAGATCGGAGACTCTGGCCGGGAACACGTAGCAGTCGTATGGGATGCTACTCTAGCGGCACTTAACGTAAGCGTCAACGGTGTTGCTAGTTCTATTCCTGATCCTAAGGCTATCTATAAGCTTGATAGTGGGTGGGGGTTTAATGGAGTTACCTTCGCTCATTACTTCGATCTAGCACACGTCTTTAATCCGGATAACAACAGCTATCTAGGAATTCCAAAGGTCCGGCTACATGGATACGGTTACGGCCTCGCTACATTGGACGTAAAGTCTGCCGGAATTGAGGGGGACTTTGACCAAGCTTACCACTCAACGATCCAAGACATTTCCATGCCCCGTACGATGACTACATTCTACAGGTCTATGAAACCGGTCACTTCTATCGTAGACCAAGCAAACTGGGGTCTTGGCGTTAAGCTCCGATTCCAAGGTACTCAAGCAGAAAGCTTAACGACAACGGAACCATCTCACGTTTGTCAGGTCTTAATCTTACATTTAAATAGAGAAGGAGTTACTGATGCCTAATACATTTATACCCCGTTTCCCGGGCCTCGATCAGTTCGGAGAAAATCGGCTTCTTAAACGTCCGACGACTGGGGGCTACGACAGTAGCGGTATTAATCCCGGGGGTACGATGTATACTGGAGGCCCTTTGCCGCCTCGTCCCGTTACCGGAATGCAGACCGGTGGCCCTCTGCCTCCACGTGTTCTTACAGGCGGTGTTCAGACTGGCGGTCCCCTGCCCCCGCAGCAATTGCCTCAAATGAATACCGGAGGTCCGCTACCTCCTCAACAGGTACCGGGTATGAACACTGGTGGACCATTGCCTCCACAGCAAGTCCCCGGAATGTCTACTGGCGGGCCGTTGCCACCTCAAGTTCGCCCGCCTCTTGGCGGCGATCTGCGCCCTCGCCCTGTTCCTCCGGGCGCTCAAGCAGCTCAACCGCAAAGCTTCGCAGCTGGTGATGTAGTATCCCAGATCATCAATGGTATGATGAATGGCGAGTTTGGCAAGAACGCCGAGCGTAGAGGTTTGGAGCTTGCTAATCAACGCGGTCTACTTAATTCAAGTATGTCCGCTGGTAACGCCCGTCGTGCTGCTCTAGAAGGAATCACCCCGTTTGTAAATAGTGCAATGGGTCTACTCGGACAACGCGAAGGGCTAGCGTTCCAAGGCGAACAGGCTCAGATGGACCGCGATCTTAAGTCTAAGCTCCAATCAGACGCGACCTTTCAACAGGACTGGCTCAGTAGCCAAAGTTTTAATCGTGAGTTCTACGCGGCTATGGCGATGGTTCCGGTGCAGAATGCTTCTCAGTTCCAACAAATGATTGCACAATATGCCCTTGACAACCCGGAAGTGTACACTCCGCAGACCATCGCAGGTATGACACAGTTCTTTAACTCTAACTTCCAACAGATCATGGCGCAGTATATGCCTAGAGTGGGAGGTTAATACTTATGGGTATCTTTGATTACGTAGGTGGTGATAGCGGATGGGACTGGGGCTCGGGCATCAGTGGCACAGACTTCGGGTCTGGATGGACGGATTATAGTTCTGGTGACGGTCTTGATTGGACTTCCATGTTTGGCAGCGATGCTGATTTCAGTGGTGGTAGCGACTCTTCATCCTCAGCTTCTTGGATCACTAAGCTATTTGGCGGCGGTTCTGGTGGAAGCGGAGGTAGTAGCAGTGGCTCTGGTATCTTTGGGGCATTACTTTCCGGACTAGGTGGTGCCGCAGATAATTACCAAAAAGGACTTCTAGATAAAGAATCTGCTAAAGAGCTAGGTTTGCAACAGCGTAAGACCGCTGGCTTTCAAGCTGACCTACTAGACTATTACAAACAAAAAGATAAGGTACGCAAGCGCACTGCTCTTGATACCTATGGGCAGTTCAGCACAATGGATAAGTGGGCTCCTAATGCTCGCCCTGCTGCGCCTATTGATATGCCAGTTAAACCTGTAGCAGGAACCTAACATACTATGGCCACTCCACTAGACAAGAATGCAAAGCCAACGAATGAGCGCCTAAGCGGCGGCAAGGCTGTATCTTCTACGGATGTAGAGATTGCCGTTCGCATGGGCATCAAAATCCTTACCCAAGGTAACGGGTTAAAGATTATTGAAGATGCGCTCAATCAGAGTAAGGACCCGGGACAAGTTATCGGCCAATTCCTAGCGCAAGTAATGGCTCAGATGGCAGAAGAGTTGCAGAAGAAGATCGGCCTAGACCCTGCGGTATTCCTAGCTAAGCGAGGTTTCCTAGAAACCATCCTTGACTACATCGAAGGTAAGCTAGGTTATCCGAAGGATTTCTCAGATCAAATTTACGATGAAGTATTGAATAGCATTAAAGCTGCTGCTCAAAACCCTCCGCCTCCGAATGATGTTATGGGTGGTGGTAATGTCGATGCTGCTCCGCCACAACAGCAAGTAGACCCATTAGCGCAGGCTGCTCCACAAGGCGTGCCTCCGCAAGAACAACAGCCCGGAGGAATGTAAGCTATGGCAGGATTTGGTAGTCTCATTGCCGGGTTCGTCAAGGGTGCTTCGGACTATGGCGTGGATCAGATTAAGCGTCGCCAAGACGCAGAGCAAGAGATTGAAAAGGCGAAGCTCTTAGAACGTCTGCGCCTAGATACTCAGAAGGAACTCGAAACTTTCCGCGAACAGCTTACTGCAAATGACGTGGATAAAGACTTATCTTCTCCAGACTTTGCACGTGGCAAGCTTGTCTTCCGAAACAAGAAAGGCGATATCACGCGAGAACGTGATCTAACTGCGGATGAGATTCAAGCTCATAAATTAGATACCGAGAAAGCTACGTTAGGATTAGATAATACTCGATCTGAAATAGCTTCTCGTGCACATGACGACGCTAATGCAGATGCGCGTTTAGCTCTAGACCGAGCGTCTACTTCGCAAAGCATTGCTGAGTCTAAGCACCGCATGGCTAAAGACGGTGATCTGGACGGGACCAAGGTCTTGTCCAAAGAGTACAATAACGCCAAAGATGAGTTGACCAAGGCTGGAGTCAATCCTTCCGTTCTAGCTGAGTTTCAGAACACTTGGTATGAAGGAGTTAACAAGAACAAATGGTCCCCTAGTCAGCAACGCGTTTATTTGATGGAAATGCGTAGACGGATTGTACGAGGAGATAAAACTCTTCCGGCACTCAAGGACACTCTTGCTGCTGATGCTGCTATGAGAGCTAAATTAGCCGAGTAACAAACTCACGCAGATTATAGTTGTTTACACCGTAGTTTAAAACGATAAGGACCTCACTCTAGTATGGCTGATAATACGCTAAACACCCTCTTAGGTTTTATGCCCTCAGACCTACGTAAAGCTTACGCCGAAGGTAAGCTGGACGATGATGACGTATTAGAATGGGGTAAACTATCGGGGTATCTAAAATCAGCCCCGGCTTCTAAGGCTACTCCTAAGCCTGCTCCCTCTGCGCCTACCCCACTCGGCCCTCTAGATCGCCTCTCTAATGAGTTTGGCGAGCTTAAGCGTGTGGGTGGAGCTATGGTGGATTCTGCTATTGGCGGCGTAAAGCAGATTGTTGCTGGTCATCAACTCTCCAATGCGGAACTCCAACAGCCACAAACAAACTTTGAGATTGCTCGCGGCTTTGCTCCTCCACAGAAACTATCTGACGAAGAGCTAGCCCAAGCTCGTGCTAAAGCTTTTGCTGCCGGCAAAGACGCACAAGAGCGTAACCAATCTGTTGAGGAAGTGCTAGCACGGGTACAACCCGGCGTCAAACGCACCATCGCCCGAGGTCTGACAGACTTATCCGGCTCTGCCGCATCTACCCTACCATCATTGGTAGGTGGTCCTGTTGGTGCAGGTGTCGCTAGTACCAGTACCTATGATCAAGAGTATCTATCTGCTCGTATGGCGGGGCTGAGTCCCGATGAAGCGGATAAACACGCTAAGGTACAAGGCGCTATTGAAGGCGGTGTCTCGTCTATCCCTGCTGGTAAGTTGCTACAGACGATTGGATTTAAGGCTATCGGACGGGATGCTTTAGACAGCACTGCCGCACAAATTGGTAAACGCGTGGCTAAGACGTTAGCTGGTGAGTCGATTGAAGAGGCGGCTACTACCGCATTACAGATCGGTGCCAACAAACTCAATGCTACTCGCTCTAACGACAAGAACGTGCGCGCATTCGCTATTGCTAATACCCAGAATTTCTGGGATCAAATCAAGCGTTCAGCCGTTGCTGGTGCGTTTGGTGCTGGTGTTTTCGCCTCCCCTGTTGAGGCATTCAACGCATTCTCCGAAGCTGGTAAGCTAGCGGGCGATGCGCTTCACGGCCAATCATCAAGCGAAAAGGATATCAAGAAAGAACGTAGTAATGGTGATAAAGGCCGTACCAATGAAGTGAATCTACAACCGGTACAACCGGATATGTTCGGCACTCCACTTGGATTACCTACTCCGGATGATTACCTTACTGCTCAACGAATTAGTAGAGAAGAAGAAGCTAAGGCTCAGGTCTTACGTCGTCTACAAGAAGATGAGGCGTTCAATCAGAATCAGCCTCCGGTTGATACAGACGCATTGTTTGATCAACACGAACGAGCTACTCAACTAGACCAATCTGGCCGTGGATTAGATAATCCGCAGATGGCTGATGCTATGCGTCGCGCCGATCTTCACAAGATCGTAGCCGCTACTACTCCTGCTACTCCTAAGCAAGCCTCCCCTGCCCCACTTCCTACTGGTACAGAGCAACAACCGCTGCCGCTCAACGAGCCATTGCAGCCTGCTGATAGCGAGACTCTTAAGGAGCAGCTACGCCTTAAGCGAGCGCAAGACGACGCTCGCAAGCTTATTGATGGCGATACTACTGTTGTGCAGAATAAGGCTAAGTCCAAACGCGAATCTGAGCGTAGGGCTTTCCTGCGTACAGTTGTGGAAAGCAGTCGTGATATCACAGACCAAGATGCTCGTACCCAATATGTCATGGATGCTGCTGCTAAGTGGGAGCAAGATAACCCCTTAGATAAGTTTGTTAAGCAGGCTACCAGCGCGCGCACCAAGGCTCGTGGAAATAAGGCTCCTCCTCTACCAACTGTCGCTCCTNCTGTTACGGAAGAAGGTGTTGTAGACGAATCGCCTATCCGACCGGAAGAGAANATCAAGTCCATCGACGAGTTAAAGAAAGCTGCTGGACTNTCTATGGCTACTCCTAAAGCTCGTAAGTGGTTTGGTAAGAGTAAGGTAGTTGATGAAAACAACCAGCCCAAAGTTGTGTATCATGGAACGACTGCNCCTTTTTCAGGAGAGCTTGATCCTGCAAAGGCTAAGAGTACCTTTGGAGGAGATGCTCTATTTTTTCTAGATAAGCCCGGACTAGATGAGAACCCAAATGAGACTGGACCCAATCTGTTAGCCAAGGGCCAAGGAGGAAGGGTATTCCCTTCGGTCCTTAAGATTGAGAATCCATTATACGGGACCCCTAAAGATCGTATCACTGACCTTATCGAACGCGCGAGAGCCGAGGGGCATGACGGCGTAATTCATCGTACTGGAGGAGCAACACAGTACGTAGTCTTCAACAAAGACCAAGTGCGATCATCATTCGACGAGCGTGGTGTATCTTCTAAAACTGATGCCGTAGATACTGGTCTGCGTAAGGAACACGTGCTTGGCACTCTGTTCAAGAATAAACACTCCGGCGATGCTAAGGTAATCCACAAGCTACTTGCTGATAAGAACATGGTTGTTATCGACGACGCTTCCGAGATTCCTAGCAACGCAGTTCCGCAAGGTACTGGCGGATACTATGATGGTAAGCGTACGTATATCGTAGCTAACCAACTCAGTGCTGACAATATGATGGGCGACTTATTGAACATCGCAGCCCACGAAACGAAGCACGCAGCTGATACAGCGGCGGGTCCAGAAACCCGTGCGTCTATGGGTAACTTCATCGGCCAAGGTGTGAACAAGCGCCTAGGAGCCAAAATCGAGAATCAAGCCCGTAAGGACAGTGAGGCTAGCGGAATCTCTTTCGATCAACTAGGAACTAAACTAACCTCCGGTCAAGAGGACAGCTTGACCGGCGCTCAATGGGCGGTACACGCAGCTAAGCAAGGCTCTGTTGATGCTCACACATACAGCATGGAGTTACCCGCTTACTTCATAAACACGGCACGAGACAATCGTTCCATGAAGGGCGCTGCTGGCCAGATCAAAGAGAACATTGTAGCCGCTGTGCGTGTAGCCGCGAAGAAGCGCTTTGGTGATTCTGCTGATGTGAACCTTAAGGACGTAGCCTACCTATCCGACAAGCTGCTAAAGGAAACCGCGCTAGAAGGTAAGCGTCAGATCGGTAACATCGACAACGGCTTACCGATGATCGCAGGTAAAAAGGCCAAAGGGTTTGAGCAAGCTCGCAAGAGTGGAGAGGATTACATTTCGGTAGATGGTAATAGTAAATTCTTATTCTCTGATTCTGCATCATCTATTAATCCAGATGAACTAGACTTCTTAGAGCAAGACGGGCACGTGCGCCTAGGCGCTCTTCTAGACCATCCGGAACTATATCATAATTACCCTAATGCTAAGAATATCGAGATTACAATTGATAATTCTAACATGGCTGACAAACGCTCTGGTGCTTACTTAGGCAACGGCCGTATCGCAGTATCGGCAGAGTCTATCGAAAAATCACCATCGGATATGAACAACTTCCGTAATCTAATTCTGCATGAAGTGCAGCACTACGTCCAAGACGTAGAGGATCACGCTAACGGCTCTAACTCTGATATGTTCTTGTCTGAGAAGGATCACAAGGTCTTGGACGATTACGACGAGATGAGCGGCACAATCAAGAACCAAGCCGAAGGTGTGGCTGATGTTCTTTCGAGAGGTCCGTTGACGGATAAAGCGGATAGTAATACACAGATCAGCGAGACACTCGCTGCCTTTAAGAAGAGTGTGATTTCTGGTACTGAGTTCTTAGATCAAGTAGCCCTTACATTGAAAGGATCGGCTACTAGTCCATATGCGCGAGATTTATACAAGCGCATAACGTCTAACCTTACCTCAGGATATAATCTATCTGTTGAAGCACGCAAGGTCAAGGATCGAGCATACAAGCAGTACCTAAATACCCTAGGCGAACAAGAGGCTCGCTTTACCGAAGCTAACAGCCGGAAGTCTAAAGCTGCTCTGCCGCGTAACCCTGAGCTACTAACTAAGAAGGACGGTGGCTTTGACGCAGTACCGGCCGAAGATTCCGTCATCGTAAAGAATGGCGTAGTCATCGGCGTAGCGAAAGAAACGTCACAAGGCAAACTAGCTAAGGCGATGAACGCTTCTCGTAAGGATGAAGCTATCGCCTCATCTTCCGAAGAGGGTCCTACGGATATTAACAAGTTCCGTAAGGCTAAAGAGGACGAGAAGAAGACTGCCGAATTCCGTAAAGAGTTAATGGTAGATGCTACTTCTCGCGCCAAGCAAATGAGGGACGAAGCTAACAGCGATGGTCGTCATCTCTATGAGCCGGGCGATGAAGTTATTCTCGGCGATACAGGACAACGGGTTCGGATTTTGTCTAAGCGTCTAATGGATGATGCTGGCCGTGACTTGCCTAAGGACATGTCGTGGAAAGAGCGCCGCGCGATTATTAAAGACCGGCCCAAGGTCCCCGGCTATCTGGTTGAAAGCTCTAGTTGGAAGCGAGATGCGAACGGTAGAGATTTAGAGGATCAGCCAGAGGGCGCGTGGAAAGGAAACATATGGGAATGGGGCATCCGCGACAAAGCTCCTACCAAATTCTCTTCAGTTCCTAAGGACCCGGGCTTAGGGTTTAACGTTAACGCCTTTAAGCGCGGTGTCAAGAGGTTCACTCATCCAGACAATGCAGCGTTACGAGTAATCAAGGCTGCTACAGTTCACTCGGGCAACCTCGGCCACGAACTCAACGAGATGCGTGAAGACTCCACGGGGCAAGCTGCGCTGTACTCACATCGCGGCATGAATGCCTTTGGGCGTTTGGAAGATGCGTTTGCTATCACTGCTCGTAACGGTGTGCGCAACGGTAAGTACAAGACAGAAGATCAAGGTATCAAAGAACTCAAGAAGATGGTTGATACTCGTATGAATGCGATTGCTGGTATCGAAGAAGCGGATCGCCGCGAAGCGGCGTTGGCTACCTTCATTCGAGAGAACCCTACACTTCGTCCGTTGATGGATGCAGTGAACGAGGTTAACCAACTATCTCGTACGATCCTGTCTCAGCTTATCAAGACGCACCCTGATCCCACCCCGGATCAACTGCGATTGATGAACACCATCCACAACAATGCCTTCCGTTATTCGACTCGGATGTATGCCGCGTTCCAAGGCGAAGCTGGTCGCCAGCGTTCTAAGAAATTGCTCAACGAATATCGCAAGGGTAAGGAAGCTCTAGCCAAGACTGGTGTCGTGCCTGACAGGTTTAAGGATTCCTTCAACAAGTATGTTAACGGTATGAAGTATCTCATTGATCATGACCTAACTATCCCTGATGAAGAAGGTCTGGATGCTATGTCTACGAACCGTTTGTCTCAATTGTATCAGACATGGATTGATTCCAACGTTCGAGACACAAGGCAGCGCGTGCGAGCGGAGGCTATTACTAGTGGCTTCACGGAACGTGAGGCTGATCAAGTCGTGCGCGATCATATGATTGCAGCGTTGCAAGATCGAGCGACGGGACTAACCGATGCTCACTTCCAAGGCAAGGCTGACGATATCATTCGCGGCATGTTGAGCCTAGATGATTCTGTCGGACCCTTCGCCACATACTACCGTGGATTCGCACAAGACCGTTCTATCCTAGAACACCGCGAGAAGTTGCCGCAAGAGATTAGGGATTTGTTCGGAGAGATTACCGATCCTTCGCTACGTCTAGCTGTCACCATTGCTAAGCAAGGCGAGCTAGTAGCTCGTACGCGCTTGCTTCTGGATATGAAGGACCGTGGCCAAGGACGTTGGGTTATCCCCGGAGAAGATGCGGGATTGCCCGGTAATGAGAAGTTTACCGCTACGCTAAAGGGCGAGCAGTATGGACCGTTGCGTGGGTGGCGTACTACCAAGGACATTGCCCGTTCCATCGGTGAGAACTTAGAGATGTACTCCACCCTAACGGACGCTTTGTCCAAGGCTTATATCAACACGGCTCCTGCCGTTGATGCTGCGTTCCGTGATGCGGGCCGTGGGTTAAAGTGGGTTGCTGCTCGCCAAAAGCTGCTAAGTGTAGTTGCTGACTTCTACAATATTGGTCAGAACTTCTCTGGATCATTTATCGGAGCAATCTCTAACGGTGTAATTAACCCTAAGCATTACGGTGCCGGATTAAGAGTAGGCGGGCAAGTAATTGCCGACACCTTATTCGACAGTAGAGGTAGGCTGTCTCCTGATCTAGAGTCTGCTATTCGGTACGGTCTTCTTGACTCTGCTCGCGTACAAGAGATTCGTGCTACTCCGCAACGCGTCATTCGTCAGATGATTTCTGATGAAGCTAAGGCTGCACGTATGGCTAAGAGTGGAACTCGCAGGGTCTTACGCGCAGGCGTTGAAACATTCGCTATGTCCGATGCGTGGATTAAGGTAACAGCGTGGAAAGATCGCGTTGATACGCTAACCAACTTCTACAAAGCGGAAGGCATTGCTAAGACGACCGAAGAGATTAACCGAGAGGCTGCTGACACAATCAAGGACACAGCCATCACCTACTCTCGCACACCGCCTGCCGTCCGTTTAGCAGAATCTATCGGCGCAGTGACGTTCTTACCTTACTTCTACTCCGTGCCCCGCGTCATTGCTCACAACTACTTACGCGGAACCAAGGATTTGATCTTAGCGGCTCACGCCAAGACCGATGCTGGAAAGGCTACTATGTTGTCTAGCGGCATCAGACGTATAGCTGGAGCGAGTATATCCACCTATGGTACTGTAATCTTGATGCGATGGGTAGCGTCGCTGATTAGCGGAGATGATAAGGACAAGGAAGAAGAAATGAAGAAGCTTATGAATCCCGATGCTCGCTTCTCTGATTCTATCTACCTAGGCAAAGATAAGCTCGGCGTGCCGCTGTTTGC
>JGI11643J11755_11784634_pt1 | contig 13563 bp, 9 predicted proteins | sample IowConreferecore_FD_11755 | JGI IMG/M metagenome (IMG submission 11755)
CCATTATCAAGTCCTCTTAGTGTTTGTGCCAATCCTGCTAATGGGCGGTTAAGTGAATTGTGCTCTAGTCCTTGAAGCACTGACTTCCAGATACCTGCCCCGTTCGCCATATTACTTAACGTTGTCTTTAAGTTGCCAAAGAAGTTACCGTACATATTCACAGCTACCACATCACCTATACTAGATGGTAGGATGGTAGGATTGTGAGGAGTTAAATCACCGCGAGTATATATGTTGGCTCGTAATATATTGGACGGCGCACCATACAAGAGGAAGTTAGCAATATCATTGCCAGCACCTTCTCGTAAAGTCTGATTGATATCTTTATGCTCGTAGTTACCGGCAGCTTGTCCGATGATATGTTCGTTGAATGCTTGGTAGCCGGGCAGTCCATTAAGTCCATACATACTACCTTGCATTCCCATCATGTATGCTGCTGTCTTCCTGCTTCCATCACCAGCGTACCTGAATAATTGTTGCATCAAGTTAAACTGGTATGATTGAAACAGCCCCATTGCCATACCAATCGGCCCTTGAAATATCAGGGGACGCTGGCTAGCATTGAGCGTAACTTGAGTACGGTTTACAAAAGTGTTGATATACGACTTAGATTCTTTTGCAGTAATTAATCCTGCTTGCTCAGCCAAGTCAGTTACCTGTCTCATAACATCGTACGATACAAACCTATTCAATCCTTCAACCAATCTATTACCTGTCCACTTCTCACCAAAGTTTGCTATCTTCTGTGCACCTTTAAGTGCTGACTCTAACTTCTTACCTAGATCAAGACCAGTCTCATTTCCCTTAATTGTGAGATCATCTATTACTCTGAATGCATCAGTAAGATCACGAGGAACTATTCCAGATTCGATAGCTTCTTGAACTCGCGCTTTATCTTTAACGAAATTAGAGTATGCTCGCATCATTAGTTTAGATGGGGACAGTACCATATCGTCAGTACCTGGGACTTTAACTTTAGTCAATCCAGCTAGCTTACCGGCAATCTCGCTATTTCCATTCTCGATAGCTCGTAACAGATGGCGCATTTCCGTAGAAGTTAGTATCACTGAACCTATCTTATTATTGATAGAGTTCATCCAGTCCATACGTAAGAACGTTGTAGCTAATATAGAATTGGCGCCACGAATGAATCGAGATAGTACAGCTTGATCTGCTGGGTGATTCGCTAATAGATGGGTCGCCGCATCATAATAAGCAGTCTTGAAACCAGCATCCTCAAATACTTTATTGACCGTATCAAGTTCGCCTTGCTTAACTCCTTTCATTTGCTTCATCAGTGCCGAAGCATTATTCCACACGTTAGATACTACAGCGTCTAAATACCTATTGGTGTTGGTCAACCAAGTGTAGTCAGATAGGTTAGAGATATTCAATGCTGTCTTAGTGTATTCTACAAACGGATTGTGTTTAACATTGACGGCCAGAGCTGTAGCATCCGGGTATTTAGCTTCACTCAAATTAGAGAACTCGCGCCCCAACTTCTCCAGAACATCAAACTCTTGAGCGTACTTGGTAGATACTATCTCGGAATTATAAGCGCGTACCTGCCTACTATGCCATGTCTCAAACTTATCCATAACTAACTTACCGTCAGTCTGAGGTAGTGCCTGAGAGTTAATACCACGAGATTGTAACTCAGAATCAATTCGATTACTATTCATTGTCTTAGAGTAATCAAATTCCCCCATTGCTTTATGAAATTCTTCTGTATCTTTCTTAGTAAGTACTTTCCATTTAGGGAATGAATTGCTCACCTTTTGAATCATGTCAGCTAACGTGCGAGCATTGGTAGCATGAATCATAGTAGTGGCGCCCGCACCGATAATAGTGGGATCCTTAACCAATGCGAAGAAAGGCAACGACTGTGGGTCAGGTAATACTGGCTGGAACTTGCGAGAATCTAAATGAACCTCTATCCCACTGCCCGCACTACGCAATGCTCTCACACCTTCAATACGCTGTCCGTTAAGTTTAATGTGGGTGGCAGCCGCCTCATAAACAGCAGGATTGTTAATTGGAATCTCAGGTAATACTCCAGAGTCGAGCTGACGTAAGTCCTTACCGGCGCGCATATCATCCAAATGAACCAACGGTATTAACTTTGATTGAGTTGGGTGAGTGGTATAACCAATGGGCATTCTAGCTACTGTTTCATTCAATAGTGAGAATTCGGCCGCACCCGCTACGTCATTCTTAAGAGTCTTAGCTATATCTGTCCACTCCGTGTGAACTAACTCAGTCCCTACTCTATCCATTTCCCGCTTAAGCTGTCCGATGTATTGTACGAATGACTCTAAGCTACCATAGTTCCCATTAGAGAAGGATAAAATAGTGGCCCCCGAACCGAATCGGTCAGCATCAGTTATTAGCTGTTGGAATACTTCATTCTCAGGCAAGGCATTGGCGAGATTGATTCGCATCTTTGCGCCAGTAGCCATATCCTTGATTTCTGATTCACCTAGATATGCACCGGCGTCAGCTACAGCATTGTTAACTGTGGCCTGTGCTTGTCTACCCGCTGCTTTCAATACCATTTCAGCATCTATGGCTGTATCAGATAGTACATCAAGCATAGTCTGGTCTTGCTTAACTCCCATGTAGCTAGGCTTATACGCTAATTGCTGGGGGGTGAGCCCTAGTTCTTTAGCGTATGTCTGCCGGGCGAAATAGTTATCATATTGATCGTTAGCTACCTTGGTACCATTAATAAATTCTTCACGCACATTAAGCCGGGCAGCTATCTCCGCATCCGACATGCCACGTTTCTTAGCTCTGGCAATTTGTCGATCTTTGATAGTGGTAATCTGACTAAGGAATTGATCTTTCGTTGTGGGAGTGGCAACTACCTTACCCTTACTATTCACTATATTTATTTTAGTGATATTGTCGAACTGATTATATGCAGATTCTAATACTGGAATATCATTAATGCTGATAGCTACAGTATCTTTAAGATTAAATCGATCAGCCACAAGATAGCGAGACTGAGCACGACTAAGACTGAGCTTAGAGCCAAGTACGTCTACTGGAGTTTTCCATGAGTGGCTGTGTGATTTAGCTGTGCGCTCTACTGCTTGTTGAAGTGTTTCACCAGACTTCATCTTAACTCGATCAGCAAGTGCGCTAGCTAATGGTAGCTCGTCAAACACTTCTCCAGCATTGGCACCGTATAACTTATTCCACTGGATACCAGAAGTTGCCGAATCAATAGCTGTCGGTACTCCCTTGTCGATTAAGTCAAGCTGAAGTTGGCCGCCCTTAGTCTTACCAAGCTTCGGTACAACTACCTCACCAACTCTAGTAAGCGCTCCCGAACCAAGCATGAGATTCTTACCATCTTTGCTATCCATCTTAATCAGCAGTTCGGAGAAGTTAGATGCTACATCATCAGAGCTAGATAGTTTACGAGTCCAGGTGCGGATTTGATTATTAAGAGACTCGATAGTTCGTTGAGCGTCTGCTACCTGTGCATTAACTATCTCAAGGTTGCGCCCATCTGGAAGTAGTGCACCGGGAGCCGGACCTAATTTATTAGCCGCTAAGAAGTTCTCTACAGTCGCCCGATTGTCGAATGCTTTAGCTATGTGCATGTTAGCAGGTAGTGCGTCACTAAGACTAGGCGTTAACATGCCAGGCCTGCCGATATCATCGAGCCGCTTAATTTCTTTGTTGATTGCTTTACGTGACTTGAATCCAGCGAACACGCCACCTAGCGCACCACCTAATACTACACCTGTAGCAAAGTTAGCGGCAATGTCCCCAGCATCCATGTCGCTAAAGAATGGAGACTTGAAGTTACCGGCCAGTGCAAACGTCTCGAATGCCGCAGCTTCCAATACGTTCTGGTGCAGTCCTGTACCTAATGCTTTGAGATTGTTAACTTCAGTGAACTTGAACTTTTGGCGCACCGCTGCCATAGTACGAGCGGAATTAAGTATGTACTTGTCTGTCTCAGGCACCAGTAGTTTAGTGGCCACCGATAATGACTTGCCCATCATACCAGTTTTGGTAGCAGTCTTCAGCCCCATCTGAGCTAAGTTCAATCCCTTAACACCAAGGCCACCCGGTACTACAGAAGTCAATAAGAACCCTGTGACATCAATAGCGTTAGCATTGTCCCGGTAGTATCTACCTAAGTCGCTATCGTAATCATTAAACCACTTTTGGGTATTTACTTCTTCTGTCTTTTTGGAGCTGACAAAGTTACCGATAGCTATACCAGTATTCACTACTCCGATAACACCAGATATAGCGGATGCCTCAAAGAACTTAGGAGCGTTCTTAATAGACTGTCCGATGCTGGAAAAGAAGTTGCCAATGTCACCTACAATACTATCATTGCCACTAGCTGTGTTATGCAACTGTAGCGATTGAATGTACTTAGGTTGTTGACTGTAGTCAGGAGTTTCTACTGGTGTACTTGCCAACTCACTGTCTATTAAATTCATTTGTCATACTCCTAGGCGTGCGGCGCGGATGGTTTTGCTTTGTGTAATTAGAGATGTAATCTATTATCCTAGCTTCCACTGCGGTAGGATCTGAGATATCGATGTCCTTAACAGAGCCACCTGATCTACCCGGATTGTCGATTACAGTAGTCATTCGTAATCCTCTCTGTGCCGGTAGTCCAATAGATGGATAATTAATGGATGCGTTATTAGCCAGCTCCGCCTGCTTAGCTATCCACGCAATTGATTCTGCAATATCGCTAGTAGGAATCTTGTCTTTAAGCGCTGCGTCAATGCTGAATTTCAATAAAGTAGATGGGTCAAATACTGCATTGGACTGATTAGCAACGAGCGGCTTAATATATTTAGATAAGAATGGATCAGAGCTAACAAATGGTTTATCAGCTATGAAGTCTAGTGAGGGTGGCGCGTAGATATTAGTGGAATCACCTACTCTAATATGTGCCGCATCATCGCCAGCCTTTAATCTGAGCCACTGTTCTTGAAGCATAGGCCACTGTTTCTTATCGCCGATAGCTTCCCGCGCAGCTCTACTAGCAGCAGACTTTTCCATACCTTGTGATTCAAATATCCGCTGAGCGTTAGGTACTTGCAATGCTTGGTCTAGACTACTGTTTAACTTGCTTCTTGTGTTCTCTTGCGCAGGATTTAGCACTAGCCCGAAGTCACGAGATACAGTCAGAAACTCTAGTGGATTACTAGCTATCCGTGCTTTGCCATCTTCACGGCTCAATGACTCAGCACCACGACTAATTAGATAATTCACCTTACCTTTGTTTGCGCTAATAGCAGCACGGAACCCCGCCATTGTAGTTACTTTGGGTTGTCCAGTTAGCGCAGCTCCAGCATTAAAGAATTTTAACTGTTCTTCTTCAGCAGCTTTAGCAGCTTCCCTATCAGCACGCATCCATGCTTGTTGCTCTGCTTGAGCTTGGATGTGATAAGCAGATGTGGCCATACTAGCTTGACGTGCATTAAGTCCGTCAATCATCCCAATAAGCTCAATGTCAGCACCGGCCAGTAGTTGTTTACTCTTGCCAGCTTCTACAGCAGCGGTATCTGCAATGAGCTGTTTCTGCGCGGCGATGGTAGCATCAGTGTGTGTTTCAGCTAGAGCTTTCTGAGTTACTACAGAGGCTTGGGTAGCTTGATTCAAATTAGCCATAACCTTACTAGCTGCATCGAACTCAGTAGCTGCTCCAGATAACCTACCGCGCACCTCCCCACCAAATAGCAGATCATTAAAGAAGCCGAGCGGATTAGTGAGAAGGTTGTTATTGGATTCCAGCTCATTAACTTCTTTCGCTGCTTGGATAACCTGGGAGCCAGACGATTTCATACTGGCGCCGACAGTGGTAGCTATCTGCGCCATGTCAGTCATGTCAGTACCAATACTACGAGCTATCTGCTGGGAGCGTTTCTGGGCTTCAAGTTCCCCAACTGACACTTGTAGATCAATAAGACCCTTGTTAGCTATTTGAGATTGAGTCGCAGTGCTTGTCTCAGATATTGCAGACTTCTTAGCTGAGACAGCGTCAGTAACATCATTCTGGAGTCCTAGTGCGGTGCCTCTGGCGGACTCCAGTATCCCAAGTACGTTAGTTATATCAACCATGCCCGCTCCTTCTTATTAGCCTTCAACGCTAGTACTGCACCTATTGCCCAGCATAGTGGCTGACCAATTACGCGAGTAATAGTGCCGAGAGGGAATCTAATCCAACGTCGCCAGCCAGTAGAAGATAGTAAGTGCATCCGTGATTCAGCCCACGGCAAACAGATACGAGTCCACTTATCATCGCCGGCCGCTATCTTATTGGCGATATTGGTAAACAGATGATAGTAACCTTGCTTGGTGTAAGGATGCAGAGTACGGAGATAAGCCTGGCCCTTACTGTATTCAACCTTGTTAAGGAGTCCGCGACCAACAAGAGCAGTACAAACAATACTCATGTCACCAAATGCTGACCCTAATACTGCCATGAATGGGGCCGCCAATAAACCTACTGGACCCATTGACGCAGCTCCAGCAAGTGCGCTACTACCAAGACCGAAGCCAGACATATCTTCAGGGGCATTACCACCAATTAGTCCACCAAGGAAACTACCTGCGCCGGGTATGGAATTAAGGGCAAAGCTACCTCCAGCACTCGGAGCAAAGTCAGCTAAACTAGTACCGAGAGTTGCACCCAAATCAACTGTAGGAGCAGTGACCATGTTACTTAGATCACCTACAAGGCTCTGGGTTATTCCACCTAGCGCATCGCTGCCAAGTGTAGTACCTAATGAATTTCCGAGCGTAGTTCCCATCGAGCCAGCTAAGCTAGGGCCGGCAGTAACTCCAGCAAGACTAGGAATACCTGCCGCTACTGGAGCCGCCCCCGTACTAGTTCCGCTACCAAATAACTCACCGAGACCAGTACCTTCCATGAATCCTTTACCTTTCAGCATTGATTTAACTCCACCTAGAATAGGGGAAGCTGCTGACATTAATGCAATAGGTTTAATTAGAGAACCTAAATCCATGCCGGAAGTCTGGGCTGTCTCAGTGATAGTCTGATCGGTAGTGGTAGTTGTACCTGCACGTTGCTTAGCAGTCTCGCCAGCTACTCGCGCTGTGAGATCATTAAGATTTTGCAACTCAGTGGTAGAGTTATATAAGCCGGAGCCTCTAGCTCTTCCACCAATATCTTTAACTCCGCCGGGACCTGCGAGAATTTGTTGGACAATACGATCTACACCTTCATCCGTGATATTAGATCCGGTTGTAGTGGTACCCTTGTTTGTCTTAGTCCCGGTGGCCGTTTTACCTTGTGCCCCTTGTATAACGCCCATTAATTTAGTCAGGCCGTCTAATTGGTCAATTGCGGATGGCATGTTTCTTCTCCATTAGCTTTATCCAGTCAATAAGGCCGTTATTATCATCGGCCAAAGTATAGTATTGTTCTACCAAGTCGAGATAGGATACCATAATATCTAGTACTGTGTCAAGGGGTACTTTTTCTAAGTTGGTAGCTCTCTTTAACAGTGACTCCGGCGGCGTTAGTAACTCCAGTCGTTCTGGTCCGGGCGTCGTTGAGCAAGACACTAACATCAGGAGGCACAGAGACACTACCAAATTTTTTAATATCTTCAACTGAGTTCTCCAATTCTTTTAGCTTAGCTCGTAGCGCGTTATACTGTTTCTGTCGAGCTAATGTTTTTTCTTTTATATCCGATGTTATAGTATCAGTAACTTCTGCGGAATCTTTGAGAGTCTTAATTGAATTTGCCTGTATTTGCACTGCATCAGCTAAGTTCTCGTTTCGCTTCTCCAACGTCTGTATCCTGCTCCACCCCAGATATATCGTCAGTACTATTATTGCGGGTATTATTAGAGGCTGGAGGAGTCCACCCAGCGGCGATAAGAGCGTCAGTAACTTTTTCATCGTATTTAAATCCCAATTGTTTTAGTACAATTCTTTGGAATAAGAACAGGGCGAATTCAACACCTAGAAGCGCTGTTAATCCATTCAGTGCTCCGGTCATTTGCTCAGATAATCCTAGACTTTGGTACACGAATATCATGTGATAGCCTATAAATGCAGCTAGAGCACTTGTTAATAGAATTCGCGCAAATCTAATAGCACGACCTGCTCTAGTCTCCCGATAGATATAGCCTAGAGCACCTCCTATTCCTGCCATTGAAGTTAGAGTTAGTATTCTCGTTTGTTCTGGATTCAAGTCTAGCATGATTTAATCCTATTATTGTTTCGACAGGTCTAAGTATTGAAACCTTGGATCTTTACGTGGGGATACGTGAGAGGTTGTGAAGCTAATATGTACCCAATTAGGTTCCAGTATTAGTTGGTCGAATAGGACAATATCAGCATTCTCTAATATTGTCTGCACTATCCAATTGTGTGATTTATCTGGACAACTGAAATCTACTGCTTCACCTTTACGGTGCTGAGAATTTGGTTGGCCGCCCACGGCCTTATTTACGACTTCGTTCCTGAACCACGAACTGGGTACAATGGGTACGCCTAGTACATCTCGCACTATTTCCATTCGAATAGCAGTTCGGTGTATTGTAGCTAATTCCGCCACTGTGGGAGTATTGGCTACTTTTAACTCTGTTGCTTTCTTGGAGCGTAATGCTTCATTCAGCGTAAAGTGGGCAGTTAATTTCATTGTCAAGTCCATTGCTTTTCCTAGTTTATTAATTAATCTTTAGTCACCAGCTCCACTATCAGGGGCTTCTACATCTGGCGGGAATACAACATAAGCAGGTGAAAATATTGGATCTATCATTAATGCATCATCTGCAACTCCGTATCCTATGGGTACGAATGTGCCTAGTACTGTTAATTTAGGATCGTCAGGAAGCTTGTATAATGTGCCGTCGTTAATTAGCCGAAGCGAATCATTATACTTAGTGTGGTCTGCTGCCGGTCTTGCGTGCATTATCTGCCCAGCTTTAATACCCGGCATATTAATGATAGCGGGGCCAACTCCTACCTTAACAAGCTCACCTTCAGCAGCATCGGTCATAGCGAATCCAGTCATAGTACTACGGACACGCACCCCAACAAATAGTTTGCTACCATCACGATAGAATGGTAGATGTGTTATTCCGCAACCGTTGACTGCGCCATCAATAGTATATCTAGTATTGCCCCAGTCATCGTCAGTGAACCATTCACTATATATGACGGTAATAATACTGCTCTTAGTTATGGCTCGCGCGGCTGGAACATAAAACCACCGGGTGAACTGCATAGCTTCCCACGGCTTAAGTTCTGAGCCACCGCTACCACTTCCATCCATTCCCTTCTTGAGTCTGTCAACCCATTGACCTAATATGTGTAGAGCATTATAAATATCTACCATATCAGGGAATTCAGCTGGGTTAGTAGTCTTTGGAGTCTCGGCAAGTTTAAGGTCAATATCGCTTGTATATGCCATCAGTTATCTCCACCAAGTTTGAAGCCAATTAGCATAGTAGTTAAATTGAAATTGCCCTCAATCAGTATAGAGTGATTTTTAGCTTCACAATCGAAGAGATAGAATTTGGAGTTACTGTCAGATCTACTAGTGTCCAACACTCCATCTACTGTATCAGCCTTTCCCTTGCCGGTGTAACTAAGCCATGAAGTAACTTCCACGTCTCCGTTCTCTGGAATGTTCTCTATTTGCACAGATTGCAAACTAGTTTCGTGGCTGTGAATTATCTGGTATTTACCAAGTATGATAACTCCCGGAGTATCGATATTATTGGGACTGAAGTCTAGTACTTGTACAGCACCTAGCTGAGTTAGGAAAGCAATAGAACGCCGGGGAATTTCGTCTTCATCAGGAGTAAGATTACGCAACTCAAATACAGTGGTATGCTCAATCTTAAGTTTACCCATCCTGCCTAATAGAAGATCCACTACTAACGCATACTGAAGATTAGATTCCCACGAAGGTCCGTACGACATTATTAAGTATCTGTCGGCTATCAGCGCTAGCTTCTTTTTCATGTTATCAAATAGGTACTGAATATACAAGCTGCCGCCGGAGTAGTCTTCATATACTGAGCCAGCTACGAAATCAGTGATTGCAGCTAATACTGTCTTTGCTCCAGTATGATAAATTTGCTGCATACCATTGGTAGTATAGGCATACTGTGCTCCAACAGTTTCTTCAGTTACCATATCTGGAGAAGCTATTCCACCAGCTCCTGGGATAGATTTAAAGTTAAATGGGAAACTAGTATTGCCAGAATATGTGCACGACACCGCGTTATTAGTGGTGTATACGATAAAGCCGTAGCTAGTTTTCTTGCACAGTATTATGTCACCTTCTGCCTCTTGCACCATACCGCCGCCGGCACCACTAATATCGGAAGGTACAAAGTCCTCAGGATCAATAGTAGACGACCACGATACTCCAGTGCGTGACCAAACAATAAGATAGCCTGAGGAAGCTACCACCCCAAGTATGTTAGCATCTGCTAGTCCAGCTAACGTTACCTTAATGAATGAGTTACCGTCGAGAGAGTATTTATATACTCCTGTACGAGCTACGCAGATATAACTAACACCATTGACAGTGGCCACTGAAATAGGATTACTGTTCTCGTTGTAGTTAGGTGCACCGTCCGGTTCGCTCCACAATCCGTCTTCATCTAAAGCGTAGATAGTATTGCGGCCGCTAGATCCGGAGACATAAGTACGTACTCCTTCAGTAGTAATCACTAACTCTACCCGCTTCATGCCAGCGTTACCCTCGCTGAATCCTTCGTATATTTCCTTGTATCCTATTGATTGGAAACCGTAAGTAGAAGGCATGATATTATGACCATATAATATCTGTGGTATGCCTCTCTCAACAGGAGAAGAGGAATCAGAAGGATTAACATTAGCTATGTATGTCTGGTCACGATCAGGCACAAGTACTGATTGCCCTGAGAAACTAGAGAGCAATGGAAATACCGAAGCTTGGGTATTAGCTCGAAATACTATCTGTTCTTGTGCCATTGTATTTAATCCTATAACTCAGTTGCCCAACCGCCGTTAATATTGTAGAAACTTCTGTGATGAGAGAAACTAGCTCCAGCGGCTATGTTAACACTGGAAGGCGCCCCGTCTATAGCAGTGTAATTAATGTCATAACCAGTACCGACCTTAGCTATTGCAAATATGGTATCTCCACCTATGCCTAGTCCGTAAGGTATGGTAAGCACGCCAGCAGCNGTACCATCATAGAATAGAATNTTNCCAAGATCATCGGAGGTACAGACATGNGAAGCNCCAATTACTTTAACTGGTATGCGNCCAGCAGGTACTGCAACTATGGATGATATCTGAGTCTGTAGATCAGCGTCTGCATTAGTAGAGCGAGTAATTTCACTAGCTAATGCGGCATTCAGCGCGTTCTCTGCATTACTAGCTCTGCTGGCTTCACTGCTTATTGCATTGTTTAATGTAGTATAGTTATTGGATACTGTAGTTGACAGATTATTAATGTCCCCAGACAGTACTGTAAAACTATTTGATATCCACGAAGGCAGTTTATCATCCGGTACTACATTGTTATAACTAGTCTGCAATACCACGCTGCCAGTAGCGTCGAATGATACAGCACTTGCTATTATGTCACCGGCGATGCTGAAGTCGCGGGCATTTAACAGCGAGGTGGCCTTAACATTCTTCAGTACTAAGATTATTGGCGCTGTACCATTGAAGTCTATTGGATCAGCCTCCCCATCACCAGATATGCTAACTGGCTGTGCGAGTTCTAGCTGAGTAGGAAATTGGAATTCAACTGTATAACCTTCAGGGCTTGGCTTACCCTCACGGCGTACTACCAAACTCTTGCCAGCCGATTGCCACCACAATTCAACTGGAATGTCTACCAGCTGAATTAGTTTCTTCTGCCACAAATCTACTTTGTTGATTCCTGCTGGATCAAATGCTCCGGCAGTACCTGGGTTAACTGGTACTTCTTCTATACTATCTGGTTCGTCTAATCCGGAGGGTGCCATAGCTGATAAGTCCTGTGGGTAAGTAGGGTCAAAATGTATCACCGGCATTAGTTAGCCCTCAGCAGGAATAGGGAGTATTTCCCATGCTTGGTAATATTTACCGTCTTCACTATTAAGCTCAGGGAATGGCTTAGATGATACGTAATAACCTTCCTGGGCGATAGGAGGATTAGTAGGATAAATCTGATAGAGATTAAGCGATGGGATATCTACATTACGAGGGAGTGATTTATTCGGGTGTAAGTGGCGAATAGCGTAATAGTCTGGATAGATCTGTGGAAGTGTAGGATTGTAGTATTTCATTTGATTAATTCCTTAGGAGATTTTAACTCTACGTACCGGCCTGACAGCGCGATTACCTGTTTTGTCGGAAGCAGTTTGCTGTAGGGTATCGTAATATTGCATGTAGACGTTTGATATACTGTGCTGAGTACTAGTCAGTCGAACAATAGAAGCATGGTCTAAACTTTGTGATCCACCTAACTTAAAATCAGTTAATGTAGTTTGTGAAGGTTCCTGTGCTGTGTATCCTGCACCATTTGGTACGCTGTTAAGATTAGTTCCACTATTCCCATCAGTTCCACCGGGCCTCAAGCCTACAAAGTTATCTGTAGTTGTTGGTTTGAAGTTACGCAAGCATAACTCTAACTCATCCCGTGCAGGCAAGTACCAATCGTTGAAACCGCCGCCAGCATAGCTCCTGCAATATTGCGCTGCTGGATGGGTAGCGTCATTAACTGCATTAGTATTAGCCAATCCATCGTATAAACTGCTAGTACCGGCATCGTTAGTAGCAGTAGTTTTAAATTTCATATTAACTTCCGCTGCTTTAGGAGCCAGTATAAGATAGTAATCTCCGTCTGTATAACGCATAGTGCCAGCTAAATATCCGCCTTCCATCGAATCACCAATCTCAGGAGCAGGTGGTGGTGCTTTAACTCTACGAACAGGGCATGTTAATATCAGGGCATTAGTTTTGAGTGTTGCGTTTGCACCGGAACCTTGAAATGAGTGGTTCATTGCCTTCATGCCATCACCAACTGCTTCAGTACTAGCCCAATAGCCGCTATTAGCAGTAAGTTCCTGTTCTCCCGCGCCGGTGCGAAAATTCAATGCACTAGTTTGTGCAGGATCGGTAGTGGTATAAGCCGCCCCAACAGGCACACTGTTAAGGTTCTCGCCTTGTGGGCCTCCACCTGCTACTGCCGGTCTGCTACCTACTGTGTTTAGCTGAACACCGGGCTTCAGATTGCGATAAACAAGTTCTAACTCATCTCTAGCAGGTAAATACCAATCAGCGTGCCCTTTAATATTCAAAGATTTACAGTGCAGAGCCGCTGGGTGGTCAACGTTATTAATGGCGTCAGTATTAGCAAGTCCGTCATAGAGACTTGAAACTCCAGTATCCGCAGTTTCCGTAGTTTTATAAAACAACCCAGAAGCTCTGGCGGATTTTGGAGCCACTACTAAATAGTATTCACCATCATCATACTTCATCTTACCGGCGTAATACCCGCCGCCATATTCTTGCCCTATTACTGTAGGTTCGGGTTCGTCGCCACCACC
>JGI11643J11755_11752854_pt1 | contig 13350 bp, 12 predicted proteins | sample IowConreferecore_FD_11755 | JGI IMG/M metagenome (IMG submission 11755)
TCAGCACTCAGCACTCAAATCCTGATCATCGATAATATTGGCATGCTGTCGTCGCTTTATCAATATGGCGATATTGCCTACATAGGCGGAGGGTTTGGAGCAGGCATACATAACACGCTCGAGGCTGCTGCTTTTGGCTTACCGGTGTTATTTGGCCCTAACTATTTGCGGTTTAAAGAAGCACACGATCTGATAACAACAGGGGCAGGCTTTAGCGTGAATGATGGAGCCTCATTAAAAATTATCACAAATAATTTAATAAACGATCAATCTTTTTGTGCCGATGCCGGTTATAAAGCAAAGAGTTATGTAGAGGATAATATAGGCGCAACAGCTAAGATTTTGGCTGCATTAAAATTTTAATGTTGACTACCATGCCTGTGTTTCTCCGCTATCCGTTAAATCTTATTCAAAATAATTAATATTGCCGCAATGGGCTTTATACAGATCCAAGAATTGGGCACAGCATACTTTCATGAATATGGCGAAGGGCAGAAGCCCCTGCTGGCTTTTCATGGTTATGGCATGACCGGTAAGCAATTTGAAGTGCTTAAACAATCTGTTTTAAAAAAGTACCATGTTTATGGTTTTGATCATTTTTTCCACGGCAATAGTCAATTACATAACTGGACCGAAGCAGAGATACTTGCCGGAATGCCCAAAACATTAGTCAGGCAGTATGTTGAGCAATGGTTTAAACAATATGGCCGGCAGCGATTTTCGGTAATGGGTTACTCCATAGGTGCTAACCTGGCTTTGATATTGGTTGAAGAATACCCAGACCTGATTGACGATGTTATTTTAATGGCACCCGACGGGCTGTCGGTTTATAAAGGCTTTGATATTTTACGTAATACCGGCTGGGGCAAATACCTGTTTCGCCGGGTAACTAAAAGTAAATGGCTGGCTCCGTCCATCCTGAAAACGTTGCGCCGTATACGTTTTATTGACGATAGTCTTTTTCAGATTGCTTACAGCGAAATGGATACAGAACAAAAACGCCTTGACGTATATTATACTTTAAACCTGATCAGGTTATTGGTACCCGACGCCATGAAAACGGCCCATCTTATTAATGAATATAATGTGTCTTGTGTGTTGATATTTGGCAAACATGATGAGCTTTTCACCAAAAAGGCCGCCATGCCTTTTATCAACCTGTTAAAAACCCCCCAAGTGCATGAAGTTCTGATGGGCCATTGGCTGGTGACGCCTGCATTAGACGAATATTTAGTTAGTTTAGCATCATGATACCTGCCCGCCGCGTAGCACTGTTCAGTAATTGGTTTGCGTATTATATGCGTTTCAGGATGCGCCGCTATTTTAATCGCCTGGTGGTACAGCCATTCGAGCCTAAAGAGGGGCATTCCATATTGCTGTTATGCAATCACTTTAGCTGGTGGGACGGACTATGGGGAAATTACCTGGCCTATTGGCACCTTAACCGCAAGCTATACATCATGATGCAGGAAGACCATTTACAGAAACGCATGCTTCTTAATTTATTCGGTGGCTTTTCTATCAACCGCACCTCGCGCGAGATGATTAAATCTCTGCAATACGCCGCGAATTTGCTTAACGATAAGCAAAACCTGGTCGTGGTATTCCCCCAAGGTGCGCTCGAATCTAATCATACTACCGAAATACTTGTTGAAAGAGGGATTGAGCTACTGATCAAAAACATCAAAGGCCCCTGTCAAATTGTGTATTCATGCGCCCTGATCGATTACTTTGAAAGTCTGAAACCATCCGTGTTTTTTCACTTATTTGATTGCGGAACGGCGGGGCAGGTAACTTTTAAAGAACTGACTGCTAAGATCAATGCCTTTCATCAGCAGGCATTAAAAGATCAGCTAAATGTGAAACATTGATGATCCGTCCCCGCAAAAATATCTTTATTAAAACCAGTGTACAGTTTTATTTACGCTGGATAACCAAACGATATTTTAGTCAAATAAATTTTAACGCGATAACGATTGACGAGGGTAAATCAATCCTGCTGATTGCCAATCATTTCAGCGCATGGGATGCCATTGTCTTGTATCATATTAACCGCGTATATTTTAAAAAAAACTTTCACGGCATGGTCCTGGAAGAAACTGTATTGAAGGAGACACCCCTTACCTACGTAGGGGCATTTTCGGTAAATCGTAAATCGAGGGATGTTGTTGAATCGCTCAATTTTGCTGCGGGATTGTTGAGCGATCCTGATAACCTGGTGCTCATTTTCCCGCAAGGTAAATTGTATTCAAATATGATTGAAGAAGTGAAATTTGAGCGTGGGGTGATGAACATTATCAAAAAAGCTGTCGATTGTCAATTGATATTTGCTGCAACTTTTATCGAGAACTTTGATAACTTGAAGCCGGTTGCCAATGTGCATTTGAAATCAGAAAATGGTGCCGATTTTAAGGACATCAATGCGTTGCAGCAGGCTTATCAGCAGCATTATACGCAGGCCCGGCAACAACAATTACAAATAACAAAATAGTGATCATAGCCATTACCGTTACACTTTTTTTTATCATCCTGCGGTTTGCGGTTACGCTGTTCAATTTTCTGTCTGACCCTAAACTGCGCCGGGTAAATCGTTTTTATCCAGACCTGGTTTCTATCCTTATTCCTGTCCGTAACGAGGCCGCGAACATTTTGATGCTTTTAGAATCTATCCGCCAGCAAGATTATCAGAATTATGAGGTGCTGATTTTGGATGATGAGTCGAGCGATACCACCTATCGTATTTGCGCCGATTACGCGGCCCGGCATCCGCAATTCAGGGTAATAAAAGGTAAGAAATTACCACATGGCTGGTTGGGTAAAAACTATGCCTGCCATCAACTGGCCGAGGAGGCACAAGGCAATTTTTTCCTGTTTGTTGATGCTGATGAGAAAATGAGCATTGGTTTGATTAACAGCACCATTCATCGCATGTATGCCAATAAGCTATCCCTGCTCAGCCTGTTTGCTAATCAACAAATGAACACCATCGGCGAGCATTTGGTGGTTCCGTTAATGCATTATATTTTACTCAACCTGTTACCGTTAAGGCTGGTTTACCTGGTAAAAAATTATACGGTAGCCGCTGCCAGCGGCCAATTTATGCTGTTTGAAGCAGAGACCTATCGCAAATGCCAGTGGCACAAGCTGGTAAAAGACAAAGTAGTAGAAGATGTTGAGATTATGCGCCAGGTAAAGGCCAATAAATACAACGGCGAGGCGCTTATGGCCAATGGCATGATCAGTTGTCGCATGTATAAAGGATATGAGGATGCCATCAACGGATTCAGCAAAAATTTTCTGGCTGCATTTAATTATAGTATTATCTGGTTTTTAATTTATATTGTATTAATTATTGTTGGCCCAATGATAATTATCATGACACTTAATCTGCAGTTAATATTGTTTATTGTCGGCTTAATTACTTTAACCAGGGCCATGATTTCATTATCAGCAGGTCAAAATGCGTGGTATAATATTGTGCTGCATCCGGCACAAATGTTTAGTTTAACTTTGGTGGCATTTTTAGCCATACAAAGGCATCTGACTAAAACCATGATATGGAAAGGCCGAAAGATATAAAATCATTTCATTCTCTGCGTGCGCTGCACAAGCGTGGGTTAAATGCCATCCGGATTGTAGTAATATTTCATTTAACGGGATTAATAGGCTTATACTTTTTACCAACTAAACCTTATTTCATACTGTTGGTGCCGTTTCATTTAATACTCATGACTTTCATTTTGTTTATTAACCATGATGAGCTAAACTTGAAATTTTTCTATTTTTTTTTCACCATCGTGCTGGCGGGCTGGCTAATTGAATATATTGGAGTGCATACCAGCCTGTTATTTGGCGCATACTATTACGGGCATACCTTGGGCCCTAGCATTAAGCAAGTGCCGGTAATTATGGGGTTCAACTGGTTTATACTTATTTATGCCACGGGGGTATCTATGCGGAAACTACCAATCAATTCGATGGTGGCGCGTGTGTTTTGTGGATCATTGTTACTGGTTATACTCGATGTTTTGATAGAGCCTGTAGCTAACCGGTTAGATTATTGGCATTGGCTCAACAAAGACATGCTGATACAAAACTACTGCTGCTGGTTTATAGTCAGTGTTATATTGCTTTTCGTTTTTGAGCTGTTTAGGTTTAAAAAGCAGAGCATGGTGGCACCGTCATTGCTGGTATGTCAATTTATATTTTTTGCGGCGCTGCAATAAAATCAACCTAATGCTGTAAATTTGTAAGGTAATGGGAGCATATCAGTTAAAGGTTACGATAGATAAGGATTCGGGATTCTGTTTCGGAGTGATCTATGCTATTGACATGGCCGAGGATATTCTGAATGAGGACGGCTACCTGTATTGCCTGGGCGATATTGTCCATAACGACGAAGAGGTTGAGCGATTGAAAAACCTGGGCCTGCGCATTATCAACCACGATCAGTTAAAAGATCTGCACAACGAAAAAGTGCTGATCCGCGCACATGGTGAAGCTCCCGAAACGTACCGTACTGCACTCGAGAATAATATCACCTTAATTGATGCATCATGCCCGGTAGTTTTAAAACTTCAAAATCGCATCAAAACTTCGTATGACGCTAAAGAGAAGATCCTGATCTTTGGCAAACATGGCCATGCCGAAGTTATTGGCCTGCAAGGCCAGACCAATAATGATGCCCTGGTGTTTCAGGATATAGCCGAGCTTGACAACGTCGAACTACCAAAAAACATCACGCTATACAGCCAGACTACCAAAAGCATGGAAAAATTTTACCAGGTGAAGGATGAACTGACTGCCCGTGGTTATGAACTGAATGCCAACGACACCATTTGCCGCCAGGTATCAAACCGTGATAAAGATCTCCCTGCTTTTGTAAAAAACTTCGATAAGGTAGTATTTGTATCCGGTGTAAAATCATCAAACGGTAAGGTGCTGTATGAAGTTTGCCGTAAGCACAACCCCAATACTTATTTTGTATCATCAACTGCCGAATTGCAGCCATCGATGTTCGCACCTGGCGATAAGATAGGCATTGCCGGCGCCACCTCAACCCCAATGTGGTTAATGGAAGATGTGAAAGCGAAATTGGAATCGTATTAGCGAGGTACGTCTATACAACGGTAGACTCATTCAGGATGCCGACCAGAATTAGGATGAGAGTTGGGTTGATAGGGGCTTTACCTTATAAGATAACACCACCCCAGTCGCCGCTTAAACAGCTGCCGGCACAAATTGTTAAACACGAAAGCTCCCAAATTTTTTCGGGAGCTTTCGTGTTTAATAAATTTTTTAAAAATATTTATTACAAACCAGGAGCCTGGGTAGCGAAGTCGTAGCTTGTCCAGGCGAAAGCTGTTTTGTCAGCACCCGTGTTGGCCGTGTCGTTGAATACTAGTTTGGAGAAATCGCTAAATACATACGCAGGGTAAGAGCCTGTAACATTATAGTTTGCACCTGGAGCAGGGCTGCCGATAGATGTTGTTACACCAGTTGCACCGATAAAGTCAGGACCTGTATAGTTCATGTCTATTTTAACATCGGCAGCAAGAGCCGGGCCGGTATTGTCGTTGAATTTAATCAAACCGTTTGTTGGATTGGCAGCTGTAGCAGCCCAAAGAACTTTTGCATTGTTGATCGTTATTTTGCAACCTGTGCGGTATGTAAAACCTGCACGAAGTGCATAAGCAGGATTACCTGAAGCGCCGGAATCATTACCGGTTGCATTATAAACCCCTACTGAAAGATTAGTAAAAGTAGGGTTTGATAAGTTAGTTGTAATTGCAGGAGTAGAAGCTAAGTCAGAGAAACCACCGTCACCTTCCATCATACCAGAACCATTTGTAATGTCTGTAAATCCGGCTTCACGAACTTCGATAACGTTGGTAGCAGTGCCATTCCAACCTAAACACCAGTCAAAAGTATCATCAGCAGAGTTTACCACCAAAACGTTGCTAACATTTACGGTACCGCCGAAGAATTCGATGTTGTCATCAGAGCCATCGTGCAACCAAAGATTTTTAAGCGTTGTTCCTGTTCCTTGTGCATATAAAGAAAGGTTGTTACCTTCTTTTGTAGCGTTAATACGCGCACCAGCGTAAGCGATTTCTACATACTCTAAATCGCCTGAACCATCAGCATTATTGCTGCCACCATAAAGTGCATCACCAATCTCAGTTGTTTGTGTGACAGAACCGTCTCTTGTTCCGGTAGCGGCATTTACAAGCGTAGCTTTACCACACAAGAAAACACCCATCCAATCTCCAGGTTTTTTGTTTGCAGACGTGAAACGGATTGGTGCAGACGCAGTACCTACAGCATTTAGTTTACCACCTTGCATTACCTCTACAGATATGCTGGTAGTAGCAGTCCCGCCGGTAGCATTCGCAGTAATGGTAGTACCTGGGCTGAGCGTTAATGTAGCACCGTCAACTACAATCAAACGACCTGTAAGCGTGTAGTTACCGGCAGGCAAAGTGAAACTTCCGTTTACTTTTCCTTTCAGGTTGTTTGCATCATAGTCGGGGTCTGTCAGTGACGAGATATACCCGTCTTTTGTCCCAGTAGGAGTGGTACCACCACCGGGGGTTTTGTTATTGTCGTCTTTGCTACAAGACGCGAACGCTACTGCAATCGCAGCTAACATAAACACTTTTTTCATGGTTTTTGTTGTTTTTAAAATTGATATTAAATACTTGAGTTATGTTTAAATAATTATAAATGCCAGCCAAACCCTAAAAACAGTGTTATACCCTTTTTATAGCTGCTTATCAGCACGTCAGTTGTTTTGCCGGTTACGTTTGATGTGGCTTTTTGCGTTAGTTTAAACTCAGGGTCCAGGATGTTCCTTGCACCAAGACTTATCGTTAATTTGGATTTTTGCAATTCAAAACTGTTAATAAAATCAAGCGTAGGAACCGCTTTTTCTAAAACATTTTCACGACCGGTCGTTCCCACGGAATAAACCTTGTCGTAAGCATAGTTAAATACCAAAGTTGATAAAAGCGATGTTTTGTCGTTGATAGCGCTGTAACTCAAATCAGAGTTGACGAGCAAGGGAGAAGCACCCTGCATTTTTCCTTTCTGGTTTGTAAATGTAGCCGATACAAGACCCGTCGTTACGTCGGTTTGGTCTTCCTGGCTATACAAATAAGAAGCGTTGAATCCGAAAGAAAGATTGCTGTTATTTTTTTCGCTGGCAAAAGTGAACAAAGTTTTTCTTACCTCCACTTCTGCGCCTGCCACATTAGCGTTTTTCGTATTGACGTAAGAATAATCAAGTCCCGGCGTGTTCATAATCATTCTCACAATAGGATCTTGAATTTTTTTGTAGAAAGCACCTACCGAAATAATTTCTTTTCTCGATAAATAATAGTCGTATTTCAAATCGACATTATAATCTGTCGAAGGTACCAAATACGGGTTTCCGCGTTCATTGAAGTTAATGTCGCTGTACAGAAAGTTTGCCATTTCTTTAAACTGCGGCATTGTATAGGTTTCGCTTGCTGCAAAACGCAACACGTTTTTATCGTTAATGCTATATTTAATATTTAAGCTCGGCAACAAATAATTTTTGTCNATAAGCGATGGCGGCGTAGTAAGATCTGTTACCGTACTCGTAATGTTGGTATTCCAGGTAATAGTTTGATTTACATTTTCGTTTCGTAAACCAGCCTGCACGATCAAGTTTTCGCTTACAGGGTATAGTAACTGCGCGTAGCCGGCTCCAATTTTGCGATGACCGATATAATACATTGGGTCCAAGTTGGTGCTGTTCCACAAAGTGATAAGGTTGAACGCACCTGCGCTAAGGCTTTGCTGGTTCAGTACAGCATCAGGGTTGTTTGGGTTCACGCTCAATCCGTTTTGCTGGTAATCAAACTCGGTAAAATTGAAAGTTCTGTCAGTTTTTCTGTAATTACCACCCAATGTCAAAACCACTGGCAAGTTTGCTTCCGGATTAAATTTGTAATTTACTTCTGCTTTTGCAGCAAGATCATTTTCGTTGAGTATAGAAAAAAAGCGATTGTTGTCTCCCGGAGAATTTGCACTTAAAATATAGCTTCCGGAATTCATAGCATAAGCATTGGTTTTTCTGTCCGGTTCCGTTCCGCGCAGGGTGCTGTACATTGCGCCAATATTTGCACTGATTTTGCTGCCGAATTTATAGTCTGCCAATAACTGGTTGGAAAATAAATTGTTACTGTTGTTTTGCTGACGGACGATGAGCGAATTTTCTGCATCAACCGAGCCAAGGTTGTCATTAATATCTTTATTGTATCCCAAATAATTTCCTACGAACTGCGCATCGCTATGGATAAAAAGTGAGTTCCACGAAACGCTGCCTTTGGTATGTTTGAATTTTACGTTTCCGAGCAAAGACTGCGTGGTTTTGTAATCGTAGCGCTTCATGTCCATAGCTTGCTGGTAATCGCCCGTGTTTGTCGCCTGTCCTATGAAACCTTTTCTATAGGAATACTCGCTCACGTTACTGGCAACACCAAACAATGAAAGTGTGTTCCTGCCTTTTCCTACATTAAATTTCCGGCCACCGGTAATGTTGAAGTTTGTATTTATCGGAGTTGGAGCTTTATTGGTTCTAAAACCTGATTTAAATGTATATTGGGTCAAATCCGTAATCGGCGAATTTCTTCCATTTTTAAGAAAACCGAAATAACTATAAGCGCCGTTTGCAACTGCAAACCTACTTGCCGAAATGGCATTAGTATTAAGCCCACCCCCAACAACAATGCTCAAAAAACTGCGCTCTTCCAGTTCTTTTGAAGAAATGTCAATGTTCGCTCCGGCATTATCGCTATAAATAGGGGCGCTGAACGTTTTATTGACGTTGATGTTTTTAATGATGTTGGACTGGAAAAATTCCAAAGAAATATTTTTGTACAAAGGGTCTTCCGAAGGAAGCGGCAAGCCGTTGAGCGAAGTAGAGTTGTACCTGTCGCCAAGCCCACGAACAAACACGTTTTTCGTGCTTTCCAATTTAGTAATTCCGGCAGTTTTTGTAACGGCAGATGCAGCGTCCGAAAGTCCTTTTTTTGCCATTTCCTGCGAACCGATGGCCTGTTTCATTTCCACAGATTTCTTCTGCTCTGCAAGTAGTGCAGTTTCTTTTTCACGACTTGCCTTTGGTTGTACTATCACCACCTCGTTCAGCTGCTTGCTTCCTGAACTTAATGCTTTATCAAGGGTAACCGTTTCCCCGGCTTTAATAGCAACTTTTTCCTCAGTACCCTCATACCCTACTAAGCCAAAAAGAATGGTATAAGTTCCCGGTTCCAAGCTGATGGTGTATTTCCCTTTTTCATCCGAAGTTGCTCCGATTGTTGTGCCTTTTATTGTTACACCCACTAGCGGCAAGGCATAATTGTTTGAGCCTTGGTCTGTTACTATTCCTGTTATAACGCCTTTACTCTGCCCAAATGATACCGTTATATTTAAAACAATCAGGGAGAAGAGAAGCGTGAATCTTTTGATCATTATAGTTATTTTACGCATGGCCAAAAGTACCCCTGCCTGATTAAGGACATGTTAACTGAACATTATCAAATTGAATATTAAATGATAATTATTTAATTGGATAGTAGAGTATATTATCAAAGATTAGAGAATTCTAATCTGGCAATAAACAACAAGCTCTATATTAGCAGTGTAAGCGAGATGGCAATACACAAAACGGCTCAATTTAGTGCAACAGATCAGCAAATGTCAGCATTGGCTAAGGCCATGTCGCATCCTGCACGTATTGCCATATTGCGTATTTTAGCCCAGCGGGAACAGATGACCTGCGGCGAAATAGTGGAGCTATTACCTTTGGCCCAGGCAACGGTATCGCATCATTTGAAAGACCTGGTCGAGGTATCGCTGATCGGTCTCATCCATGTAGGCAAAAAGTCTTTGTACGAGCTAAACTGGCAAACCTGGGAGTCTTTCACCAGCGAGTTTGGTTTTTTGCTGACCTGTTGAATGATGGCGAAATATAACTTTCGCTTTTTGTACTTCAGACGCGAGTATTGCGTCCTTACGAGCTAACCGACAGGAAAGCCACCGTTTAAAGATGTTATGGCCTTACCCCCGCTCTTCTAACAACTGTTTGGTCAATTGTTCAAATTCGGTTATAAACTGCGTATAGTGCTGGCCGGTACCCGGGCCACTAAAGCCGGTATGTATCTTGCGGACATCGCCTTTTTTATCAATGACGATTGTTGTAGGGAAGCCTACTACTTTGGCTAACATTGGCAGGCTTTTAGCCGGGTCACCAGCTGATGGTGTATAGCCGGTGATTAGCAACGGATATGGAATGTTAAAACGACCCTTCAGTTGTTTAAGTGTACGCTGCGAGTTGGCAAAATTCTTAGTGCGCTCGTAAGCCAGTCCTACTACTTCGACACCTTTAGGATGAAATTTTTTATAATAATTAACCAGGTAAGCAGTTTCGTCCATGCAGTTAGGGCACCAGGAGCCTAATATCTGTACAATTACTACTTTGTTTTTAAAGCGACTGTCGGTTAACGATACCTTTTTACCGTTCAGGTCTTTAAAAGTAAAAGATAGTTTTTTATAACCAGGTTTAAGGGCGGTGAGCGAGTAAGCATCCGGAAGTTTGGCATTTGCATTTTTTACCCCGCTCCAATTGTCTACACTGGTAAGACCCGCGTAAAACTTGCCTTCGGTTATTTTATTGCCACTTACTTTGGCTGTAAACAGATAGTCATTTCCGCCGTCAAAGGCCGACAGGTATAAATTATTTCCGGTAACTATGCCTTCAAGAAAACGGTAGTCGCCGGTGGTTGACAAGAAAGTCCCGGTAACTTTAGCACCGATCTGTTTAAATTCGCCCACGGTTAAATCAGTCTTGCCATCGCTCACAAAAGGAACTGACCAGCGTCCGGTAATGTTTACGGCGGGTTTCTCAGGAGTTTTAAATCGCCAACTGGTATTTGGCGTAGCGGCAAAATCCATAGCCACCAGTTTAGCACCCAGGTTTTTTATCCATCGGCCGGTTAGCCGGCCGTCAGTGTGTTTTAGTCTGAACTGCGAGTCGAAAAGCGGCATGTGTATAAATACAGAGTCGCCTTTATATTTTACATCAGTTACCTCGAACCGCTCGGAACCGTTAATAATGGCTAACTGCGTTTGCGCACCGGTGTTTTTTACTTCAAAATTAAAAGGAATTTCAATGCCGGTTGCCGTTTTAGTTACCCCACGCCATACACCCGGCTTTAATGGCGTCTGCGCATTGGCTGCGCTATAGGTTAAGGCCAATATCGCAAACCCTAAGAACGATTTGATTTTCATCTTGAATAAATTTGATGTTGATCAAAATTAAATAAAAACCAGCAGCTTATCTGAGTACAGCACGCGATATGACAATACGTTGAATTTCTGAAGTACCTTCATAAATCTGGGTTATTTTGGCATCGCGCATCATACGCTCAACGTGGTAGTCTTTTACGTAACCATAACCCCCATGTATTTGCACTGCCTCGGTTGTGGTTTTCATAGCGGTTTCTGATGTAAAAAGTTTAGCCATCGAGCTGGCTTGTGCATAGGGCTGTCCATTATCTTTCAACCAGGCTGCTTTTAGACACAGCAATCGCCCGGCCTCAATATTAGTTGCCATATCTGACAGTTTAAATTGGATAGCCTGCAGATCAGCCAAAGACTTGCCGAATGCTTTGCGTTCTTTGGCATAATTCAAGGCCAGCTCATAAGCTCCCGACGCAATACCCAAAGCCTGTGCGGCAATGCCAATACGTCCGCCCGATAAAATATTCATCGCGAATTTAAACCCAAAGCCATCCTCGCTAATCCGGTTCTCTTTCGGAACTTTTACATCATTAAAATGCAGTGAATGTGTATCTGACCCGCGGATACCCATTTTGTTTTCTTTTTGGCCGATACTAAAGCCAGGCATCCCTTTTTCGACAATAAACGCATTAATACCCTTGTGGCGCTTGCCGGGGTTGCTTTGGGCAATGACCAGGTAGGTTGAAGCGGAACTTCCGTTAGTTATCCAGTTCTTAGTACCATTTAACAGATAATAGTCGCCCATATCAATAGCGGTAGTTGATAGTGCCGTCGCATCCGAGCCAGCTTCTGGTTCAGAAAGGCAAAACGCACCAATCACATGGCCCTTGGCTAAGGGGATCAAATATTTTTGCTTTTGAGTTTCTGTCCCGTATTTCTCCAATCCATAACATATCAGCGAATTATTCACAGACATTATTACCGCCGCCGAGGCGTCGACTTTTGCGATCTCTTCTATTGCCAATACGTATGAAATAGCATCCATTCCGCTACCCCCATATTGCGGCGCCACCATCATGCCCATAAAGCCCAACTCGCCCATCATTTTGATTTGTTCGACTGGGAACTTTTGATATTCGTCGCGTTCAATCACCCCCGGTTTAAGTTCATTTTGTGCAAAGTCATGAGCCGCCTGGCGTATCATTAAATGTTCGTCGGATAATTGAAAAAGCATATCTATAGGCTAAAAGTAAGATAATTTATTATGCATGCATAATAAAAAGACCAGGGCAAAAAAAGAGAGCTCTTTTGAAGCTCCCTTTCCCCTAATTAATTTAAACTATTGATTAAACCCAAAACAAAGAACAAAAAACCTCAGCTTGGGTGTCTGAGAATTCACTTTAACAAATACGCCTGTTTTTCATAGGTAATATGCAGGGCGATTAGTACAGAGCAAATGTATTGCCATTGAAGGGAACTGACAATGACTTATTCGTCAGAATTTGAAAATAAAAGTTATTGAATTTTATTTTATTTTAGCGTAATAAAAACAAAAAGCATAATTTTATTAGTAAAGCTTACAATTGCAAAAACGCTATGCTGTTAACTGATTTTGAATATCTTGACAACTCTGACAATGCCTTTAAACGCAAAATTTCACTTCAAATAAAGCGTTTACGGAGGCAAAACCAAGTTACCCAAGAAAAGTTTTATTCTGACACTAATATTAATATTGCGCGTCTTGAGTCGGGTAAAATTGATATCCGAATTGAAACCTTACGCAAGGTTTGCTATTACTTTGATGTCTCTTTGTCGGGATTTTTTCGGGGGATCTACTAAGAACGATCCAATTTGGTGTAAAAACTATGCATAATTCTGCTTTTATATACATTATATGTGCAGTTAACCATACATATGCCGGAGCCGATTGCAAACACAAAATATATAGCTTATATAACGGGAAAAAATGTAAAGCAGTGAGTATTTGCGATTTAAGAACTTTTTAAAAAAAATAGCTTGTGCAATAAAAAACGAAGCGTATATTTGCAAACCCAAACGGAGTGGTAGTTCAGCTGGTTA
>JGI11643J11755_11756245_pt1 | contig 12814 bp, 11 predicted proteins | sample IowConreferecore_FD_11755 | JGI IMG/M metagenome (IMG submission 11755)
GGCGTGGTCATATTCCCACTACTAGCTGTGCCAGAAGTACCTGGGCTTGTTATGTTGCCGCCACCTACAGCACTTGGAGAACTCGACAGGTTTGTGCCACTAAGCGGTCCCGTTGTTGTAAGCTGTTGAGGGCCTGCAGCTTCNCCTGTCCTATTGGTAGCGCTGCTAGCATTTTGGGCTAGTGCTTTCTCTCCAAGTTGAACAGAGACTGCACTAATGGATGCCACAAGTAGTATTGCAATAGTAACCTGCAACGTCGCCATCCTTGTATATTGTTTAAACATCGGAATCAATCAACTTCTATGAAATTTAATCCTTTCTAAATTCTCTTCTACAATTCTCTTCTACTTTTTGAGTTCTCAAGCCTTTATAACAAAGTTCTGTATTATCGTTGCATTCAGACAGTTGCCATTCAGTAGCTACCACCTTCGTTATAATAAGTGGAGCAGTAAATGTTTTTTACTCTGTTAGACTAATCTCTCACGGAACCGCACATCATTTAGCTAAGATCATTAGGAGATTATAATATCGTAATAACGTGAAAAAAGTAAGTTTAGACAATACACTAGATCATCATTAACACTATTAACCATACGCAATAAAGATTTAAAACCGAATTTTCCGCAGAAATTATTTATCGCCGAGTCCAAAGCATTTTTAACTTGTCTATGCTTCAAAACAATACGAGCTAATGATTATTATCATTGTACAATTTGAATTGCTATGCGAAAATTCACGGAATAATGATTGCATAGCCGGAATTAAAACACAACTGTGTGAAATCACCTCCTGCGCTATAAAAGCAGGAGCACAAAATGAAACGAAATTCCCATCAGGGTCCACAAATAACATAGCAAAATTGGCTCATGATCCTGGTACCAATAGAGAATTAGGCCATATGACAAGATACATCGAGTTGAACCATTACAGCAAGGAATCATGGAACTTAGCAGATATCGGAATTTAAAACTGATTCTGAGTGCACTATACGCCGTATGGCTTAGAGAATTCAAAGTATTTTTGAGAGAAAGAAGTAGATTAATTGCTTCTATTTTCACGCCGTTACTTTGGCTTTTTGTCATAGGTTCAGGTTTAGGATCTGCTAACCCTTCTGTCGGAGTAGATTATCAAATATTCATTTTTCCAGGTATAATCAGCATGTCAGTCATATTCACTTCAGTCTTCTTTGGCTCCTACATAATTTGGGATAGGAAATTTGATTTTCTAAAAAGTGTAATGGTTGCTCCTGTTAGTAGAGAAACTATCTTCGTAGGTAAAACGTTCGGCGGTATGACTACTTCATTAGTTCAAATATCCATACTTTTACTAGTGGGAGGACCAATAGGAATCCAATTCAATGCTTATTCTATAATTCAAATAGTTGCAGTTGTTCTACTTCTTTCATTTGCGCTGACATCAGTTGGACTTACTATGGGTAGTTATATTGAGAGTTTAGAGGGGTTTCAGCTTATAGTCAGCTTCGTGGTATTTCCACTTTTCTTTCTAAGCGGAGCGCTTTTTCCACTAAAGAATCTTCCTGAATGGCTTTCATTGCTAACAACCCTGAATCCGGTGAGCTATGCAGTGGATGCACTAAGAAACGCCATGATGCTATCATCAAGACATACATATGCAGAAGATATCAGCATACTGTTTGCAGCTACAATAGCATTAGGACTATTGGGGACATTTTCATTCAGAAAAATGAAGGCTGTTTAATCAGTAGAGTATTACATGAATGCTTAATTGTATCAAGAAAAATAGATGATATGTCATGGAGTAATTTTTAGCTCTCATTTTTTATCTACAATCGCATATCAAATATTGTTTCTCTCTTCATTGCATTCTCAATTCTAGCCGATGTAGTTATACTAAAACTAAACCAGTCAATGATATGGTGGCTTTAGCAGAAGTTGAAAATCCGCTAATATTTGATTTATAGATCTGTGTAGGATCCACATTTAACGTATATTGCGGCTAAAGTACAGTGCGCGTATAATTTGCAAATTATTACTAATGTAAGAGTGTGGAAGAACCTNAATAGAGATATTCTCAATTATAAAACTTAGTGTCCACGATGTTAATTGATATGTAACATGATAAAACAAGTCCATCACTCGTTTAAGAGAAAACTAAAAGACAAATATGGCATTAAATTTGAACTTCATGGAACCCTAGCTACTGTTATATGCTACACTATTAAGAGAATAAGTAAGTAGATAAAGCCTTACCGACATCTTAACACCGATGGTTTATGACATTATTGAATCCATAGTGCATAACTCATTTTTCGTAAAATACGGTCTTATAGGGTTATTCTTAAATGGAATGCTATCCTCAATAATCCCTATCCCTACAGAATTAACAATATCAGCGTTACTATTAGCTGGTAAAGACAAGCTTATTGTATTTGCAGTATTGACAATCNGNTCGATAGTAGGCGGGTTTATAGCTTATTACATAGGTTTTAGTGGAAACAAGTTCTTAAAAATTCTTCACAAAAAACCTCGCAAAAAATACGAAGATACGAGCGGTGCCTTGTTGGAAAGATACGGATGGCTAATTATATTTTTTTCTCCGTGGATCCCNATAGTCGGAGATATCGTACCAATGATNGCAGGAGCGAAAAGATATAATTTGAAAAATTTTATAATAGTTATGATAACAGGTAAAGTGTTTAAGGCAANGGCAATTATATTCTTTAGCAGCTGGATTTTACCATTTATTTTTTCATAGGTATCCATCACAATATATCAGAACATACATAATCTCTTGTCTTGCTAATACTCACAAATTTCAATACACTAAAATAAAAAGGGTAAAAACACGGTAAAGTATGTAAAAAATGTGCATTTCTATCATATGAGTACGATAATATCCAGTCATAGAAAACTCTAACGCTGTAAAGATTAAAACTCGAAGTATGACTTGGATTTATCACGCTTTCCCTTTATTTTCTTTGTTGTTTTATTTAGAATGGATATCGTACAATAAGTTAAACACGAATTCTATACAAAAACAAGCCCCGTTATATATATCCCAGCAAAGCTCTTAAGACTAATGTGAAATGGAGTTCTTTGTTAAAGTGTGTCTGTACCTGTAAGTCTTTCTAATGGTCAAATTTTAAATATAAAAATTAAAAGAAGTACAAGATCAAAAAGTGTACGGCTAGAAGCAGATATCTACGGAATACATGTTGTTGCTCCGGCTAACTATGAAGTTCAAAATATAATAAGATTCATACATACTAGAAAGAATTGGATTTCCAAAATCTATAAATATTATGCAAGGTTTGTCGACAAATTTGGACAAGAAAGTGTTATCAATGAAGATTCAATTGCTTTTCTTGGGTCCATCTATAAACTGCAAATAGTAAAAGATAAAATTCCATTTAACGTCATTTCAGATAACCTCAAGTTAATAACATTTCATGTCAGAGACAGGCGTAAATATAAAGAAGCTATCAGAACATGGTATAAAGGTCAAACTTCTAAAATAATATTTGAGCGTCTTCCTCGAATCTCTAGTNAACTAGATCTTGGGTATAATAGAGTCTTAATAAAGAGTCAAAAGTCAAAATGGGGTAGCTGCTCCAAGAATAAGAATCTAAACTTTAATTTATTTCTAGCAGCCCTTCCTTCTGAGATAATAGACTATGTAATTATTCATGAGTTAATGCATCTCAAAGAGCTTAACCACTCAAAAAGATTCTGGGAATTGGTCAATATGGAAGATCCGGATTACAAATATCATAGAAAGGTGCTAAGCAGATATAGCTGCATAGCTAATCTATAATAGCACAGCAAACAAGCAAACTATTACAAAAAATTAGCATTATCTAAGCAGTACTTTTTTTGAAAAAAATTATTTTGTGCCATTAAATGCTAGGACTTGCTTGGATCAATTAAACAATTATATCAAATTTCCAAGTTCTTGTGCCAGCCTATCAATATCCTCTTCATTATTATAAAGATGAGGTGAGACTCTAATTCCTCCTCCTCTAGCTGACACAATTATTCTCCTTTTTTCCAACTTCCTGACAATTTCATCTACGTTGTGCATCTTAAATACAATTATCCCGGATCTCCATTTTTCTTCTTTTAATGGCGAGATAATCTCCAGATTCAATTCATGTAGTTTTTCGACTAGATATGAAGTGAGACTGAGAATCCGTCTTTCAATCTGTGTTATTCCAATTTTGGATATATATTCAATGGCTGCCTTTAATGACAATATATTTGAAAAGTGAGGTGAACCAAGTTCAAACCTTGATGCGGTATTAGACATATTTATCTTACTATTATCAAATATCTCTCGTTGCTTCTGTCCAAATTGACTAAAAAAAGGCGGATGAAACTGATGAATATCTTCTAGATATTCTTTTTTTATAAAAATAGTGCCAACTCCAAAAGATGACAGAATCCATTTATGACCATTGGAAGCCATAAAGTCAACACAAAAGTCTTTGACGTCAAAGTGTAAAGCGCCAAGAGATTGTGTTGGATTCACAACTAGATACAACCCACACTTTGTAGTTAGTTCACTGAGATCTACCAAATCTTGACGAAATCCAGTTGAATACTGTACATGGCTTATTACTACAGTCCTAGTCTTAGTATTGATCGCATCGGCAATATCCTGTTTCAGTATCCTTCCATTTTTAGCTCTCACAAAATGGATATCCGAGCCTCTATTTAACCACGGTAAGACAGAAGATGGAAATTCAAGTTCGTTTGATATAACGCTGCCCTTAGCGGAGAGCATATGCGCTATTATATTCATACCCTCGCTTGTAGAATGAGTAAAGCCTACTTCGTCTGAAGATGCATTAATAAACTCTGCATATACCTCTCTTGTTTGCTCCATTTCTTCCATCCAATTCTCCCATAGGGTACCCCCGTGATTTAGCATACCCTCATAAAACCTTAAAGTTGCTTCAACTACTGGTATCGGTATAGGAGAAATAGCTGCATTTGCCAAATAAGTATAGCTTTTAGTAACAGGAAATTCCTTCCTTATCTTTTCCCAGCTACTCATATTTGCATTTTTTCAGACTATCTTATACACATATTAAACTATAGCAAGCAATAATTCTATACANCAGCAGAAGAAGAAGAACAACTCCTAGGGCAAGGCCAAATGCTACAATGTTGAAGCTATGCTATCACATACATACATAATGTGTAAAGCTATGAAGATATGGAAGTTTTAAGCGAACTCTTTCATTATACGAAGATAGTAGTAGTATTGCAAATGTCCAGCTTATACACAATAGTTTATCTATATAGTGTATCTCGTATTATAAAACACAAGGTCAATATTGAACTAATTGTCAGTGTGTAGACATATTTAGTAACATGTGGTCCGAAATTTATCGTCCTGCCAGAGTACAAGAAATGATAGGAAACGAGGACGAAAGACTAATGGTCATGAAATGGCTGAAAGGATGGGTTAGTGGTAGTAAACCTCTGCTTTTAATTGGGCCACCCGGTGTCGGCAAAACAACACTCGTTCACGTATTAGCCAGCCAGCTGGATTATGACTTGATTGAGATGAACGCTAGCGATACTAGGAATCGAGAAGAATTAGAACAGCTAATTATGCCGATACTTGTAAACACAAGTATCTTTGGAAAAAAAATGTTATTGTTTTTAGATGAAGTTGATGGAATTTCTGGCAGAGAAGATACAGGTGGAATGGAATCCATTGTAAGGATAATGAAGCAGCCTACTATTCCAGTTATCATGGCTGCAAATAATAAAGATGCAAAAACCAAAGAGCTGGCGAAAGTCTCCAAGATCATAGAGTTCAATCCTGTTCCTCCTAGATTACTTATGTTATTTTTGGACCATGTTCTCAAGGATCAGCGCAAGAAACTGAGCCCTAGCGAAAAGATTTCGATTGTAGATAAGAGTAATGGAGATGTTCGTTTATTGTTAAACAGTCTACAGGCAAAACTTTCAGGCTATGATACAACAGCAAACACGAAGATTGATATTGATATTGCTAAGGCAGTTAACGGATTCTTCGGATCTGAAAACGAAGATACTGCTAGATCATTTTTGCTAAGCGCAGATGCCACTTATCAAGATCCGCGCTTTGGTATGTCTACAGAAGAAAGACGAAAGGATATGCTTGGTGCATTGTTTTCAAGTGTTGTTTTATCGCGAATTGATCTTGAAACCCTTGCTGCTATCCTAGACATTCTATCGAGAGCAGATATTATAGTAGGCCGAATAGGAAGAAAAAGGCAATGGAGTCTTCTAAAATATATCAACAATATAATAGCTAATGACTTATTTAATAAGAGTTGCAATAAAGCAATAAGATATAGTCAGTATCCAATGAGATGGGACGTTATGGGACCTATATTTGCGCGCAGTCGATCATTAAGACCTGTGCTGGAGGATATGGCGCATTTAACGCATACTTCCACAAGTGTATTCGGCTCTTTTTACTTACCGTATCTTATTCGGATAGTGATTAATACGAAGATGAACCCTAATGAAATTACCGAGGTATCAAATATGGATGAAAAAGCAGGCATAGCGTTAGCTAAAGAGATAGAAAGAATGAGAAAGAGATAATAAATATAAGAATAATACTTGCCAGAAATAGAGCGAATTTACTACCGGCTAATTAACTGGATGTTGTAAATAGTAAGAGAATTTGCTTTGATGGTATACTATTATTGTTTGCAAAGTTTACTTGCAGATAATAAGAGGATATGAAATATAAGAATAAAAAACTCATAGTGGCTCCTACTTCAATTGCTTCTTCAAATTTGCAGTTAATATATAGTATAATCTAACAAATGTATATGCTAATAGTTTTTATCATCAGTTAGAGAACTCCTACAGGAAAACTTATGGGCAGAAAAGGTCATGTAATACTTAACCTTTCAACTGTTTTAGGAAAGGGCACAAGTTCAATATCAATTATAACTTCTGTTTCATTCGTGTTAGTTTCACTATTCTATGCGTATACTGTAGGCTCATACCTAAAACTAACTGTTTANCCTTTTGAGAACCGTATAATTTATTATGAAATTTTTCACTCCTATATTTTCAGTCAATTTATTGATCATTTAATAATTATTTCCATGACCGCAGTATGGTTTGGACTTTCATTGCGCGGAAAGCCAAGATTCTTTCTACCAGTAATTTATTTTGGCATATTGACGGTGCTAATAGCAGCATTAGGCGTTCATCTATTGCTTGAAATTGCAGCAATCATATCTATGCCTATCATAGTATTACTTCTCATATTCAACAAACTTGTATACCAAAAAAAGATGCAAATTCTAAATAACGATACTAACTTGTTGTTAACAAATTACTTTGCAGTAGCAGGAATAGTCTTAGGAATTATAGGTCTCTTCATTTCCTTGGCACCACTCTTTTCCATTTCCCATTATTTGATGCATGTTAGAAATTATGAATACGATGTCTTCCTGTTATTATCTAGCTTTTCAGCAACTTCGCTACTTTTGTTACTAAGCTATGTCCCTGTGAAGATATTTGTGAATGAATTTAGGGCTGCAATATTACGCATAACGCATATTAACAATGCCCGTTCTACCGTGACTAATAATAGTAACAGTAATAGTAATGGTCTAATAAATTCCAAATGTAAATTCATTTACATCTCGCTATTTATGCTCTTATCACTGGTTATAGGACTCATTCCACATCAGCCGCAAATCAATTTAGATAATCGGCAAATAGGTGTAGACACAGACTATTATGTAAAATGGACAAATGCATTGACTCACGCAGCTGATTATAGAGAGTTTATCCATCAAGCATTTGTAGTACAGAGTTTTGGAGATAGACCGCTTACACTCATATTCTTATTTACAATTGCCAAAATTCTTAATGTTGCTAATTTCTATTCGATTGTTGAACATGTACCCTTGATCCTTGGTCCTCTGCTTGTTTTAGCGGTATTTTTTTTGACACGCGAGCTGACGTCAAATGAAAAGCAAGCTTTATTGGCATCTTTTTTAACATCGATATCATTTCAAGTAACAGTTGGTATATACGCAGGTTTTTATGCAAACTGGTTTGCCTTAATAATTGGATACCTGTCATTTGTATTTCTTCTTAGATCCTTAAGATATTCAAGTAATAAGCTGAATTTAGCCATATTCTCACTGCTCCTAATAGCTTTGCTGTTCACTCATGTGCATACATGGAGCGTTATAGTCGTGGTTATGAGTGTATTTCTGATAATAATGATCAAGGCAAAANATTATTATAAAAAGAGAATAGTTTTACTATTTATAATATTATCATCTTCCGTTGTCTTAGATATTGTTAAAACGTCTATTACCGGTTCGATGACTGGCATCGAGAAAGATATGGAATTCGCTAAAGCAACAGGAACTGGTCTAGAACAGTTTATCATTCGATGGAGTAATCTGACACGTTCAGTGTACTCATTTTTAGGTGGCCAATTCAGCAATTTCATAATTTTTTCTCTGGGTTTGTACTGGCTTTTTCAGTCAAATACTCGAGATATCTCAACTGTGTTCCTGATGATTTTCTTATCAATTGGGCTTATTGCCTTTCTTATCGGTGATTACCGAGTCCAAGCTAGGATATTCTATGATATTCCTTTCCAAATTCCGGCAGCTATTGCTTTGTCATGGTTGCGAAAGTCNGTGACAACAAGTTTAATTTCTATTCCTATTTGCATATGGCTGATAGGCTTGGTGATTAGGTCCGTATCTAACTTCCCTTCGCCTCATTTTTTATAGTTTCCAGACCAGTAAATTCTTAGATTTGAAGATGCTCTTCATATTGTTCAAAATATGTGGCAGACCTTCAGACCAATTNNTCTATTNATTNAGTTAATAAATCAACCTCGAATGATATTTTGATGGTTACATTACATAGGCGAACCTATGCGGATAAGACATTCGATATCGCTATTGTCATAGATTATTCTTAATAGAGGAAAATAGGAAAAAGACTTATTTGTCCTACAAGCTAGTTAAGAAAACACTTTTGCTCAAGCAAGATAATGCCGATATATTTCTTCATGAGCCAGTCAATAATCGCGTATCAATAATTATTCCCACCATGAATTCAGCTAAAACATTATACAAGTGTTTAGAGTCTATCAGACTGCAAAGCTACAAGGATATTGAAATCATTGTAATCGATGCACATTCTTCAGATAACACAGCAGAGATTGCATCTAATTTCAATGCTAAGATATACCTAGCTACTGGCGAAAGAACAACTGCAAAAAATTTTGGCATATCAAAAACAACTGGTGATTTTTTGTTTTTTATAGATTCAGACATGATATTACAGCCAACGGTTATTTCGGAATGTGTTTGTATATGCTCATGTGATTGCATGGTTGTAGGAGTAATAATTCCAGAACGTTCAATTGGTCCCGGCTTTTGGGTCCGGGTTAGAGATTTTGAAAGATCCCTTTATGCTGGATCAAAAATAGAATCGGCACGTTTTTTTCGTAAGTCATTTGTTGTACAAGCCGGTGGATTTGATGAAGATATAATATTCTATGAAGAGAGCACGCTTCATCAAAAACTAGAAATGCGAGGACTGATACTGAATAAAAGAACGAAATCAGTCATATTACACGATGAAGAAGGATTCGATTTAGCAAAATGGCTTCGTAAAAAAAACTATTATTCTGCTAATGCAGCATTGTACTCTAGCAGATATCCAAAATACGCTGAGATACAAACAAAGATCTACCATAGGATTAGAATCTTCATAAGTAACTGCAATTGGAAAAAATTGATTCGGCATCCAATGCTCAGTATCGGTCTAATATTATTAAAGGCCTTAGAGTTTTTTGTGTCACGGATATAATATCTATCCTGCAATCCTAGTAAAACAAAATATATTCACGTNCACGATACAATAACAACAACCTTCCTGCCCCCTCCTTTTGTAGATCCGTTATTAAAAAGAATGCAATAATCTGTTAAATGCAATGGAGATAAACTATTTTTACCATTTAGCATGTATGGCCTTAATATTACAGCAGCAAAGGATGATCGATGATTTTATCACTAAAGTGTCATCGTTATAATGTAACAACTGGATTATCAAACAGCATTGGATTGGACTCCTAGTTAGTGTTTATGGTTCTGTCAAAAATATCTGCAGTATTATCCCAATTAAATTGCCTTGAAAATTCAAGTGCATTAACACTGTATTTTCTTAAGAGTGTAGGGTCGTTTAATAAAGACAATGCAGCGTGCGCTAGGCTCTCTGGAGAATTGTCCTTAACCAAAATTCCTGTCTCCCCATGTTTTACAGAATCTCTTAGTCCTGGAACATTGTATGCTATGACAGGAGTTCCCATAGCATTGGATTCAGTGACTACCAATCCCCAGCCTTCTCTCACTGCTGGTGCTAAAACAAGATGGGCTTTGGATAGCATTTGATACTTCAGTTCATTGCTCACGTGTCCATGAAAAATAATATCTTCTATCTTAGAATTTCTAAGCTTTTTTAACATATAGCCATCTCCTATCACCCACATCTTCGCATTTGGAATCTCCTTTTTGATTATACAAAATGCTTCTATAGCATGGTGCGGCAATTTTACTTTTTTCAACCTGCCTAGAAAAACAATAGTAGGCTCAGGTTGTTTGTTTGGTACCTCAGATAAAGGTAAAACACTTAGCCCCTGTGGTACTAACAAAATTTTTTTGAAACCTATTTGTTCCAGATCTTCTTTAGATGAATTAGAAACAGTAGCCGTAAGAACATCTTTGTAATAAGATAACCATTTTCGCTCAAGATAATAATAACCGATCAAATTTAATGGAAAATGTGTCTCATATATCCAAAACTCTCTTGCAAGCTGATGAATCAATGCTAATATTGGCTTATGCCTAACAAATCTTGGAGTTAGGAATGGTTTTGTGTTTATCTCATCGACAATATAATTATAATCATTCCTGTGTCGCATGTAATATTTCCGTGCTCTACCATACACACTGTACCTGCTCCCTTGCCTTATTATATTGACACCATCTATCTCCTCTTTTTGTAAGCCTTTTGGAAACTCAGCACTAAAAAGAGTCACATGGTGTCTCTTTGTAACTAACCTGCGCATTACCTCATGAGTAAATACTTCCGCTCCTCCTGCGTTGGGGTTCTTAATATCACTCCAGTTAAACCATAAAATCTCCAACAATAATTTTTGATTCTATAAACCTATAAACATTAACCGAATCTAACCAGTATTGTTAGGAGGATTAGGTAAAGTCGCTCTATTATAGCGACCAAGGTTTTTACCTATCAGCTGTTACAAATCTGGTATATTTGCATAGATATGATAAGGATGGGAAGCAACACTTGCTTCTAGATTACTGACTGAATATCCATATTCGTAAAAAAGATTCAACACGTCATTATTTGATATACCATGCTCTATTAAGATAGAGGGATGGATCTCGCATATTATATTTTTTACAATATGCCTTTGGAGAGAATTCCCTAGTCCTTTTAGAGCAAAGTACTCATATCCTTCGATATCCATAATTAAAATGTTTATTTCTCTGATTTCCAAATTCGAGATAATGTTATCAAGAGGTTCTGTCCTGATAGTTTTACCTATTCGATCGCAGCTGCCTTCATACACTTTATGCATAGAAGATCCTGGACCTTCCAGAAGAACGCCATACGATGATTTATCTCCCGCTGCGACATTCATCACTGTTACGTTTGAAAAGCGATTGTACTCCAGATTCCTACTAATTCGCTGACAATTCCTATCGTCTGCTTCTATCGCTATCACATGTTTTGCTTTTTTTGCTGCCAAAAGTACATAATATCCTATCCATGCGCCAACAACGAATACCACATCGCCTTCTTTCAAAAGCGCTAGGAAGTTTTGAGTAACCTTTGTCTCATATGCGTTAAAAGGTATCGCCCTTTCAGCTGGCTTGGAGAGATCTACCTCCATTAAAATCCTATCGTAAATCCTATATAATTTCGGTGTTTGGTTTTTCGTAAAATAGTCATAGATAGGAAAAACGATCTTTGCAAATTTTGAATAATAAAGTTCTTCCAAAAGCCATCCAGGAATCAAATGCAACATTTTCAAGATAACTCTAACCAATTAGGTTTTAGTTGAGTATAAAAATCTGTCAACTATGACACCTGATTTATCATGAAAATGACGATATAATAATTTGAGTTGTCCGCAGCTATTTCACTTATGTTATATAAGATTATGACGTCTACTATAGTGTTTCTTTTCTTTACTGTCAACCACTATCTCACCTCAAGTTTATATTTATTACCAAATCCTGGTCTATACATTCCTGTTTCTTTAGAACCATGAAGCTGCGGTACAATACTTTTGACTCTGCCTTTGACTTTTGAAATAGTAATGCACCAACGTTAATGTGTTTCAAGGAGTCGCTGGCGGCTTTAATATCGTTTTGTGATATTACTACTTCTATTTTGATCATGGCTTCCACCATAGTTTAGGCATTAAGATTTTTTCAATGTTATTGCATCACATTCTTATATAATTTAAAAAGCGAAGGATTTATTTACTTATCTCATTAATTCGGTTTTGTTTTAATGTTTGATTCTGTTATGCAATTACTATCAGTAACCTCTATNATTATTCTTTTAATCTTGCCTCCCATTCAATTTGTCTATCGTAATTTTGCATATGCCAACGTTTTAGAAGTCTCCCAATCATCTGTTGATAGACCGACAATCAATGATCCAAGGTTGAAAGTTGATACGATTTTCAGAGGACTTAATTTTCCTACAAGTATGGCATTTCTGGCATGTAATGACAT
>JGI11643J11755_11759971_pt1 | contig 12521 bp, 18 predicted proteins | sample IowConreferecore_FD_11755 | JGI IMG/M metagenome (IMG submission 11755)
TGCTTCCAGAGCCTCATCATTAATATCTACAATTTCTGTTTGTAATTCGGTCATTTCTAATTGGTTTTTATTTAATTACGAATTGATGCAAACTTACGTAACTATTTTTAGTTACACAAATAGGCACTATGTTTTGAATAATATATAGCATTTCTTACTTATTTCTTCTTAACAGGTTTCTTTGCATCATAGCGATTCTTATTAAGTTTTGCTACGGCTACCTTTTGTTTCTCAATTTTTTCACGAGTGGTAAGTTCTTGTAATTTATATTGAAGCTCTTTTAACTTCATTTCTTTATCTACAATTACTTTCTCTCTTTCTAAACGCTGCTTGTCACGTTCTATTTCTAGTTTAGAATTTTTATCTTGTGCATCAATTGACATCCTTTGATACTCAAGTATATCTGAAACACCATTACCATCATCATCAGTTGTATTATCATCCTGATTAATAAATGATTTAATGTATTCAATTTCTTTCTTATTTTGCCTATCAAGTTCATTTTGTTCAGCTTCAAACTCCATTTTAGCTTGTGCAATTTGTTTCTCAACTTCAATTTTTTGTTGCTCCATTTGTTGTTGTTGCTGGTATTTCTCTTCATTATGAGCCATTGCAACTTCAAGATGAGCTTTAATTTCTGATGGACTATTAGAAGTAATAATTTGAGCTAGGTCTAAAGGACTTGCACCCACATTATTGTTAGTCATAAATAATTGACGTAATGTCTCCAATTGACGAGCATCCTCTTGAGAATTTGAAATATAACAATGCAAATCAGCAAGTAATAAATCAGTGCCATTTAATTTAATAAAGGCTCTACTCATATCACTCTCTACATAACTTACAGTAACATCTTTATTTTGTGATTGTACATATTGAGCAATGTCTAAGTTCATTTTAAGAGAACGTCTCTTATACTCAGAAAATCTAGTGAAGTAGGATTCTGTTTGAGCATATGATTGTGCAACAGCTTGTTGTGTGCCTGTAGCTGTTTCTGACGCTGTTATATTACCAAGTCTTTGTGGGGTGATACCTACCTGCGATAGTGCTCTTGATTCAAAGAATTCAGCGATTTTCATTCTACTTAGCATACGAGCAGATTCATCCAAATCAATCATTTTAGGCATTGTATTAGATGCATTAGCACCCTTCATATTCTGAGGAGAGGTATCTGCAAATGTAACACCTAAACTTTTAGCAACAAGTATGAATTTCTCATATGAATTCTCACCACCCCAATCTTTTACATTTGTAAGCATGTTAACATCCATAATTAGGAATCTACCTATCTCACGTTGCATTGTTTGATAGAGTTGATTCATTGCCACATTATGTCCTATCTGGTGTGGTTTCATTAAATCAACTAATGACATTGATTGAGAATTCCTATTATTAAATATCTGTCCACAAACAGGAAGCTTACAAAAATAAGGATTAGCATCTCCTTTAAATTGAAAAGGAAGAGGCTTAACATTTATATCAAGGGCTTCATCATAGTTATCAGTCTTTAATCTTATCCTTATACCACCATAAACATTATTTACTTGTGTCCATATAACAGTGTTAATCTGTTCATCATCTTCGTATATACTAGAATCAAGTTCTTTAAAACCTTCTGGCACTATAAAAGTTTCATCTACTAGTGCTGATGCCTCAATCCCTGTTTCTGGATCAATATAATTTACTCTTGCTATTTTTACTTGAGATTTCCAATAACATTCTACTACTTTAAAATATCCTCTTGTGCTTGCATAACGAGGATTTATTTCTGCTAATTCATCTAAATCTTTACCATCAATAGTAGGAATTGGATTCATTGGATTAAATCCAAAAGCATCTGTCATTAATTTACCATCTGGATAGTTCTGATATGGTACTATAGATCCATAAGGAATACCGTAGGCATCTGTACCACCCTGCTTTGTAACCAAGCTCTTATCACTTTCTAGTTTAGCAAGTTGCTTCTTAGTCATTAAGTATCCATACCTGTCAATAATATCAGCTATCGTCAAGTAAAGAATTCTTCCAACGTAATCACCATCTTCAATATATTCTACTTCTGGAGATTTATGAAAGAATGTATTAATAGGATTCCATGTTTCTTGATTATAAGAGTTTCCAGTTAAATAGAAATGCCTAAAGCATCTATCTGAAATAAGCATATCCTCAAATTCTTTTCTCTCTTTTTCAGGAAGATTAAACCGTTGTCTATCTCTTTCAAGTTGATATTGCCCCCATATTTCAGCAACATCTTGCCATTTATATTTCATATACTTCTCAATCTCAGGAGGTGTCAGAGATTTTCTAGCTTGATCAATTTGCTGTTGATAAGCCTGTTGTTCTTCTGGAGATTGAAAATCTTGCTTATTAGGATCAAATCCTTGTTGAGCAAGTTGCATATTAATTTCTTCATCTATTTGCTGAGTAACATACTCAAGCAACATTCTACTCTTTTCCCTTATATAGTTATTTGTTGTATTTTCATCATACCCCTTTACGCGAAAGTTGTCAGGTCGCTTTTGATATTCTCCTGATAGAGTATTAATTACCTGAGAAATAATATCGTAGTGTCGTAGGTAATTAGGAATATCAAACTCCTTGGATAACTGATGAACCATATCAGCATACTCTTCTTGCTCAAGGTAATGTTTAAAAATAAACTTACCTTTAACCATTTCATAATTCTCAATTAAGCTTGTGTTTGAGAAATATTGCTGAGTTCCTATGTGTTCAAGTGCATCCATGCACTCTTTTTTCCATGATTTCCCTTTTTTAGAAAAAGGAACCATTTGAGCAGGAAGCGATATGTTGGGATTTGGGTTATTAGAACCTATCATGTATATTAGTTAAACATGCAAATATATAAAAATATAATTACTTTATTATTTCCGTAATTAAAATAATACATTCTAATTATCAAACATCATTTTTGATTTCATTCTTGGGAATAAGGTAGCAGCTTTATTAAATCCACCTAATGTCTTTATAAAAGGAGAATTCATCATAGGATTTACTTTTGGTTCTTTATAGTTCTCAGGTCTAGGATTCTCATTCATTTTTGCTACAGGAAAATATTTATCTAAGTGTTTAGCATAAGCTAGAACATGTCTAAACGCAACAATTCTATCATAGTTGCCACCCTTCTTATATTTTAAGATCTCTGTAAGAAGCATTGGATCTAGTATTCTAGTTACTCCCAGTTTCTTTATAGGCTCTTTAGTTTCTTTATCTGTGCCCACTTGTATAAGCTCTTTGCAATACTCTACAAAGAGAGACATACAATAATCAATATTCTTAGGTGTTGCTGCCAATCCATATATCCTACCAGCAGTTTTAGTTGTAGGGTTTATTTCTCTTACTATATTAAATCCTTCAGCAAGCATAAATCCCTTATTTTTACGCTCAAACCACTGAATGAATGTACCTGCTTCATTTTCAGGAAAGCATTTGGCATTATAAAAATCCATAAGCATCTCTACATTCTCATGCCATTCATTCATTGTGTTGGGTCTTGCTGCATAAGAAGCAACAATCATATCATGATAAGTTTCTCCTGCTACATCAGTCATACGTTTAAACACATAAAACGTACCTAGTGAATCACTCCAAACTGAACTTGATTGGTTATAAGGGTCGGCTCCTGAACAATATAATCCAGAGGGTGCGTTTGCTATCGGGAATTCATATATAACAATTGGAGCAGCTTTAAGTGTACTGTTCTTAACAGGAAACTCAGAAATAGGAACATCCTTCTGAGAAGCAAATGTATGCCTTACCTTGCCATCAGTATCTCTATGTAACCAAACATACTGTCCTGTAATATTATTCTCCTGAAGGAACTGCAAATGCTGCTTAGTAGCCTCTAAAGGAAAATCATTATCTGTATCTGTAAGAAAACATTCATCTGGTGTTAAAGGATAATACATCATTTGTTTTAACAATGCACGAGCATCATTAGAACGTTTAGATATTTCCCTTTCTTCATAAATAAGTTGCTGAGCTTTTTCTTCATTCTTAACCCAAACAGTTATGTCATCTAATTCAGATCCTTTTTCGACATCAAGAAACTCTGAAAGAGTTTTTTTCTCTTTAGCTTCCATTCTATATGTTCCTGGAATAAATAAACCATATTTTTTAGGTTCTTCTTTTGTTTCAATAGCTAAAAAGTTATATGCTTCAGGATTATTAAACATCTCTTCAGCATCACCACCCTTATCAAAACTACCACCAGTTCCAGTTAAAACAGGAACACATCTCCAACCAAAGGGAGATGCAAAAGATGGCTTAGCAGCTTCAAAGCATTCAAAGAATGAAAATTTTCCAATTTCATCCATAATAAATGTTTTAGCTGTTGTACCCGCAGCAGCTTCAGTGTTATTACCATCGTCGAAATTACGAATTAATATCTTACTCCATTCATACCCTATGTTCTTCTTATCCTTATAACCTAGTACAACTTCTTTACGCCAATCATTTGCAATTCTATCAAACTTAAAATAGGAATGCAGATGTTTCAATCCATGATCTACTATACCCGCAATAGTTCTAATATCAGGTTCATTACCCCCTGTAATAAGATTTTGTGTTCCTTGATAAATAGTAGAGTTTCTACCCACCATAGAACCTTCAAACTCTGATTTACCAAGCCTTCTTGATCCTACAATAAGAAGACCCTTCTTATCATTCTCAGCTTTTACATAATTCTCTGAAATCTTCCATTCATTATCTCTTAAGTGAGGACTTGAATTCATACGTTTTATACTATGATTTATCTGATCTTCATAGTCAATAAACATATGCCAATGGTTAACATGCCAATATAACCACCCTGGAATGTAAATTCCGTTAATGGTTACACCATACTCAATTTTATATAATTCATTTTTAAAAAAAGCATCGTATTCCTGAGAACTTTTATCTGGAATAGCTTTACAGTTTATAAAAAATTCAGGACTTGTAATTATACTCATTATTCTTACGCTTAATTAAAATTTCAATATGAGGATTATATACTTTATATATAAACTCATCTCCTTCGTTTACAGCCTTTACGTTCTTTTTTACAAGATCTTCTATTTGTTTAGTAATTTCTTTTGGTAAAATATATTCAAGAATAATTTTCTCATCTTGAGAATAAATAACTTGCTGTTTAAAAACTAATTGATTTTTATTCATAACTTTATTTTTTCATCATGTTCTGCATCATACCATTTACCTCACTATCACCTCTAAGCTGAACTTTAGATTCTTCTTTTTCTCTAAGCTTGTCTACCACTTCTAATAGTTGAAGGTACTTAGTCATTAGCTCTGTAATAGCTTTCAGCTGTTGTTCTATAGAAGCGATCACCATAGGCATTGTACCTCCTCTAGATGTAGGTTTCCATTCTATTCTATCTACTAATTCGTGAATGGGATGAGCATCTATATACGCTCTCCACGTAGTAAGTTGTTCCTCTGCCCAATTAAGTTCAACTGATATATATGTCTGTGTTTTTTTCGCTGCCATTTTATTTATATTTATATATAAACCCTTTATAATATTTATAAATTCCTTTAATGTGATCACTTAAATGACCCGTTTTTTTACTGTTATTATATAATTCTAATACTGATTTGACAGATGGAAATTCTCTAATATATACACCATCTCTCGTATATTGTATAACAGTTTTATATTGAGACTCACTAATTTTCCTGCGGGCTTCAATTGTATGTTTAATATAATGACCTGTTGCTTTTCTATTAATATTATATTGAGGATTTAATTCATCAATAAAATATTGCTCTGCTTTAAAAAGCTCTTCATTATTAACTATAAGTTTTATTACTTCAAATTTAAATACATTACCGTATTTATTGTATGATGCCTGTAAGTGTGGATTTTTATGAATTCCTTTTCTAAGTTTACAAAAATGATCTGATGCACGCTTATACAAATCTCTTGCAGAGCCTATGTAAAACTTATTATTAACCAAATTTGTAAGTTTATATATTCCACTAAAATTAGCATAGCTCCAATCAAGCTCGGTATTTATATAATTATTTGCTTTTTTTGTTGCCATCTGTCTTGTTTATTTCATTAACATAAACTAAAAGCTCATGTGTTTGATCTTCTGTTATTATACCTTTCCTTAAATAAAACAAAAGCCAATTCAGTTTTTGAATTAGTTCTTGTTTCTCTGTAAGGTTTATCATAGGTTCAATACATGTTGATCTTACTCTTCCATCTTCTCCTTTTAGAGCAGATACTTTTCTTTTTAGTACTTTAGCCATTTGCTAATTGGAATTTTATTCTTGTATACAAACTCAAATATCTCATTTGAGATGTATCCTGTTAAATAAGCTCTTGTTTCTCCTGTGAGAGGAGTGATTTCTCTATCTTCAAAAACATAGTCTACAAGATGTGATATTTCATGCGAAAGAAAAGAAGCGTTTAATCCATTAAGGCTATAAAAGAGATAATATTTACTTATATCATTGCCTCCTACAGCATAGCCATAAACCTGTCCTTCAATAAGGGGAAACTTTTCCTTTTTAAGAACCTTATTTATACAGGGTTCAATTACATCTGCAAAGATTACAGTACAACTAAAATTATATACGGGAACTTTTATTATAAATTTATACTGCATTGTAATAGTTTAAATGTTTTCTTCAGATGCTTCTATCATATCATTTTCAAGTTCATCACGATACTTTTCAAACTTCTTAAGAAGTTCTTCATCTTTCCATTGATAACTTCCTGTTTGAGGTCTCATTACATGCACCATATGCTGTGTAATAGAATACTGCGGAAATAATTCAACTATTTCTACAAAATGATGAAATATTTGATGTTTAGTTTGACTGTCTTGTTTATTACTCATTGGTTTCTTTTTTGTAAGCTTTCCATTTTAATTCTAAATTTATTTTGTTCTCTGTGTTATACTTCTTTAATGCTTTCTTTTTACAGCTACATTCATTTTCTGGAGTTTCATTGCAACATGATATTCCACAATTTGAAGAAAGACTTGCTGTTTTTCTTGTTATTGTACAACCACACATTGTACAATGATCATCTACTCTATCACTCTCATACCCATCATTGTACAATNTGCATTCTTACTATTAAAAGGACAACCCTCACATATTAACCTACGTCTTACTATCTCTGCTTGTTCATCTTCAGGAAGCATGTTTAATTCATCCTTCACTTGATTGATTATCGCTTCCAGTATTTTCGGAGATTGTTTGAATATTGTTGGTGTCAGTAGAACGTATTCTTTTAGCCCTTTTAGCGTAAGTTTCATAATATTGCTTTGATAATGTGTTTCTGTGTACTAATGCTTTCTTTAGTTTATTCATTGTTACTTCTAATAGAAGAAGCCTTGTTGATTCTTTATAGTTTGTAGATTTTCTAATACTTCTTATTTTCCTTATAGTCTTAATAATAAATCTATCTAACATTCTTTTACTAACAGTAAATACGCCTATATGTTTTAATGAAATAGTTGTGCTCTCTAAACAGCTTATTTTTTGTCTCACACTGTTCCAATAAAACCTATTTACCAGTTCTACAACATTTTCGTCATATCCAGTTTCTCTGGCAACAAGCTTATTTATTGTTTGAAGTGTCTTCATTAATTATTATCAATTTTTATCAACACTCCCATTACAGGCTCTAATGTAAAGTTTAGATCTTTTCTTAAACTATACTCTTTTGAATCCACTCCTCTTATCAGCATTCCAAATTTCTTAAGCTTGCTTAATGTATTCTTTAAGCTATCCTCTGATTTAAGAATACCTGAACTTAATATTAAGTCTTTAGTTTTACGATTTATCTTGTAAACCATAAAATATGCCATCACTGTAAGCTCTGTATCACTAAGCTTAATATTTGTTAATAGACAATATATAGCGATTAACACTTTAGCTTGTTCTACTTTACTGTTTGTATTTTTTCTGATTTTTACTAACTGCATGATTAATTATTCTTATACAAAGGTAAACAATCTTATTACACCATCCAAATTTATTTTAAAGAATCACTTTACAAGAATAATACCCTTACCTCCTACCCAAATTAGAGACTGTGCGTCACTCTTCTTTCTATTCACTCTCTTCTTCTTTTTAAGAACATTCTTCTTTACAAAGGACTTTATTAATCTGTTCTCATGTGCTTTGGCGTGACATTCATCACAAAGGCTTACAAGGAACCTATCAGGAACTTCCCAAGGCTTCTTTCCTTCTAGATAGATCTTATGATGAACATTCAATCTACAATTTGATTTTCCACATTCCTTGCATTTATAATTGTCTCTTTTTAGTATTCTCTTCCTAACAATCTGCCAATTATCACTACTAAGAAGAACAGCATATTCAGATAAATATTTCAATTTTTATATTTTAATGTTTAATTTAATTATTTTTAATTAGTATGCAATACTACGAAATATTATTGACATTAACATCAACAACAGATGTTATTAACATATGTTTAAGAGAATAAAGAAGAATATTAAAAATCCCCAAGGAAACCGTGGGGACTATTAACTAAAATTTTTACCGTTCTTTCTTCTTATAATATCATATCGTCTTCATCAACATCAAACTCCCCGCCCCCGTTCTTATTAGGACTGTTAAAGTCGCCGCCTTCTTCAAAATTCTCACGAACATAAGAATGAATAACATATCCTGTCCATTCAATATAAGACTCTACAAACTCTTCATAGGGAAATTTAATTACATATCCTTCGCCATCTTTCATACGTAATGTTGTAAGATCTTTCGAATTACTTCTATTAAATCGAGCAATGTCATCTACGTCTAATATCATAGGGCTAAATTCGTATTTAATCTTTGGCTTGATACTTTCATTGTTGCTTTCTTCACCGTCTACAATGCGCTTTAAATAGCCTTCAGGATCATTCTCTTTTGAGAATGGAATAATCTCTGCCCATCTTACTAATACTTCTATTTTCATATTTCTAACATATTTACAATTTTACGAAATTCATTAATAGACTTCCAAGAGCCAAAATATATAACATCTTTATCTCTTGTAATATTCATTACTCGTATATGTCTATCTTCTGCTATAATAGTGCCATACATCAGTCTATATTCTCCTTTTACAAAACCATCCTTTGTAACAGAAGTCCATCCTTCGGCTTCTATTTGTTCCTTTGTAAGGAAAAGAGTTCTTATATATCCCTTTTTTAATAAGTTAGGTAATTGATTAAACCCAACTGCTGAGCCTATTTCGGCATTTATTTTAACTAAAACTGGATACCAAGCAATATTTTTAATTAATTTAGTGGTGTTTTGTCCATACACTTCACATTCATATCCTATGTGAAGATCAGAAATAGAGGGGATGTAATAAGCTTCCATATTATTAATTTAAAGATGTTTGAATAGGATTTTTCAACTTAACGCCGGAGAGTTGCTCAAACAAAGGAATATACCCTTCCTCTATTAAAATCTTAACATCACATCCATTATAAGAATTTTGTTTCCTTGTATAGCTGTATATCCCCACTCCATACGATGTCACCATCGTAGCATGCGTCATTATAATAGCATACATTAAATCAGACATAGCCTTTGTGCTCAATCTTATATTACAATCTTTATATACCTTCTCTACATTATACATATATGTAAAGATAAAATATATCCCCCACATAAACAAATTTATTTTACAACTCCCCCTCTTACAATAGAGGTACTTAAACAAATACCCCTACACTTAGAAAAATAAAATTCTATGTATGTGAACGACAAAAGGGGCAGTAACAACACCTCCCCTTCATAAATTTAGCGGTGCGATAGTGCCCCGTAGACAAAAATAAACTGTTATGAAAACAAAATTCGTAGTAACTCAAGTAAGCGACACTAAAAGTGGTAAAACATTTGTAACCAAGCTAGAGAGAGATCTCATGCTATTTGGTCAAGCAGGTCTTAAAAAGGCAACATATTATATCTCGCTTGAGGTAAAACTGGCTGTTGGTACAGAACTTGAAGAAAACACCGATAGATGGGATTTTATCGCAAGACCTGTTGCTAAAGTAACAGACAATCAAAATGTTGTATCATTCATGAATGTTCATGAGGCAATTGAACAAGGCATAGAGCATGAAGTTATTAACCTTACATGGCTGCATGAGAAAGTAAAAACAGTGGCAGCATAACAGCGAAAGCTGTTTATTCTCACTACTATATGCTCTGATCAATATCTTTAGAGAGAGAGAACAATAGTCTCTCTCTGCTTTTATACATCTCTACACTGATGATATATATATATGTATAAGCTGTTCTTTTTAGGCTTATTATGCATATTATTATATAAATAATTCGCTGTTAGTCCAAAATAGTCCACCATTTTAGCTAGAATGGCTCTGGTGGCTTATTCTTACGATGGCGAAAGTACACTCACATTTTCAACTGTAGACCAAATGGACTTTACATAGGGCTTAATAGGGGAGAACAGCACATAACAGAGAGACAGAATCCAATAGAACAATGTTAGCAAGCATATTCAAATTCCATTGGATTTGTGGGGCAAGAGTTATGTGCTGTTTTTATTGAAACCCTTGCTGGTATTGACTTTCAGCGTGTTAGTTGGATGGAGAGGTGTTGATGCTGGATCAACAATAGGGTTTAAATGTGATAATAAATCAAGCTTCAAAATAATATTTCTAATAACAACACTATTACGTTTATGTACAAAATAACATCTGATCATATACATTTTCTCTCTCTTGATAATAGAGATGAAGCTATTCGATTAGCCGATTCAATAAAAGGGGGAGCTTATATTTGTTCTAATGGAGAAATGGTTCTTATATACCATTATAAAGATTAGACTATTTATTAGTCTTTATTTAATGCAGCCACGCCGAAAACGGGTGAGAGTTACAAGCCTCTATAAATGCAGAGTAAATATATAATCATAAAACCCCAATTATGACTACTAATGAAGCCAAAAAACCCGATTTATTATCAGCCTCAGAGCATGAACGCACATGTAGTTTAAGAGGAATGAGTTATGTTATTAATTCCGTAGGTGACAGTGATAACTTATCATTCTTTGTTAGTGTTTATGTTAATACAGCAGATAACACCACTGTTGTTAAATATAGTATAAGAGTATTTAAAGATAGAACAGACCAATTTATACAATCTTATACCAACTATCAAGAAGCAATTGATAAATATAATGAACTTGCTATTAAATGGAATGGATACAGAGAGCCTATTTAACTCTCTGTATTAATACTATTGCATTTAAACAGTTAGCACTACGATTTACTAACCCAATGTATATCATTCAATTAAAACTCTAGCTTATGCGGGAGAACATTAAAGCTCCCTGTTATTATCTTTTCTACATACTAAAACAGAACAATTATGAAACTAATATCTAATTTGCTTTTAATAATGGGAAATCTATTCCTAATCTTTGCAATGCTTATAATGTTCTCTGTAATACATATTATGCGTTCAGATGGGGGATTTCTATTAACCTTTGCTATTGGCTGTCTTTTATTCTCTATGGGTATGCTATTTGATGCATTATCTGAAAATATAAATTATAACAATCCTAGAAAGAGAAGACGATCAATTATTAATGCAATAATATTAATAATATGTTCCTCAGTAATGGTGGTTACAGGTATATTCCTACTCTTACATACAGTTAATTAAATTTCTTAATAATCCTTGAGTGCATGTGGTAATTGAGTTTACCCAATATAGATAGCAATATCTTGAGGGTGAGCTCTTATTCATTTACTAAACAACAACATTTAAATATACTACATTATGTGCCTAATAACCACTCAAAAAGAACCTCTTATAACAGAAGAAGAAATCACTGTCTACAAGTTAATGGGTATTGATGGCAGAAGTCCTTGTCAATATTTCCAATATACATTTGATAAACTGTTTAAGACTGATATAACTGATTTGCCTCCAGATTCACCTGCTAATTGTTTTGACGGTATGGATGGTGCTTGGTTAAGTAACCATTTTCCAGAATGGTCATTGATTAATCACCGCCGAAGTGACTTAAAATATGTTGAAAAAGGATTTCATTGTGCTTTTGAGAAGAGCCGACTTACGTTATTATTAAGATCAATGCATGAACGTTATATTGCAAGTTGCACAATTCCTAAAGGGAGTGAATACTACAAAGACGCTACAGGATTGTGTGTCTTTAATCAAATTATCGTTCATGGCCCTGAAATAACAGCTGATAGTGGCAAAATGTTAGAAAATTAGTCTGTTTAATTAATTTAAATTACTTGATTAATAACCGAAGTGGACCATAATGCCATTGAAATAGTAGAACTATCGGTGAGGGACTAATAAGTTCGTAGGCTTAAGTGGATTCGTTCCTGCCCAGCGGAATAAAATACCCTTATTAATTAATTCCTGAAGTATACAGCCTGTAATGTACTGAACATGTGCTCCTTCAGTAAGGTTTAAAAGCTCCAATGAAGTGATGCTGGTTTAGGTTGAAAAGGAAGTACAACTTA
>JGI11643J11755_11766642_pt1 | contig 12496 bp, 6 predicted proteins | sample IowConreferecore_FD_11755 | JGI IMG/M metagenome (IMG submission 11755)
TACCAGCCATCTTTTTATCCCCCATCGGGAATGTTATCGTCAGTTTACCATCTGCACCTCTCTTTGGCCCCATGCCAAAATTGGTCAGGTTATCCCAATAATAGGAAGCTAACATAAAAGTAACCGGCACACCTGCATCAATAAAATATTGATCAGATTCTCCCTTACCGTCAAAATGTGGTACTTTATATTTCCCGTGGAGGGTAGGCATGCTGTTGTCATCCAGGGGAACCCACTTCCGTACATCTTCAAGAGTTGACCAAATAACGTGCTTGGTTCCGGCTTCTTTTGCGGCTTCTGCCATGTTTTTGGCTTCTTCCATTTCTTTTTCCGGGGAATAGTGCGCCCAAAAAAAGGTCACGAAATAAGCGCCATAAGCACCTTCTAATGCCCGTTTCAAACTTTCTTTATCATCAATATCGGCCGCTACAACTTCAGCACCCATATTAGCAAGCTCTTTAGCTTTATCAGAACCAGTATCTCTTGTTACAGCACGAACGGAAAATTCGCTATTCAAGTCATTAAGAATTGCACGTGCAAGTCCGCCACCCTGAGCGCCGGTTGCTCCAAACACTGTGATAATTTTTTTTTGTGGCATAATTCAAATATTAAAAGTTGTATGTTAAGTTAAGTAAAGTCAGCTAATGAGTTTTCATTAAATCTTATTGATAGCATAAATATTCCTAAGAAATTACGGGAACTTAAATCACACAAGGACAGGACTATAATTTTATTTCTNATTTACACNATCCTTTGTTTTAATCTTTACAAACCCATGCCCTGATTCGAATGTTGGATTAATAAAAACTCTTCCTTCTGGCGGCGATTTTGTATAAAATGTATTCAGTTCTCACGTACTATGTTCACCGCGGTCAAGAAAATATTTGATAACAAATATACTGCAAATCAAATATTCCCGTAATTTAGTCTACTTGATTGATGGACTAAAATTATAATCATGTGTGCAAAGCCATTATTGCAACAAGAAAATAGCCAGGTTCATAAAGAGATACTGGAAGCAAACAAAAAATATACAGAAGATTTTGGTGAAAAAGGAAAATTGCCTTTACCACCCGGAAGAAAATTTGCCATTCTTACCTGCATGGATGCCAGACTTGATCCGGCTAAATATGCTGGTCTTTCTGAGGGTGATGCTCACGTAATTCGGAATGCAGGTGGCAGGGCCAGTGATGATGCTATACGATCTTTGATCATTTCACATAAATTGTTGGGAACGGCAGAATGGTTTGTAATACATCACACGGACTGCGGAATGGAATATTTCACTGACGATATTATTAGAAGTTTATTATCAAAAAGCCTCTATACTGCCAGTATCGATGAAAAAGGATGGAAGAATGTAAAGGAAGAAGGCGGGTCAAATGAAGCGGACTTCATTTCATTTTTAACTATCAGCAACCAATCNCAAAGTGTAGTAGAAGATATCAAAAGAATTAAAAGTCACCCTTTGGTGCCTTCATACATTCCGGTGTATGGTTATGTTTACGATGTGAAAACCGGCAAGTTGGTTGAAGTGCCGGAAGCTACAAAAGCCGGCAGAGCTAAATGAGGTGTATTCAACAAAGCTTTCAATTCTGCGGCCTTCCTGTAATCAAAAAATGCAATTCCAATACTGTTCCTCTCCGGCTTTAATAAAATAATTTGTTGATTTTTAACGGATCAGTTCATCTCCTTTTTCCAATCCTTAATTCATAGTGAACTGAACGATGAAAGCCCAAAAAAATTCCAGGTTATGGTTAAATGAATCGGGTTACCGTTTAAAAAATACTGTAACCTTATTTATGATGATGTAGTCTTAAACAAAAAGGAATTATTATCTTTCATTAACCACAACTACTAAAATGAAAAAACTACTTTTTGGATCACTGATTATGTTATTGTTTGCCACGGGCTGCGGCCAGGTTTTTGGTAAAAGAGTGCATGGCAGTGGCCATATAACATCTCAAAGCCGCAATATTGAAAGCTTTAACGGCATTGATGTGAGTGGTGCGATCGATGTGTTTGTAACCCAGAATGCCAGTACGTCTGCCCGTGTTGAAGGTGATGATAATTTGCTGGAATATGTGGTGATGGAAGTAAGGGGTAACATACTGCAGGTTCATAGCAGGGAAGGATATAACCTGCACCCCAGTAAGCACCTAAGGGTGTACGTTACATCGCCGGAATATAAAAGTTTTGAAGCTTCAGGCGCATGTGATATTCAAAGTGAAAACCAGATAAAATCGAATAGTGAAATCAGTATCGGGCTGAGTGGGGCCAGCGATATAAAAATGGACTTGGATGCGCCTTCAGTTGATGCAGATATGTCTGGTGCAGGCACGGTAGAACTGAAGGGTAAAACACAAAATTTATCTATCAGTGGTTCCGGAAGCAGCGATATAAAATGCAAGGACCTGATGGCAGAAAATGTAAGGGTGGATATTTCCGGGGCTGGCGATGCAGAAGTGTTTGCAAGCATGAAACTGGATGTGGAAGTAAGCGGAGCCGGTACAGTTAAATATAAAGGCACTCCCTCGGTCTCCAAAAATATCAGTGGTGCTGGAAGTGTAAAGAAAATAGACTAGAACCAACTATGCATATTTGAAAGAGCCCTGCAATTTTTTGCGGGGCTTTTTATATTTCATCAAGCATGATTATTGTAAGTACCTCTTGCAATTGGGTTCGGCTTTTGCATGGGCAGTGATAGAGTAAACAGGTTATTTATATATAAGAAAGTAAATTTGATATGCCAGGATTGATTCGTGAATAGTTTAAATTTTTTTGCATGGAAACAACGAGACGGGAATCTTCTTTTACCAATTTACTGATTGGCGTATTATGTATTCTTTTAGCGCTGCCGCTTTTTATAATTCTTCATAAACAACTGCCCGACCCGGATTGGCCCTATAGCTCCGACAGGATTATTTTATTTATACTTGTGGTGCTGGTATTATTGCTGATACTCCGGGTATTCCGCATTCTGATAATAGTAGGCCTGGTAGCGGCTATTGGCTTATTAGCCTACGGTACATATAAAGGCAGATATGGATTTAATGACCTTGCCCTGGATTACAGGGCAATGCTGTACACCATGAAAGATGATCCCGTATTTTCCGGTTTATTAATGCCCGGCGATATGTCGTTTCCGCATCGTTCGGAATTTATGGCCGCCATGGACGATAGTAATCCTGTGGTAAGGGATTTTGCCCTGAAGGCAATCAATGAAAATTTTAAAGAGGAACAACAACGCTATTATGAATACCGTACGCTGATACAATGTTTTGCTATTTTTAAAAAAATAAATACAAACTGGAATTATGTAAGCGATAGCCGGAGCCGTGAGTATTTTGCCAAAGCGAGTGAATCAGTTAAGCTGATGGCAGGTGATTGTGATGATCATTCCATTTTAATGGCTGCCGCTATTCAATCTGTTGGTGGTGAGCCGCGGTTGATTCATACTACCGGGCATGTGTACCCCGAATTGTTAATTGGAAATAAACACGACCTGGAACAGATTAATTACCTGGTGAAACAAAAATTATTTCCACAGGAAAGTAATGGGCAATCCATTAATTATCATGTGGATGAGCAGGGAAAGATCTGGCTTAATTTGGATTATACGGCCAAGTATCCCGGTGGACCTTTTATGAATGAAAAAGTGCTGAATGTAATGACCTGGTAATTTCGATGAATGCTTCTTTTAAGTGCTTGGCTTTTTACAGGTTTACAAATCTTACAGTGATCCAAATATCTGTATTGCGACCCTTATCATCGGTGCAGGAGATTTTTACAGGACCTTCCTTGGGTGAAAAAAACTGCCTTTCACCACTGCCAGCCGTTTTGAAAAATTTATTATCAATNTACCAGTAAACACGGCTGACATCGTTGGGGGTTTTGCAAAACAACATAATGGGCTCCGGATTTTTTTTGCTTACCAGGTATTCGCTGCCATTGGCCGGCGATGTTACCACTGGTGCATTTTCTTTAAAGATCTTTTCGCAGCCGGGATTATGCCCGGGTATTTTTTCAAACGCAATATTTTTTTCTGAAAAGTATTGCTGCATATCAGCACTGATGATTTTATATCGCTTTTTTTTATAACCGTTAAGCGGTGCGCAACTTTTGCAATATGAAATTTTTTCATCCGGAGAAATCATGATCTCTGCTGTATTATTGCAAATGGCGGTTGAAGAAATCAAAGGAATAAACTGGTCAAGAATTTTGTTATTGCAAAATGGGCCCGGCACCATGCCGGTTTCGCCGCACACCTGGCGTAAAGCAATATCCGCAGGCGGTGAAAACCATTCGCCATCATTATTATAATCAATAGTATTAAAGATTTTAAATAAAAGAGGAGTGGCAATTTCTGCGCCACTCAATCCTGCAACGCCTGTGCCTGAAAAATTCCCCACCCAAACACCAACGGTAAAGTTTTTATTGTAACCAATGCTCCAGGCATCCCTTCGTCCGTAAGAGGTGCCGGTTTTCCAGGCAATTTTGGGCATGTGTTCCGTGGCCTGCCAGTTTAATGGAAAATCGGGCCTGTTTACTTTTGATAATATTTCAGTGATCATGAATGCGGCCGCCGGACTCATTATAGTTGTTTTTTTCCTGGTGCCGGTATCTTTTTGAAGGTAGGATGGCGCTGTGTAAATTCCCTCATGGGAAAAAGCCGCATACATGCCCGTTAGTTCTTCTAATGTAGCGCCGCATCCGCCAAGTATCATTGATAAACCTAGTTTATTTCGATCCTTCTTTACTTGCCTGAAGTTGCAGGCGCTTAGTTTATTTATCAATTCATCCTTACCCAATTGTTTCAAACTTTTTACTGCCGGTATATTTAATGAATGTTCAAGGGCATATTCCATTGTTACATAACCATTAAAATGCTGGTTGTAGTTCTCGGGTGAGTAACCATCATAACTGACAGCCACATCTGTTGTTACCGTCTTAGGAGTCATTAAGCCATTGTCAATGCAAAGTGCGTACAGCAATGGTTTCAGCGTACTTCCAGGTTGGCGGATGGCAGCCGCGCCATTTACCTGTCCACCATCTGTGGTGTCGTAAAAATCTGCCGAGCCTGCATAGCTGATAACCTTATTCGTTTTATTATTGATCACCACGACCGCGGCATTTTTTATATTCTGCAACCGAAGTACACGAACGTAGTCAGCTACTAATTTTTCAATTTTTAATTGTGTATTTAAATGAATATTCGTTTTGATAATATCATCCGGTGTTTGCCTTTTTAATTTGTATGAAAGATGCGGAAGGTAACTGGGAACAGTACCCCGTGTTGCAAGTAAAGGCTCCTGCAAAGCATCTTCAATTTGTTTGGGAGTGAATAAATGATCTTTTGCAAATTTTTTTAACCATCGGTTTCGTTCCTGCAGGATCAATGAATTGTTTTTGCCAATCACCAGGGAAGAAGGACGGTTAGGGATGATTGATAGAGCCGTTATCTCCGCAAGTGAAAGATGATTGGGATCCTTATTAAAATATAATAGAGAAGCTGATTTTACGCCTTCAATATTGCCTCCATATGGAACAAGGTTCAGGTACATCTGCAAAATTTCATTTTTGCTGTATTTCATTTCCAGCTGGAAAGCCCTGAACATTTCAATGACCTTGCTGCTGAAATTTCTTTTTCGCGGTTCAAGGGCCCGGGCAACCTGCNTGGTGATGGTGGATGCGCCGGAAGTGCGTTTCATTCTTGAAATATTTTTCAGGAATGCTCTTCCGATTGCAAAAGGGTTGATGCCCGGATGAGAATAAAAATATTTATCCTCTTTAGCTATGATGGTTTGTTTGAGCAGCGGAGAAATTTCCTCCAGTTCCGTTTTCATGCGCCACTTATCATCGCTGGTGAGGTAGGCATGAATCACTTCGCCGTTATCATCCGTAATGATCGTTGAGTATTCAATTTTATCATGCAGGGGAAAAATAAGATCCAACAAAAAAAATAAAGCGATAAAGCTTACGAGTACGATTGCTGTTTTTTTGAAAATGCTTTTGATATGTTTTGATGGGTGAGTCATGATTATATCTTGGACTACGAATGCCGTACTTTAAAAGTAGGATTTTCCTTTTTCTGCCATAATTTCTGCCATCATCTTTTTTATTTAACTTTCTGCAATCTAATCAACTCACTTATGCGAATCAAAGCTTTTGCCTCCGTTCTTGCAATTATATTTAGCATTTCTTTTTTACTATCGTGTAAGCAAAATGTAGTGAGTCTTGATTATACGAATGCGAAAGATGAGGTACCTCAATTAGGAAATCTTATTTTCCGGTTTAATAAATCACTCATCAATGATTCTTTATTAAACGTTTGGGATTCTGCAGCGTATGTTTCTTTTGAACCGGAAATTCCTGGCCGTTTTCGTTGGGAAAGCCCTGACCAGCTTGTGTTTTCCCCATCCAAGCCATTGGCGCCGGCCACTACTTATAAAGCTAAAATTCAGAACGAAGTATTACGCTATTCAAAATTTGATAAAGTAAATGATGCGGCCGGTATTTCATTTCATACGCCGGCACTTGCTTTAGACCAGGCGCAGGCTACCTGGATGCTGCTGGATGAAAGTAGTCATACTGCTTTTCCACAAATTGATCTGGCATTTAATTATGACGTAGACCCTGCTGCATTAAAAGAAAAACTGAAAATAAAAGTAGATGAAAAAGAAGTTGAGTATGTGCTGCAATCTTTATCATCTTCAGAAAATGTTGCTGTTCGTTTAATGAATATTAAAGTGGTCGACAAAAATTACGATGCGAAAATCATTATTGAAAAAGGGCTGAAACCATTACGTGGAAAAAATGCTATTGATGAAAATATTGAAACAAAAATTTCTATTCCTTCGCCATATGTGCTCACTATACAAAACGTAGTTGCTGAACATGATGGTTCAGAAGGAATAGTGAGGGTTGTAACGAGCCAGCAATTGACGGGGGAAGCCCTTTCAGCCGCCATCAGTTTTGAGCCTTCATTAAAATATACAACGCAATTGAGCGACAATGGCTTTATCATTCGCAGCGATAAATTTGATGGTGATAAAAGTTACCTGTTTAAAATAGCAAAGGGTTTACGNGGTAAAATCGGCGGTGTTTTAAAAGAGGATTATGAAGGAGATATTGGTTTTGGCGAATTAGAAGCGGACATAAAATTTACTAATAATAAAGCGGTGTATTTGTCAAAGCGTGGCGCACGCAATATTGAAACAATGATTACGAATGTGCCGCGGGTAAAAATTATCATATCAAAAATTTATGAAAATAATTTATTGCTTGCTAACAGGTACGGCTATTACCCGCAGGAAACAAATGAAAACAGGTTTGCCAGTTATGATGAAGGATATGAAGGTGATTATTATGATGAGGCCGGCAATGCAACGTTGGGTGATGTGATTTATGAAAAAGAAATTGATACCCGGTCATTGCAAAAAAATGGCATTGCCCGCATATTAAATTTTGCGCAATTTGAAGACAGGCTGCCGGATTTTAAAGGTATTTATCATGTTGTCATCCGTTCTACAAAAGATTACTGGGTAAGAGATAGCCGGTTTATAGCCGTCTCTGATATTGGCCTCATTGCAAAGGAGGGAATGGACAAGTTGTATGTATTTGCCAATTCGCTAAAGACTGCTGAAGGTTTGGATGGAGTGAATATTTCTCTCTATGGAAATAATAACCAACTGTTAGGCACAGCCGCAACTAACAAAGATGGCATTGCTGAAATTCCTTATGCAAAAAAAGAGTTCAGTGGTTTTCGCCCGGCAATGATCATTGCTAAAACCGCGGATGATTTTAATTACCTGCCGTTTAATAATACAAGAGTAAACACATCCCGTTTTGATGTTGGTGGTAAGCGAACAAATTCAACAGGGCTGGATGCATTTATATATGGCGAACGGGATATTTATCGGCCGGGTGANAGGATTAATTTTTCTGTGNTCATCCGCGATGCNCAATGGNAAAGNCCCGGTGATATNCCTTTAAAAATGAAGTTTCTNTTGCCNAATGGAAANGAGCTTAAAACNTTCAGAAAAAACCTGAANGCNGAAGGCTCNCTTGCAGGNGATGTGGATCTGTCTTCTTCGGCTATTACCGGCAGTTATTCTTTAGAAGTTTATACGTCAAATGATATTTTATTGGCTTCGCAAAACTTTATGGTGGAAGAATTTGTGCCTGATAGAATTAAAGTGAATACCAAATTAAATAAACCTTTTCTGCGACCAGGAGAAGCTACAGACCTGTCTATTAATGCAATAAATTTTTTCGGACCGCCGGCAGCCAACAGGAATTATGAAACTGAAATCCAGGTGAAGCAAAAACAATTCACTGCAAAAAAATTCAGCGATTATAATTTTAATCTNGCCAATCAAAATTCATTTTTTGATAAGATTGTAAANGAAGGAAANACNGATGCANCNGGNAATGCAACGATCAGTTATGAAGTGCCGGCCATGTATGCAAATATGGGTTTATTGCAAACTGGTTTTTATACAACGGTGTTTGATGAAACAGGCCGGCCCGTAAGCCGTCACACTTCCCTGGAAATTTTTACACAGGATATTTTCTTTGGTGTAAAGAATGATTACAACTATTATTTTCCATTGAACCAACCCGTAAAATTTAATATTGTTTCTGTAAATAAAGACGGCAACCCTGCAAGTGCTACGGCAAAGGTAACCGTGATAAAACATGAGTACCGCACACACCTCGTAAAAAGCGGTAGCTATTTCCGTTATGAATCGCAAAGGGATGATAAGGTAATGATGGAGGAGGAAAGGAACGTCGGGAGCAATACAGTTTTCGCCTATATTCCGCGTAGCCCCGGAGATTATGAAATAAGAATTTATAAGCCCGGTGCAAATAGTTATGTCAGCAGATCATTTTACAGCTATGGTTCCTGGGGCGGAGAAAATAGTTCCTTCGAAGTAAATAATGAAGGCAATGTTGATATTGAAGCGGATAAAGAAACTTATGCCGCTGGCGATAATATGAAAGTATTATTCAAAGCGCCTTTCAGTGGAAAAATGCTGGTGACGCTTGAAAATGATAAAGTAATTTCCTACCAATATGTGAATGTAGAAAACCGCACAGCNAGTCTTGATCTGAAGCTGAATGCGGGACATCTTCCTAATATTTATATAACGGCTACCTTGATTAAATCACATGAAGTTTCGGATATTCCTTTAACTGTGGCGCATGGATTTCAAAGTATTAAGGTAGAAGAAAAGAGGCGCAGGATTTCAATTGATATACATGCAGAGAAATCTGTTCGTTCACGTACGCACCAAAAAGTAAAAATAACGGCTATGCCTGGCAGTTATGTCACTCTAGCCGCGGTTGATAATGGCGTGTTACAAGTAAGTGATTTTAAAACACCTGATCCCTATAATTATTTCTATCAAAAAAAGGCATTGCAGGTAGCTGCTTTTGATCTTTATCCATTACTGTTTCCTGAAATAAGGACGAGGCTGAGCAGCACTGGTGGTGATGCCGATATTGAAATGGAAAAACGTGTAAATCCAATGCCGGCAAAGCGAATCAATATTGTCTCTTACTGGAGCGGCATCGTGAAGACTAACGGTAATGGTGAAGCGAATTTTGAATTTGATGTGCCCCAGTTCAGCGGCGAGATAAGATTAATGGCAGTTGCTTATAAAAACAATTGTTTTGGCAGCGCAGAAAAAGCAATGACGGTAGCNGATCCTATTGTAATTAGTACGGCCTTACCACGGTTTTTAAGCCCGGGAGATACAGTAACAGTGCCGGTTACTATTAGTAATACCACTAATAAAACGGCCAATGTTCATGCTTCATTAAAGGTGGAAGGGCCATTTAGTATAATGGGAAATAATATTCAATCCACAACTATAAAGGCCAATAGTGAAAGCCTTGCTTATTTCCACGTGGTGGCAAAGCCTGGTATTGGCGTTGGTAAAATAAGAGTAGATATAAATGGTTTGGGAGAAAAATTTTTTGATGAAACGGAAATGTCGGTGCGGCCGCCATCAACATTGCAAAGACTAACGGGTAGCGGTTCAATAGCTGGCGGCAGATCGCAATCAATTTCAATTCCGCTGAGTGATTTTATGGCCGGCAGTATCAATTATCATTTAGTTGTCAGTCGTTCCCCGGTAGCTGAATATGCAGAGCAGTTAAAATATCTTGTGCAATATCCTTATGGCTGCACTGAGCAAATAGTGTCTGCCGCTTTTCCACAATTGTACTTTGGCGATATGGCCGATCTGATGCAGTTACAGGGAAGGTCCTATGCCAACACAAATATTATTGAAGCCATCCGCAAAATAAAAATGCGGCAATTATTTAGTGGTGCGGTAACGATGTGGGATGGTGAAGGTTCTGCTCAATGGTGGGCAACGATTTATGCCGCTCATTTTTTACTCGAAGCCCGCAAGGCAGGTTTTGATGTGGATGATAGTTTGTTGGAAACCATGCTGAGTTATATTTCCAGCCGGCTGAAGAATAAAGAGACGATCGATTATTATTATAACGGTAACCAACAACGTAAAATAGCCCCGAAGGAAGTGCCTTACAGTTTATATGTGCTGGCGCTTGCAGGAAGAACAAATGTATCTGCTATGAATTTTTATAAAGCCAACCCCGGAGTATTAGCCCTGGATGGAAAATATTTATTGTCGGCGGCGTATGCTGTAGCAGGGGATAAAAAATCTTTTAATGCGTTGCTGCCATCCTCGTTCAGTGGCGAAGAATCAGTTCAACAATCAGGTGGGAGTTTTTATTCTCTTACCAGGGATGAAGCCATTGCATTAAACGCATTGCTGGAGGTTGATCCGGGTAATGCGCAGGTATCGGTGATGGCAAAGCATATCGGCGACAGGTTGAAGAATGAAACCTACCTGAATACGCAGGAAAGGGCATTCTCATTTCTTGCATTGGGCAAGCTGGCAAGGATGGCAAGCAAGTCGGATGTGCGTGCAGATATAAAAGTGGACGGCAAAACAATTGCCACTGTTAATGGTAATGACTGGCGCGGGGATATGAAGGCTTTGAAAGGAACAAAGATTGATGTGGTAACTAACGGTAAAGGACAGTTGTATTATTCATGGGAGGCAGAAGGCATCAGTGCCAGTGGAAAGTATAAGGAAGAAGATAATTTTATAAAAGTCAGGAAACATTTTTATGACCGTTTTGGTAAGCCGGTCAGCGGAAATATTTTTAAACAAAACGACCTGGTTATTGTGCGCATTACTTTGGAAAACACGTATTCAACCCGCATAGAAAACGTTGTATTAACCGACCTGTTGCCGGCTGGTTTTGAAATTGAAAATCCTCGCACCAAAGACATCCCCGGAATGGATTGGATTAAAGATGCGGCAACACCAACGGCAATGGATGTACGCGATGATCGCATTCATTTCTTTGTGGATCTTGAACAAAAAAGGCAGGTGTATTATTATGCGGTTCGGGCGGTGTCGCCGGGTGATTTTAAGATGGGGCCGGTGAGTGCGGACGCCATGTATAATGGGGAATATCATTCCTACAATGGAGCAGGAGTAGTGAGGGTGAGGAATTGATGTGATAATTTTAATGTGATAATGTGATAAAATAATAAAAATAACATTGGATAAAAAGATAGCAGTTGTTTGTAATCCGTTGGCAGGGAGTGGAAGGGCTGTAACTGTTTCCAGGCAGGTGCAAAACATACTGGTGCAATTAAAAGTATCATTTGTTTTTTTTAATAAGGAATGGCCTGAACATTTTTCAGACTTCACCGATGTTTGGATTGTTGGTGGCGATGGTACACTAAATTTTTTTATTAATAAATATCCTCAACTTCATTTACCATTAGCTGTTTTCAAAGGCGGGTCGGGTAATGATTTTCATTGGTTATTGTACGGCGATATTACTGTAAAGGAACAGGTGGTATTGGTTTTAAAAGCCAAGCCAGCCAAGGTTGATGCAGGGCTTTGTAATGGCCGTCTTTTTTTAAATGGTGTGGGAATTGGTTTTGATGGCGCGGTTGTAAATGATCTTGCAAATAAAAGTAAAAAAGCAGGCAAGGCTTCTTATTATTTGTCGGTTCTTAAAAATCTATTGAGTTACCGGGAACTAGATTATACCATTTGCTGCGATGGTTTTAATGGCCAGCGACGGCTATTAATAATGAGTATAGCAAATGGTAAAAGATTCGGTGGGGGTTTTCAGGTGGCTCCGCCGGCTTCACCGTGTGATGGTATGCTGGATGTGGTAATGATAAACGCATTGCCCTTCTGGAAACGGATCATCTATCTGCCGGTGATGGAGAGGGGAAAACATTTATCACTTCCGTTTGTCAAACATTTTAAAACGACTGCAATCGTTATTGAAAGTGTTGTTCCTATGTTGGCGCATCTTGATGGAGAATTTTACAAGGATACAAAAATGGAAATCACGATTTTGCCGGATAGGTTTTTATTTTGTTTTAGGAGTGATGAACAGAATTACAAGAGTTGAAGAGTGCGACGCA
>JGI11643J11755_11759937_pt1 | contig 12079 bp, 5 predicted proteins | sample IowConreferecore_FD_11755 | JGI IMG/M metagenome (IMG submission 11755)
GTTAAAAAAGTATAAATATTAGACAGATTATAGTATTTTTTATTCTTGATAGAGGATATATATTTGTTTGACAGTATTGGAATGCAGGTTTTACAATAAATCGGGAAAGGGCGGCAAATAAAGCCGTTAAATTGATTTAGAATAAAAAATCCGCAGATAATCCTGTAGCTTGGAATTAAGATTGCGCTCGCCAGGAGGTGGGATAGATATATACATTTTTGACATAAGAAATATCAGGCCCTAATAACCTTATTCAGAAAAACTTATTCAGATTCACGGACTTTAGTTGCCGGCATTCCTGCCCTGGCACTTTAGTAATAATGATGTTAACTGGCATGGATTGCCTGATTGATTGACAAATATTTTTATAGTGAAGTCACATAATATTTCAAACAGATAAACAAAACTAAGTATGAACCGAAGAGATTTCGTTAAAAATGGATCCCTGGCAATGGCTCCATTAATGCTTGGAAGCACGATGAATGTATTTGCCAAAAAAGGTAAAAAGGTAAGATTGGGATTTGTGGGCGTAGGTGCCCGCGGGACTGATCTTTTAAAGGTTGCCTTGTCGATTGATTATGTGGAAATAACTGCTGTTTGCGATATCATAGAGGATCGGGTGAAAAGAGCTCAGAAAATGGTAAAGGATTCCGGAAGGAAAACACCGGCTGGCTATTCAAGGGGAGAAGAAGATTTCAGAAGGATGGTAGTACGGGATGACCTGGATGGTATTATAATCGCTACGTCGTGGGAATGGCATACGCCCATCTCCATTGCTTCTATGAATGCCGGAAAATATGCCGGAACCGAAGTTCCCGGAACGCTTAAGGTTTCCGAGTGCTGGGAGCTTGTAGATGCTTATGAAAAGACAGGTGTGCCATGTATGCTGCTTGAAAATTATAGTTATGACAGGGATAGGATGGCTATCCTGAACATGGTAAGGAAAGGTGTTTTTGGTGAATTGACCTATTGTGAGTGTGCTTATCAACATGATACCCGGAATGTAAAATTCGGGCCGAAAGGAGAACTTCTGTTTCGCGGGGAGTACGCACTTCATCATGATGGAAACAATTATCCGACACATGCCATCGGGCCGATTGCCGGGTATCTTGATATAAACCGGGGAAATAAATTCGAGTATATCACTTCAATGAGTACCAAATCCCGCGGGTTAAATAAGTACCTGAAAGAAAAGTTTGGCGAGGATAATGTAAACGCGAATTTACCCTTTAAAATCGGGGATGTGAATACATCCCACATTAAATGTCATAACGGCGAAGTGGTGACCATTAATTATGATACGCAATCTCCCCGGCCTTCTTCCGGAAAATATCTTGTACAGGGAACAAAAGGGATATGGGAGTACGACAGGAAAGCGGTTTTCCTGGAAGAAAGGGCGACCGGAGGGGTACATAAATGGGAACCATTTGAAAAATACAGGGAAGAATTTGAACATCCCTTTTGGCAAAAGGATAGCAAAGCCGCAATGAAGACGGGTCATGGAGGCGGTGATTATTTTGTAATCCGCGAATTTGTTGACGCTATCCGGGACAAAAGGCAAACACCTATAGACGTCTATGATTGTGCCACCTGGAGTGCCATTGTTGAATTGTCACAGGAGTCAGTTGCCAAAGGTAGCATGCCCATAGAATTCCCTGATTTTACCCGGGGTAAATGGAAAACGAACAAGCCTGTTTTCGCGTTGGTTTAGGTTTGAACAGTTTCAATCAGTAAAATCTTTTAGAACAGATAAGGATATCCGGTTTGTAAACCGGATGTCCTTATCCAATGTTTATTGTGGATTTTCCCCAATCAGCTCCCTTTTGTTTAACCCCAGTCACCTGCCGGAAAGCAATTAATTTTTAAATGCAGAATAATGAAGACTAACTACTTATTTACCTTTTTCAAGAAAAGATCAGCAGGTCTTTTAACGTTGTTTGTGTTTCTTTCAACAGCCGTCTTTTCGCAACAGATGAATGTTACAGGGTTGGTAACTTCAGCAGAAGATGGCGAGCCTTTATCCGGGGCCACCGTACTGGTTAAACGTTCTCAAAAAGGAACCCAAACGTTGGCTGATGGAAAGTATGCAATCGTAGCAAACAATGGAGCTACACTGATCTTCACTATGGTTGGCTATGAAACCAGGGAAATAATAGTTGGCAAAAACCCTGTAATTAACGTGGAGCTCCGTTATTCTTTGAATTCATTAAACGATGTGGTTGTGACCGGGTATACAACCCAGAAAAAATCTGAGGTCACGGCTGCCATCAGCACTATTTCCGGCAAAGAAATTTTAAAATCACCCGTGACAAATGTTACCAATTCTTTAATGGGAAAGGTTCCGGGCCTGATTGCAAAACAGGAAAGCGGACGCCCGGGCTCTAATGAATCAAACCTGTACATCCGTGGCCGGGTTTCTGAAAATTCTACGGCTCTTGTTATTGTGGATGGAGTAGAGAGACAGTCTTTTGGGGACATTGATCCCAATGAAATTGAAGACATTGCTGTGCTTAAAGATGCAGCTTCCACTGCTATTTATGGAATAAAGGGAGCCAATGGTGTATTTGTGATTACCACAAAATCCGGAAAAGAGGGTAGAGCAAAAGTTTCGATCAGTAGTAATGCAGGTATCGTTTCCCCCACGGCTTTGCCAGGCGTTTTACCAGCGTATGAAAGCGCTATGTTGCATACCGAAGGGCAAATAAATATAGGGCAATCCTCTTCAAGAATTTTTACTGATGATGAGTTGCAAATAATGAAAGATGGCACCGGAGATCCTTTATTATATCCCAACGTCAATTGGTATAAAGCACTGACCAGGCCACATTGGATGCAAACACAACAGAATATCAGTATTTCCGGGGGATCGAAGATTGCAAAATATTTCACTTCCTTTGGCTATACATTTGAAGACGGAATGTTCAAGGATTTTAAAAATCCTTCCGGTTATAAAACAACCCCCACTTTTGAACGGTATAATTTTCGTTCAAACCTCGATCTTAATTTAACCAAAACCACCACAGCGGGCATCCGTGTTGCCGGAAGACTGGAAAACAGGTATTCTTTGCAGGGAAATTCTTCCGGCGCAAGCCTGACAGCCCGGTATACAACAGGCCTGGAAGGTTTGGTTAGCCGGATCCTGGCTATCCCTGCCTGGGGGGTTCCTTTTTTCCCGGAATATACGAATCCAACTACTCCCGAAATGGCAAGACTTGATGCCACCTACAACCATATTGAAGACAGGACACTGGGGCCCAATAATTTCAACCCTTATGCGATGCTTTTGCGGGAAGGATATGTTTCCTATGACAATAATGCAATTGAAAGTATCATAACCATTAACCAGAAACTGGACAAGATCACCAAAGGGCTTTCGGTAAAGGGATTATTTGGCTATGATGCTTATTTGGGTTCGGCAAAAAAGCAGGAAGGGGGGTTTGCTTCCTATAGATTAAACCGTGATACCAAGGAGCTCACCCTGATTTCAGGAACTTTCGAGGATCCTTTGGGTGCCATTGCTACCCAAAGCTTTGGTTATGTGAAAACATCCCTTCAGTTCTTTTTGAATTATGCCCGTTCATTTCAAAAACATAATGTTGCTGCAAATCTTATTGCAACACGTGATTTACGTGGTGCAGAAGGAGCACAGGCTCCCTTTGCCAACCAGGGACTGGTATATAATTTTACTTATAACTATGCTCAAAAATATTTTTTGCAGGCGAGCGGGGCATATAGCGGCTCAGAAAATTATCCGAAAGATTCCCGATATGGCTTCTTTCCTTCCGTGTCTCTTGGTTATACTCTTTCCAATGAAGACTTTTTAAAGGACGTCGATTGGATCAATAAATTGAGGGTGCGAGGTTCCATAGGTTTAACGGGAATCGCCAGTGCCGGTACAGGGCGTTTCTTATACCTGGATGCCTATACCAGTACCACCAGTATCAATTTTGGTTTTCCCAATTCACAAGTTGCTGCGCCGCGGTATGTGCATTCAGAAATCGGTAATGAATTTATTACCTGGGAGAAATCCTTAAAACGCAATATTGGCATTGAGGGGGGATTCTTTAATAACAGGCTCAGCTTTACTTTCGACATCTTTGATGATAAACGATATGATATATTACTGCCCCGCAATAATACCAGCTTTGCAACCTATGGGGAAGATCTTCCCAATGTAAATTATGGTGAAAATTATAATCATGGCTACGAGGTTGAACTTGTACATCAAAACAGGTTGGGAGATTTCACCTATTCTATAAATGCGCAGTTAAGCTATAGCCGGAACCAAATCAAAGTGACTGATGAAGCTCCGAAAGAAGATGCGTACAGAAAGAGTGTTGGGCGGCGGATCGGTTATATCACAGGATATAGAGTTCTTGGTTTTTATAAAGACGAAGCGGATATTTCCTCCAGCCCGCTGAATAAGGTAACTACAAATGCCTCTATTCCGGGAGATTTCAAATACGAGGATTTAAATAATGACGGAATTATTAATAACCTGGATCAGACAGCTATTGGTTATTCAGAAATACCAGAATACATAGGAGGTCTTAATCTCTCTGTAGGTTACAAGGGAATATCCTTAAGCGCCTTGTTCCAGGGAGTTAACCATGTCAGCTCCTTACTCATTTATCACAGTGATACCCAGAAGCAGTACTATGAACCCATGCTGGGTCGCTGGACGCCTACCAACCCTAACCCTACCTGGCCGGTAATCCGCCCTGGTGGCAGCCCCGGAGGCAATCCCAATGAAAAAGTGAATGATTTTTTACTCCAGGATGCGAGCTATGTGAAATTGCGCAACCTTGAACTTCGATATACTTTTTCAAAGAAATTGATCTCCAAATTAAACCTGCAGAGTCTGAGTGTTTATGTGAATGGTCAGAACTGGAAAACCTGGACTAATTTCTATGGAGTTGACCCGGAAAATTTTATGAGGTCTACAGGTTTTGCACGTCCACAAACCGCATACCCGACTACCAAGGTTGTGAATTTTGGTTTACAAACGCAGTTTTAATTCTTTAAAAAATTTAGTATGAAAGGAAAACAATATTTATTTATTCTTTTGTTGATGGTTTTCTCTTTGTCCTGTAAGAAAGACTTCCTCCAAAGAGACACAGGGGTTCCCATTGATATTGATAAATTATTCGGCGATCCGCGTTTAGCCGCAGGGTTTGGTAACAACAGTTATAGCTTTCTGATCAAAGATTTTAGTCGCCTGGCNGCGCATAGGGGAACTACAGGCCAGTTCTCGGATGAGGCTATTTCTAATGATGGTGAGGGGCCGATTTATGTTATGAATACAGGGCAGTTCCTGCTTCCTAATGCCGTCGACGTGGTGAACGTATACAATAGTATGTACCAGGGAATCAGGAATGCCAATGTAATGCTGGCTAATATCGACCGTGTGCCCTGGACAGCCGATTACAATGCCGGTTATATCAGGGGTGAACAACTCTTCCTGAGGGCTTTCTTTTACTTTGAATTGATGAAGCGGTTTGGCGGGGTAGTCTTGCTTGACAAGGCCCAGACAGTGGAAGAATCTGGTGATGATCTCAAGAGAAGTACTTACCAGGAAACGCTGGATTTTATTATCAGGGACCTGGACCAGGCGATTGCTCTCTTGCCCGCTGAGTGGCCGGCAGCCAGTTATGGAAGGGCTACATCCGGAGCGGCTATGGCTCTTAAGGCACGTTCATTGCTTCATGGCGCCAGTCCTTTGAATAATCCAACATCAGATATCACAAAGTGGAAAAAGGCGGCGGATGCAGCTAAGGCTGTCATCAACCTGAACAGGTATTCACTGGAGCCTGATTATGCCAATGTNTTGACGCAGCCCAGCTCAAATGAATACATNCTTATTCCTATAAAAGGNCCCACTGCTACTACAGGGCTGGGTTTTATAACTGATTTTATTTGTCCCCCCAGTTTTGGCGGGCAAAGAAGCCTGATCTCTGTTACTCAGAACCATGTTGACCTTTATGAGATGAATAATGGTAAACCAATCAGTGATCCCACATCAGGTTATGATCCACAACAGCCATATAATGACCGTGATCCGCGGTTTTATGTCAATATTATTTACAATGGCCAAACCTGGCAGGGTAGGAAAGTAGAAACGAATGCAGGAGGGAAGGATATGGTGCTGACATCTCCTTTTTATACCAGGACAGGATACTATGTTAAGAGGCTTTGGCCTGAGGTTCTTAAGCCAGGAAGCGGAAATACGGCCCAGTTAAATTTCATTTATTTCAGGTATGCAGAAGTTCTTCTGAATTATGCCGAAGCGCTTAATGAAGCAGATGGTGCTGTACCGGAAGTATATAATGCTGTGAATCTGGTTCGGGCAAGGGCCGGAATGCCAAACTTACCTGCCGGTCTTGAAAAAGAACAGATGCGTGAAAGAATCAGGAATGAGAGAGCTGTTGAATTTGCTTTTGAAGAAATGCGCTGGTGGGACATATTGAGGTGGAGACAGGGTGTCAACCTNGTAGCCCAACCGATGAAAGGGATGAACATAACCAAGTCCGGGTCCACATTCACTTATAATGTAGTAGAACTGGCGCCTAACTTTCAAAAGGTATTTGAGGATTATATGCATCTGTATCCCATTCCCCGAGCGGAAATCCTGAAAAGCCCTGAGGCATTGGAACAGAATCCAGGATGGTAAACAGTTACAAAACCTGGTATACTTAATAAACTTAAATCAACCATCAATGAAATTTAAAAGATATTGTGTGCTCCTTATTCTTGCAGTCAGTTTAATTGCATACACTTCTACCCAGGCACAGCAAAAGGAAAAATTCATCATTAAGGGAAAGGTGACCAATAATACTAATCAGCCGATCACTGGTGTTACTGTGGAATTGCAGGAACAAAACAAGAGAACTATTACTAACCAGGATGGCACTTTTATTATTGCCGGTGCCCCATCTGACGTACTGATCTTTCGTAAAGAACGATTCAAAACCATTCAAAGAAGTGCGGCTAGCGTTAACGGCTCAGTCATAGTTCTGGAGAATTCTAAAATTGATGGCGGAGATGAAGATGAGATACAGATTCCATTTGGGGTACGGAAAAAGAGGGAGCTTACCTATGCGGTATCAACCCTAAAAGGAGATGATTTACCACAATTGCCTTTAGGAAATCTTTTAAATATCCTTTCCGGAAGGTTATCAGGCTTATACGTGGAACAGACCGGCAATATGCCAGGTTATGAAAATACAACTTTACAGATCCGTGGCAGATCCACCTATAACGATGGTAACCGGCCTAAAGTCCTGGTTGATGGAGTATTCAGGGATTTTGCTGATATGGATTTAAGCCAGATTGAAAGTGTAACCGTTCTGAAAGATGCCGCAGCATTAAACTGGTATGGACTGGATGGTGCAAATGGTATTGTGTTAGTTACAACTAAAAGAGGCAGCAATCAAAAAGCAGCCATTAATTTCAATACCCAGGTAGGATACCAGCAACCTGTGAAACTTATCAAGCCGTTGAATTCCTATCAATATGCTACTTTATATAATGAAGCATTTACCAATATAGGTCAGCCGCCCGTTTATAACCAGGCTGCTTTGGAAAGTTACCGCGATGGCACTGATCCTTATAGATTTCCCGATAATAATTATAAGGAGAACTTTCTCAGAAGCGGCTCTCCCTTACAGCGCTATTCGCTTTCTGTCAGTGGTGGCAATAATTCCTTTCGTTATTTCACCACGCTCAGCTATTTTAACCAGGTTGGTTTGTTTAAACAAACCAAGACCGATGATTTTGATTCAAACGTAAAATTTAATTCTTTAAATTTTGCGGTTAACCTGGATTTTGATATCAACAAGAATTTTACGGTGGGCTTAATTACAAATGGCCGATCCGAGAACAGGAGAGAGCCCGGCGGCGGTGCAAACTCGTTCCTGAGTAATATTTACAATCTTCCCCCGAATGCCTTCCCAATTCTGAACGAGGATGGCAGTTATGGGGGAACATCTATATACCAGAATAATCCACTTGGCTGGTTACAGGCCAGGGGTTATCAAAGCAATCTTACCCGGGAGCTATCAGCGACTATGACAGCAAAGCATAAACTTGATTTTTTAGTAAAGGGGTTATCAGCAAACGTCCTTTTTGCCTATGATGCTTACGGTATATATAGTTCAGGCCTTACCCAGAACTATGAAGTTTATGATCTTACCGCAGCCCCGGTGAAATTTAGAACAGCAACACCGCTGGCCTATAGCAATTCAACATTTAATTCGAACGTTCGCCGTAATGAATTGTGGGCGGGCCTTGATTATGACAGGTCTTTTAATCAGAAACATACCATTAATGCATCGCTGCGGTTTCAAAGATCCATCAATAATTGGGTAGATCGTCTTGATTACCGGGGCCAGCAAATTTCCGCCCGTATTGATTATGGGTTTAATGACCGATATTTCTTAGGAGTGGTGGGCAGTTATGCAGGATCTGAAAACTTTGCTCCAGCCCATCGCTATGGGGTGTTTCCGGCAGTATCCGCGGGATGGATTGCCTTTGATGAACAATTAATGAAATCTTCCGGGGTATTGAATTATTTGAAACTGAGAGCTTCTTATGGTATGATGGGTAATGGCGACATTGGCGGAAACCGTCTCCCTTTCAGGGCTTTATACAACAGGGCTACTGGTTACGGATTTGGAACAACCTTCGCTAATTCGGTAGGCGCAATTGAGTCTTCTCTTGCTAATCCTGATATTACATGGGAGAAACTAAAGCGAATTAACGTAGGCGCAGATATTCAATTACTGCATAGAAGCCTGGTGGTATCAGTAGACTATTTTGATGACAGAAGGAGCAATATATTAACTAGTTCAAGAATACCGGGAATCTTAGGAATAAGTGTACAATCTGTAAATGAAGGGGTTGTTACAAGCAAAGGAGGAGAAGTTAACCTAACATATGATAAGCAGATTGGTGGGGTGTTATTGTCTTTAAATGGAAATTATACTTATGCAAAAAACAAAGTGATTTCAATAAATGAAGATCCGGGTACGCTTAAGACGCAATCACAAATAGGCTTGAATACGGGATATATAGATGGAACCAAACGCTTTTATATATCTGACGGCCTGTTTCAGAGTGTTGACCAGATCAATCAAAGTCCTGCCCAGTTACTTGCAGGTAGCGTATATCCAGGAGACATCAAGTATAAGGATATTAGCGGACCAGATGGAATACCTGACGGCATTATTTCCAGTTTTGATGCTGTTAATACCAATTATACAGGAATCCCTGATATGTTCTATGGTTTCGGCTTTTCCCTTAATTATAAAGGGTTTGATATAAACTCCCAATGGCAGGGTATTCATGGGCGTACCATCCAGATAAAAACACTGGTAAACTCCGGCCCCGATAATCTTAATCAATTCAGCTTCGACCGCTGGACCCCTCAGACTGCATCAACGGCAAAGTGGCCCAGGCTTGCAATTTCTGACCGTGGAAACAATGATGCCAATTCAGACTTCTGGTTACGGTCTGGGGATTATTTAAAGCTTAAAACGATGGAGCTCGGTTTTTCCTTACCACAGCATCTGATAAACAGATTGAACATACAGAAGGCCCGCTTCTATATAGGGGGATATAATTTACTGACTTTCTCAAGACTTGATATTGATATAGATCCTGAAAACTCTGCTGCAGGGTTTGGTTCATCCTATCCAAATCTTAAAACTTATACATTCGGCTTGAACGTTCAATTTTAGTATTACGAAGAGGACTGTCCTAAAAAAATGATATTATGAAAAAAATCAAACAAATATTTGCTGTATGCCTGTCATTGCTCCTGCTCATAGGATGCAAGAAAGATTTTTTGAGTTTTGATTTTAATGAAGGCCCTGTTTCAGAAGAGGATGTCTGGAGTTCCGACCGCCTTGCGAGAGGGTTTCTGAATTCCTGTTACTCCGGGCTCCAGGCCCGGTATGACCTGAGTAGCGGAGCTATGTTGTCTATGGCCAGCGATGAAGCAGTCTGTTCAAATTTAAGTAACTCAGTAAATATAATAAACAATGGTACCTGGGGGCCTTTACGTTCTTTTGATGACAGGTACAGTACTTTATATGGAGATGTCCGTGCCACCAATATATTTCTTGAAAAAGCACCGGGCAGTTTTATATTTCCTGTTAGCGATATACCTAAATTAAGAGGTGAAGCTTTTTTCTTAAGGGCATTTTTTCATTTTGAATTGTTTAGGCGGTATGGAAGAATTGTTGTGGCAACACGTTCTTTCAAACCAGAGGAGAACCTGAACATTCCCAGGAACACAATTGAGGAGGTGGTTAAACAAATCAGTGACGATTGCGATTCAGCAGCCAATCTTATAGATGTTGCCTGGTCAAGGGATTGGGATAATGCCAATAAAGGAAGGGCAACACAGGCGGCTGCGCTTGCGCTGAAATCAAGGGTTCTATTATATGCAGCCAGTCCTTTATATAATCCCACAAACGATGTCACTAAATGGCAGGCGGCTGCTGATGCGGCCAAAGCACTGATAGACATGAATAAACATGGACTATTATCCAGTACCGACTTCCTCAAACTTTGGGATTTTTCAAATGGTGCAACACAGTACAACAAAGAGGTCATTTTTGCTACAGTTGCAACCAATACAAACAGTATAGAAAGCAATAATGCACCAATCGGATTCACGGGAGGGTTGGGTAGAACCAATCCTACGCAGAACCTGGTAGATGCATTTGAAATGAGCAACGGAAAATTGATTAGCGACCCCACTTCAGGTTATAATCCTTCAAATCCCTATGCAGGACGGGATCCACGGTTAAACAGATTCATTGTCTATAATGGAGCTACTTTTAAAACCGGTTCACTCAGCAGGGCCGTAGAAACTTTTGAAGGTGGAAAAGACAACCTGACCATCAATGTGAATTCTACCAAAACAGGATATTACATGCGTAAGTTTTTAAGTGAGGGTGCCAGTTTTAATGTTACGGGACCGGCATCTATCCGTAGACCCTGGGTTATTTTCCGATATGCAGAAATATTATTAAACTATGCAGAAGCTTTGAATGAAGCTAACGGCAATTCTCCGGAAGTGGAGGATGCGGTGAAACAGGTAAGAACAAGAGCAGGTATGCCTGCTTTGCCTGCCGGGCTATCGCAGAGTGAAATGCGTGAGCGTATCCGTAATGAACGTCGTGTGGAACTGTGTTTTGAAGAACACCGGTTTTTTGATGTAAGAAGATGGAAAATGGGAGAAACGATTTTTAATGGTCCTGTAAGAGGAATGAAGATTACAAAAAATGGTGCAGTGCTGACCTATGAACCCTTTGTAGTGGAAAATCGCATTTTTGAACCCAAAAATTATCTGTATCCTTTATTACAGTCTGAAGTTAATAAAGCGCCGGAAATACAACAGAATCCCGGTTATTAATGATTTGAGCAGGGGAACCATTGATCATGAGATTAAAAAACATTCTTTTACCAACCCTTTTTGTAGCAATATATGGTTGCGTGGTAAAGAAATCAAGTCATGAGATATTTAATCTAAGTACATTAGAAAGCAGGGCCGCTTCAGCAGAAAACCCGCGTGCAGAGAAAGGCGTGGGCGGAATGGAAAAAGGTGGACTTAAAGGCAGCCCTGCTATAAAAGACCTTAAAGCAGGAGCCACTGCTATCCTTCTGGATAAGAAAGGGCCTGGGATGATCCGTCATATCTGGTGCACTGTAAAGCCTAACCGCTCTTTTGAAATAAGAAATATTATCATCAGGATGTACTGGGAGAATAGCAACATTCCAAGTGTGGAAGTTCCTTTATCTGATTTTTTTGGCATTGCCCATGGGGCAAAGACGGTGATGTTGTCAAAGATGATCACCGTGCAGCCCGAACTGGGTTATAATTGTTATTTCCCGATGCCTTTTAAAGAGAATGCTTTCATTACGATTACNAATGATTCTGACAGTGACCTTGATTGGTTTTTTTACCAGATCGATTTTACGTTAGGAGATAANNTTTCCAGGAACGATGGCCGTTTCCATGCAAGTTTTAACAGGGAAAACCCTACAAAATTAGGAAAAGACTTTACCATTT
>JGI11643J11755_11795022_pt1 | contig 12065 bp, 17 predicted proteins | sample IowConreferecore_FD_11755 | JGI IMG/M metagenome (IMG submission 11755)
TGCTGGAATTGGTAGACAGGCTGGGCCTATAACAACCCAGTGCTATACACACCCAAAAGGTTAGTGTCCCTGGTTGGAAGTTCAAGTCTTTCCTCCCGTGCAAGATTGTTTAAATTACTGGAGATATAGTTTAGTTGGAAAACTTAAAGTGTACACAACACCCCTACCAGGCTAGTTAGGTACAATTTAAACGCGGATTCGATTTCCGCTATCTTCACACCTCTTACTTAATTTACTTACTATGACTACACAACCCCCCCAACCGGGAGATCCAAGGGATCTTCAGGCGCTTGTCCAATCCTTGACCCAAGAAAATTCTCAGCTTAAAGCAAATCTTGAATTAGTTAAACAATTAGCTGATAAGAATTCAGATATGTATTTGAATATATTGGCTGGCTTAAAAGAGCACTTGCTAAAAGCCGAATCTCTAGTAGAAGAAACGGCTGAACTAAAAAAGGAGAATGCAGAAAATGAACTTGAAATAGCAGAATGGTTCAAAAGATGTTCAAGGGCTGAAGCTGAAAACACCAGACTAACAGGAGCACTGGAAAGGGCAAACTCATTTCTGCGGTCTGCTTATTCTGTAGCTGAAAGACAAGGTCAGCGAACATACTGGGAAGGTTTTAAAAATGGGCTTGATAAAATTCTTCTGGAACAACATAAGATACTATACCCAACCCCTAATAAACCTGATACCAATGAAACTACTTAACAATCCTGTAGGCTTTGCCACAGGTGACGAAAACTGCTTTAATATTGCTTATGATGTAGCAAGCAGAAATCCTGAATTACGTTTACAGGCAGGTATATTCTTACTGTTTGATTACAATTCTAAGTACTGGGACAGTATTTACCTGAATCATTATTGGTGCATCACTCCTGATGTTTCTATTGTGGATGGGACTAAAGGCCTTTGGGAAAAGTTTGCAGCTAAAGTAGATTTTAAGATCCAGTTAAGCCCAGAATATGGCAGTAAAATTATATTGCTTGGAGATCCTTCTATGCAGATAAAATTAATTAATATTCTGCAATCAGAACAGCAAGAAGTTGTAGGGCCAACACGCCATCCAGAATTCTTCGGAGGTGCAGAGGTGATTTATATGCCTGGAGTATTCTTCAAGCCGGAAGCTATTCCTGCTTTTATAATTGAAACAATGAAATTCCCTGGATTTTTCACCGTAGAAGATGTAGATAAAGCGGCACAAGAACAATATGGCAAAGATTAAAATTAATTCAGAGTTGTTTGAGACTGCTGTAGCTACAGGTATAAAACTAAATTTTAATCTGCTTACAACTACAACTACCCACGCGCGTACCAGTGCTGCCTTTAACGAATTTTTAATGCAGTCTGAACGGGTTAAATCTTTTCAGAAACTTATGACTACTCTTGAAATAAAAGATAAATTCCCTGCTCGCGTGCCTTATGTACTCTATGTTACTTTTGGGCAACGTTACCGTGAAGAAAAACATATCTGGATACCCGAAGTACACCCAGATGGTTGGATAGAGCTTCATTGTAACACTGCTAAAGAAGTTAATATGTTAAGGCAGCGTTTCCTGGGTAATGCTTATGGGCAGATTCAGTTTGCTGAAGATTTTAAACCAGAATTCTATCCCAAAGGCTGCTTGCGTGTACTCACTATAAAAGATCTGTTAGAGCCTATCAGCTTAACTGATCACTTGGACTAAAGTTTCAATTAACACCCATGGAATACATTAACAAAATTTGTAAGCTAGGTCAGATGGCTGAATGCTGTCGCTATCTTGGAGCTGGTATTACAGGTATATGTTGCCTAAAGAAAACCAGCTTAAAAGCACAACTTGATCGCAGAGTTGCTCTAAAACTTATGCATGCTCAAGCAGATAACTGTGAAGGGCAGGATCCTGATGTGGATCTCACTACTTTACCCTTACCAAACCCTATAATTTAAACTTTAACCTTAACCTTAACCCCACTCTTAATGGAAACCAGTAAAATTAATACTAACAACAATGAACTGCTTAGAGATGTATATGCATCTCAATTGCTTGTAACCCTAGCTAAACAAGCTGGCTTTGAAGCAGAACCTGCTGTATTAAACTTAGCTACAGATGAAGAGTATTATACATTAGCTATCATGCATCGTTGGCTTATTTTACAAAAGAAAACTACAGTTGAGGTTAGTTGGGATTTTTCCGGAAGTTTAAAATGGTGCAGTGCTGTAATTGAAATGTGGGATGATGGTAACTACTGCCCATCTTCTGTAGAGCAGTCTTCTTATGAAGATGCTCTTGAAGCTGGTTTAAAACATGCTTTTGAATTATTACTTCAGCCTGATTAAATTTTACCTTTTAACTTTTTAAACTTATGGTTCAAGACGAGAATATTGATGAGAAGTATGTTTATGATCTTAGGAATAAGATAATATATCTTGAAAACAGAATGCAAGACCTGGAGAATAGTTTAAAGTTTCATTATAACCGAAACCAGGAATGGGAGCTAATGCATCATCAACAGGATGAAATTATTCAAGGGCAAGCAAAAGAGCTTGAGGAGGCTAAAGCAAACTATTCCCGGGAAATAGCTTCTATGGATACTATGATGACAGAAGCTCAAGAAGCACTTAAAAGTGCGTATGCAACCATTGAGGAACAAAATACAATAATAATAGCCCAACGGGCAAGACTTAATTCTCTCATAAATAAACTAATGGAGTTAAACCCTTATGCTAAACTTTAAAGACCTTCACTCTCAATATACTGTCCATAAAAATGTTATCGAGCAGTTAACTGGTAGTATTGCCAGTGATCAATTAATGGTAAGGCTTTTGCAAAGCTTGAAAAAACATGCAGAGTCTCTTGCGAAGATTAAAGAACCAGATGAAAAGTATAACGCTTTTATTGAAAAATTAGATTTCACTGTAGACCAAAAACAACTGGATAGAATCCGTACCCAGAATGACTTAAGTCAAAAAATGGAGGCTTATAGGAAAGAAATAATACAGCGTAACCCTTTATATTCATGAGCAATCAATCTTTAGCAGAACTTCAAAGACAAGAGTATGAAAATAGGATAGATCTTTATCCTGGAGATCCTCGTGATACAATAGATCTTTCAAAAGTAATTTTTTACCGAAAGTTTGTTAAAGGTATTAGTCAAATAGAATTTATTGAACAACAAATAAAGATTCTTGCCAATAATCCTCAATACTATTTTTCAAATGGTTTATTCACTGTTGAGTGTGTGTCAAGCGATATAACTGGTACAAAGAAGACTGAAACCAATCAAACTTTTAATCATTTTACAACGGAAGAGCTTGCAAAAGAACAGACACGCAAGATGATATTATTTTGGGCATCTACTGGTTATGAAGAGCTTATCCTTGATGTAAATAGACCAGTTCAGGAGCCGCCTGAAAAAACATTTGAAGAAACTCCTGAAACCCTTGAAAAATTTAAGGTATTTCTGACCTCTCTTAAAACTTAATTAACAATTACAACTATGACAACTGCCTTACATTATGTTTGGGCCTAAAGTATTACTCAGCACCCTCACAGAAGAAGAAAAGGATGAGCTTTTGAAATTAACCCTACAGGAATTAATTCATACCATTGATGATGAATACTCCGGTAGAAAAGCAGAAGCGCTCACTGTGAAAACAGTTCATGATTTAATTAAATCAACAGTCAACCGACTAAGTTATTTTAATGTTACTAAACCCTAAAATNTATTAAATATACTATTATGAGCGAGAAACACGTAGAACTTTTAAAATTCAGGTGCTCCCCACGCGGTTATTATTATGGTGGCCTGGAACATTTTAAACGGGAGGTTATAGAAAGTATTTTGGAAAGCTATACCGCAACCAGGCTTGCTGGTGAAAACGCTGGGNTGGAAGTGCCNCCAGGAGCGCCCATTTTACCTATTGCTGTACATATCTTATTAAGTGATAACACGGCTATCCTGGTAATGGAGTTTCCGCAAAATGAAGATCACAAGAAAGCTATTGCAAGTGCAGTAAGATCTTTCTTGCAGGATCCTACTTTGATATTAAAAGCTAACTTAGGAGCAGATTCTAAAGTAGTAGCTGTAATAGTTGCATCAGAAACTTTTATGTCAAGTTTTTCTACGGAAGGTTTATCAGAAACAGAAATTAAACGAAAACTTGCTGAAGAAAGGGAGGATACAGAAAATAGAACAAGTGGGATCATGTTTGATTTGCAATATGCAGAACCCGGTAAAGATGAAATGATTATTTATAAAACCGGGCCTTTGGGAACAACAGAGTATTACAAAACTTGTTCTATGGCGCAGGCTACTGAAGTTGAGAATAAGCTTTGGGGTAATTTATTTACGGAAAAATCTGAAGATATACCCAGGGGTAGCTTTTTGGATCCTTCAGAAGGGGAAGCTTTTGTTTCCAGGATAATCAAAGAAACAGTAGCCATTAAAAAATCACAATCAGAGCTGAAAAACCTTTCTCCGGAAGAACAGGAAAAGTGGGCTGCAAATATATTTACCAAAGAATCTGCCTTTGATACAGATATCAACATTGATATTTCAGACCTTTTTACACCAAAAAAAGAAGGTTGACAGGCAAAAAGTCAAATAAGCAGTTCACAGTAATTGCTTATTTGACTACTTTACTTACCCCATAGTAGATTAATAAATCTACTTACTTAACTTACTTAACTTACTTACTTTTTATGCCCACGATCAAGAGAATTTTTATCACAGGACAGCCTGGCGTGTGTACTGTAGATCCCCATGAACTGGAATTAATGCAGCAAGCAGGCATCCAGGTAGTGCGGTATACTCCTGCGATTGGTAAAGGGTTCCAAAACTGGATAACCGGTTTAGATCTTGTGGGAATGGACATTGAAACTCCCCATACAGATGAACAAATGGTGGCGGGTAGAATGCACCTGGCTTCCTGGTTTGATGGAGAGAAAGTAATCACCCTGGATCATCATTCTATAGATCCTAAAGAAGTGTATGCAAACTGGATGTTCAAAACCACTTGTGTTGTTATTCACAATGCAAAGTTTGAAGAGCACTGGTTTATGCATCACGGGATAGAGTTCCCAAGAGTACATTGTACCATGCTGGCAGAGCAGAAGATCCTTATGGGCGCAGATGTATTTCACAATATTGTAGATGTACTGGCACGCCGGGGAATTCCTGCTAAAATGAATAAAGATGTACGGGCAGAATTCTTAGATCCTCTATACAAGCACAAGCATTATCATGTTCTTTATAACCAAGATGATACTTTATTGTTATTACAACTAAAGGAAAAGCAGGACAAGATCATTGATTATTACGGGTTAGGTTTTTATATCCGGCAAATACATTTTCCCTTAATTAAAACCTTGGTTAAAATGGAACGCCAGGGGATGGTGTTGGATGAAGAGAAATTCAAATACCTGGCAGATGTGGCAGAGCAGGAAATGCGGGATATTGAAGACAGGCTCAATGGCTGGCTTACAGAATCATTTCCCGGGAAAGATTTCCTACAGCTTAACAAACCGGTCTGGGATAGAATCCAGCAACTGGATCAAATGCTGGAGAAAGCGGAGCAAGGGGTGGCTAAAACAGAACTTTTACTGGAACAGTATGAACAAAAAAATAAAACCCATTTAAAAGCTTACCAAACTGCTCAGCTTAGCCTTGAAAAAAAGAAAGGGGATCTGATTAAATACATGCAGGAGAAGCTTGATCTTGAAAGCCAGAAATTCATCTCCTGGACTTCCTCTGCTCAGGTTATTGCTTTGCTGGAAAGTTTGGGCTGTATGCCCATGCCCACGGCCAAAGACAAGAAAACCCGTAAATACAAGCCCTCTATGTCAAGGGCAGCCCGGGAACGCTGGCTATTGGGAAACCTGGAACACCCGTTGAAGTTTATTATTCAGCAGTACGACAAGTACATGGACCAGGTGAAGCATGTAAGCACTTTTGGGCACTCTTTCCTGGAGAAATACAAGCACCCTGTTACAGGCAGATACCACACAAGCTACAAACAGGGTACAGTGGCCACAGGAAGGCTTGCTTCCGGGAATGCAGACAGTACACCCCCAACATTTAACTCCCAGCAGATCCCGGGAAAACAGGAATTACGGCAGTGTTTTAGGGCAGGTCCGGATGATGATATTGTAACCTGTGACCTGACCGGGGCAGAGTTGGTGACCATGTGTTCTTTGGCTCAGGACTTAAAACTCCTGGGTATAAATAAAGCGGGGGATATGCACAGCTATTTTGCAAACAAAGGCTGGAAAGCAATTTATGAGTCCCGTAAGAAAGTTTGGACAGAGTCTGATATAATTTCCAAAGAGCAGAATTCAAACAAGCGCCAAGACTACAAACCCATGCTTTTTGGTACTGTTTATGGGCTAATGCCTGCCAAAGCCGGGGAAATCCTCAATGTGAATGAAAAAGAGGGAGAATTGGCCATTAAAACCATTATAGAGGAAATCCCGGATACTATTAAGATGGTAGAAACTGCTGTAGCCTTTGCCTTAAAGAACGGTTATGTGATTCACAATACCAGAACTAACTCCAGAAGATGGTTCCCAAAAGTGCTGGAAGCACATAAGTATGACCAGGAACTGGATTACATGGACAGGGCAGAGGTAATAGGCAGTGCCCGCAATACTCGGATTCAGGGTACCCAAAGTGACATGATTTGTGAAGGTATGGTGACTTTGCAGCGTTATATTGATTTATACAAAATTGATGCTGCCATGCTTATGCAGGTACATGATGAACTGGTAGTGAGATTTCATAAAAGTATAGGAAATTGGTTTCCCGCTAAAGTAAAACTAATTATGACCAGGGTAGCCAATAAATACCTTTCCGGAGGAATTACTATGTCAGCAGATGCTCACGTTAAATACTGTTGGTATAAGCCTAAGTAATAAAATAATTTTGATAGTTTTTATTAACAATTAACAACTTATAACCCCTTATAACTATGAATACAAACGCAAATACAAAATCTAAAAATCCCGGCATAAGCTTGCTGAAAACTACGCTTAGTGCAGGCACTTTAACCATGGAGCTATTTAAAGTAGCGGCTGAGTACAGCTTAAAGTATGATGATTATGCAGAAAGGTTGGCTAAACGTAAAGAAATCCTCTTGGCCCACTTAACTGCTTCCACTACAAGCCAAATAGAGCAAACCCAAGGTAAAGAGCATGTAAGTATTGGTGTAAACCGTCTCCGGGAAGCTGCTATCATAGCTGCTGCTGGATATCCGGAAGGGGATCCTGTCTGGGATTTCTTTCATTTAAATGTGCCTTTAAGCAACTCAGAGTTTGGAAAGATTGCTGAACGTCTTCACCAGAAGTTACACCATTCTTCCGCAGCAGATAAAGAGCTGGGTTTTGAGTACATGGCTGCCGCAGGTTTTATGATTTCAGATATCACTTATAAGATGTCTAACGGTTTTCTTGAAAAGTTATTCTTAAAAGAAATGCTCCGGCAAATGCCTTCGATTAAAATGCAAGTAGCCAGGGAGGCTGTTGAAGAAAGTTTTCAAGACATCCACAAAGCTATTGGTATTGCCAGCTTGCTGGAAGAACAGGGAGTTACTTTTAATGCTGAAGGAGATCCTGAGTATAGCCAGGAATACCAAGACTATAAACAAAAAGCAAAAGAAAAAGAAAATGAGTACAGAAATAACAACAGCACAAACAACAGAACTGACCCAGGAACAGAAGGCCCGCACAGCACTATTTGATAAGGTTACCCAGGCGTTTAAGAAATTCAATGGAAGAATCTTCTTAAACGCCGGAACGGGTACCGGAAAATCCAAGGTTGCCATAGATCTCTTAAAAGATACTATAGGTAACCAGGCTCCGGATGAAGATCAATACTGGGATATTATTGTACCCAGTAAAGTGCTAATTACAAACTGGGAGGATGAATTTATTAAGTGGGGTAAATCCCACTTATTTCCTTTTGTTAATATTTATTGTTACCAGAGTCTGCATAAACAAGATAGATCAAAGCCCAGGAATATCATTATTGATGAAGGACAGTGGCTAACCGAAGCTAACCTGCCCAAGCTCCAGGCTTTGCTTGCTCCCGGGAGTAAGTTGATCGTATTAACAGCTACCATGCCTAAGTCCAAGAAACACTTATATGCTAAATTAGGTATAGACAAGAAGAATACAATCAGTTATGCCTTAGACCAAGGAGTAGTAGATAACCTGGTAGCTGATTACCGCATTATTATTATTGAGTTTCCCCTGGACAATACTCATAAAATAATCCAGGCGGGCAGGAAAGGTGCTTACTTCTTTGTTACCGAACAGGAAGGTTATAACCAGAAGACCAAGAATATGAAGCGTAGCTTTATACAGGGCAATGGTAAATTTGGGATGTTGCAGCGATTGCATTATATCTATAACTTGCCCAGCAAGCTTAAAATTGCCCAGTGGCTACAATCTCACCTGGCTAACTTTTATCCAGATAAGAAAACCTTGTTCTTTTGCGCCAGTATCCAGCAGGCAAACGCTGTATGTAAACACCGTTATCATAGCAAGGTTTCAATTGATGATTACAAAGACTTTTGTGAAGACAAGATCATGCAGCTTTCAGCAGTTAAATCTATTGCTGCCGGAGTTAACATTCCAGATCTTGATTGTGCAGTAATTGTACAATGTGAAGAACAGGATTTAAGCACTATTCAAAAAATAGGCCGGGCAGCTAGAAAATCCAGTGATCCAAATAAGAAAGCCACCATTTTTGTTTTAAAGGCTACTGGTACCCAGGATGAAAAATGGGTTAATGGAGCCCTGGCCAGTTTTGATAAATCTAAAATTGATTACGTAAGTTTTAACCAATTACTAAACAAAGGCCTTGTGAATATTTTTTAATCTTTCATGTTTAACTTAACCCTACACTTATGCAATTCTACGGTATGTGGGATATTATCCCTACCCTGGTGCGGAAGTTGGAGGAAAGAGTTGTAACCAAGCTCACACTTGCTTACAACCATGTGCAATGGGGAATAATTTTACTTTGTTCGCCCTGGTGTTTTTTAATCTTAGCAATTCTTTTAACCTAAACCACTAACTAACTTCAATCATGCTTATTATTGATACTGGGGACAACAACAACAAAACCGTGCTTACGCGTACAGCACCTGAACGGATGCAGGAAATTGAAAACCTGCTCTTTCAGGTACAGGATATTAATGATCCTGAACCTCCTATTATGCGGTGCCATCCGGCAAGTTTTTACAATCAGTTTACACAGGAGGAAATTTTAAATTTTGCCTGGAAACATGGCGTATATCAGTTTCCGACACAAGAGTTAATTGATTTTTTAAAGGGGGAGATCCATCCACCAAGAACTATTGAGATTGCCGCAGGTGGAGGCCACATCAGTGAACATCTCCCGGGAGTTATAGCTACAGACAGCAAGCTCCAGGAAGAGCCGTGGGTAAAAGAGTTTTACAAAAATCTGGGCCAACACCCTATCAAATACCCCTCCAAAATTATTAAAATGGAAGCTGAGGATGCTGTGGATAATTACAAACCAGATACAGTAATAGGCTGCTGGACCGTAGAAAAAGAGATGACTAAATCTGGCCGTGGGATTGATGAAGTTGAGATCTACAGGAAAGTAAATAAATACATTATTGTAGGCAATCGCTATTTACACGAAAAAAAATCGGTGTTAAAAATGGCAAAAAAGTTGGGGCATCTAAAAGTTATTAGTCCCCCTTGGTTGCTTTCTAAATCTCCTCTGCCAGAAGATAATTGCATCTTTATTATTGACAAGCTAGGGTAGTTTATCTACCTTAGCTTTCCCTTTTAACGACAAGACTTACTTAACAACTTACTTATGCTACCCACAGAAAAAGCAGGCTACTTAGCCTTGCTACTGCAATCCAACACCCTTTTGGAAGATTCTGAAACTGGTATTATCCAGTTATCTCCTGATGCTTATGATTTACTTGGCAAGTCAACCCCTAACGTTTTCAACCAAAAAGCTCACCGGGAAAGAATTGAAAAACTGGTAAAAGATTACCTGTCTTTATGGCCTGCCAAGATCATGTCCGGTAACCGACTGATTAAACAAGGTCCTGGTGCAATCCGGAAAAAGCTTACCACTTTCCTGCGTAAATATCCCAAGTACACTGATGAGGAAATTTTAGCGGCTACTCAACAATATATTAAGAAGCTCCGGCAATCTAATTTTCAATATATGATCAGCTCTGATTATTTTATTGAGAAGGACGGAGTAAGCCAGCTTGAAGCCTACATTATTGCCATGGAATCTCAGAAAATCATAGGCAATGCGAATAAGGTATTGCAATCAATTCACGAAAGAACTTTATAAAATATTATGGCTAAAAGAACTTTCCTGGATCATGTGAATGATGGCCGTCTTGGATTAAATGAAGGTCTTCCCAATTGCTTTGATAAGTTTAATACTATCCTAAACAATACCCAGCGGGCTACCTATTATGCAATAGGTGGCCTGCCAGGGGCTGGGAAAACAACATTTACGGATGCAAATTTTGTATTGTCTCCGTATTTCTATTTACTCTTAAACCATCTGCCCATTAATGTAGACTGGCATTATTATTCTTTTGAAGTAAGTTTGATTGCCAAACGGGCCAAGTGGACCGCTTACCTGTTAAATCAAATGTTTGGCTTAAACGTTGACAGTTCTTATATCCTGTCCAAAGGTAAAAACAGGATCTCTGATGAAGTTTATGAGAAGGTAGTAAGCGTAGATCAAGAAATGGATAAACTATTTGACAAAATCCATTTTGTTCAGGACTTGGAAAACCCTACCGGGATCAACAAAGATATCTTTAAGTATGCTCAGGCCAATGGCACTTTACATAAAGAGAAATATGCGGGCGCTGATGGAATAGAAGCAGAAAGGATTGAAAGCTATGAGGCTAAAGATCCTAGCAAATATGTACCCATCATTATAGACCACGTAGCACTGGCCAAGCGTGAAAGAGGTTATGATACCAAGCAAAACATTGACAAGCTTTCAGAATACATGATAGGGTGGAGGAATTTGTTTAACTACACCCCTATCCCTATCTGTCAGTTTAACAAAGGTATTACCAATATTGAACGAAGAAAATTTGATAAAAATGAACTCTCCCCAACGCTTGAAGACTTTAAAGACACTGGTAACATTGGCCAGGATTGCAACGTGGCTCTTGGTGTGTTTAATCCTATTAAGTACAATATTGAAGAGTACTTAGGGTATGATATCACGCAAATGCCTAATAGCTTTCGCAGTATTCATATTATGAAAAACCGGGACGGTCAGGAGTATTACTCTCAGGCTATGTATTTCCGGGGGGATGTTGGCAGGTTAACGGAATTACCTTCTGCAAATATGTTCCAGGCAGGGTTGGTAGAATATAAAGATTATCAGATACCCAAGCCAACTGTAACTGTACCTCCTGCAAATGGGGTTATTTCTTTACCTTGAAATTAAATTTTAACTAAACAACCTTAAATATATGATAGACAAAAAACCTATTGAAAATCTAAAAAAGCAATACTGCATTTTATTGCAGGAAGCTATACGGTTAATCACTGAACGAGTGTTTTTACATCCGGATCAATCCATTGTTATACATGTGAATGATGAATGTTTTATATCTGATAGAACTGAATTTGCTGCTATTACAGGTGTAAAATGGGAGGAACCTGAAGGGCTTGTATTTTTTATAACCACAGAAGGGCATCCTGACGCTGAATTTCCTCTTAGGTATTTACCTATCAATTTAACAGAAAAGTCAGATTTTTATTTGTGCCTACAAAAAATGAACGGAACAAGACAAGATAGAATTGTATTAAGTTTAGTGGACTTATATCATTTACTAGATACATTAACTACTCCTGAAGCTTTGATTAATCCTTAATTTATTTTCAACCTTAAATTTTATAAATCGTGGCATTACCAATATTAATACTTGGGGACATGGGAACTGGTAAAAGTACCAGTCTCAGAAACCTGCCTCCACAGGAAACCTTTATTATTTCTCCTAATGCAAAAGACTTTCCCTGGGAAGGTGCAATGGAAGATTATGTTGCAGGTA
>JGI11643J11755_11723079_pt1 | contig 12010 bp, 14 predicted proteins | sample IowConreferecore_FD_11755 | JGI IMG/M metagenome (IMG submission 11755)
AGTGCGATAAATGCATTAGGAAGAATAGCAGAAAAAGCTAGAGCCTATGATTTGATTGATAGTAGGACTAATGAAGCCTTAGATTATATAGGCAAGTATAAGGTAGGTATGCTAGGTAGACCGATATGGCATTGTATTTTGGATGATGCAATAAAGTTAAGAGAATCAAATGGACATACTAACACCAAAGAATAAAACAAGAATCGTTCTTGACGCCACATTGCTAACTGCGATTATGAACTGTGGCCGATATACGAATCTAAGGTTCAATCATAATCTAACCCCTGCGGGGGGAAAGGGTAATAGTTTAGAAGCTGGCTCAATAGTTCATACTGTCTTTGAATTTTATTATAAGAGTATCATTCAGGGTCTAAACAGGCCATTAGCAATAGGCAACGGCCTTGCGGCGGGAGAGTTATACATTAAGGGTTGTGAGTATTGTAATGGTTTTCTTGCTACAGAAGAACGACCTAAACCACGATGCGGTCATACACCTAATCAATTCCCCGGCGTAGTGAATACACCGGCGGAGTCGGAGGGAAACTTAGTAGGATACAATTATGTTCTCAAGACCTGCGAGGAATACTTTGACTATTGGAAGAATGACTTCTGGACACCATTAGAAGTCGAGAAAGTCAAAGGCAGGGTCTTATACGAGGATGATAACATTATCATTCTTTGGAAGGCTAAGTTCGATTTAATCTCCGATACGAATAATGGCATCTTTCCTATCGACCATAAGACGATGAAGATGCGAAAGGATACGGTTAGTCTGAATAATCAGTTCATCGGTCAGTGTATCTTACAAGAAACACGGACCATGTTTGTAAATAAGATTGGTTTTCAGTCTAGCTTACCAGCTAAAGATAAGTTCTTACGGCCAAGCGTATCGTATACAGCCGAGAGACTATTAGAATGGCAGAATGAAATCCTCCCAACTTGGGCATATCGCTATATGTCATATGCAGAATCAGACAATTGGGAGCCTAACTTTTCAGGCAACGCTTGTGAGACTAAGTATGGTAAGTGTCAATTCTATGATGTATGCGAAGCTAATCCATCGATGCGCGAGGAATTGTTGCAACTGAATTTCGTTAAGACTGAAGTGTGGAATCCAGTGAATGAGGATGTCTAATGTCCGAATCTGACATGCCACTAGTTCAAAAGGATATTATAGATTTAATCACTAAGTATCCTGAACTTAGATTCTTTGTTATGTATCAGAACGATGCAAAAGAAGAAGTAGCATTTGGTGGTAATTCATGTCCGCGATGCGCTCTCAATCTAATGATACATTGGTTAATTGAGAATGGTATTCAGCATGATAGTCATGGAGAGGAAACAATCCCAGACTCTCTATCAAAGATGGTAAACTAAAATGCCAAGGAAAAATAAGCACATTCACAAGTATGTAAGGAGGAAGCTAAAGGACTCCACAGTCTATGCGTGTATCATTCCAGGTTGCACTCACTACATTCTACCTAGTCTATTAGAAGGTAGACTAGCTATGTGTAATCGATGTATCGATAAGGTATTCGTCATTACTAAGGCCGCAGCGAAGCTAGAGAAGCCTCATTGTGATGAATGTTATAGAGAGACTAACTTTAGTAGAAAGGATAAGAAGGAAACATTGAAGAATATTGAGGATATTTTGGGGGAATTGGAGATTTAATTATGCTCACTGAGCAAAGAGGCGGAGCATATATGGCCCAAAGAAACGAGGCAATAGCAATGGCAGATGCTAATTCTAATAAATCTGTATTAGATAAATTGAAAGATAGACTAAGATACAAACTACAACGACTCGAAATACTGAAGATAGAAATTAAACAACTTAGGGAACTGGTAGAGGAATTGGAGAAATAGTCATGGAAAACAAGGAACAGTTAACTCCGAATTACGATAAGTCTAATTGGGGCCGCGGCGAATGGAATAATGAGCCTGACCGACAGGATTTCATTCATGCGGGATTCTCATGTTTCATCCTTCTATGCAATCAATGAAACTAAGCAGCTTGCCGAACAGTTAAAGGAAGCATACTAATGCCCAGCACAATGGAAACAGTAGACCCTAGTATCGTATTCGCTATGTTCAAAGGCGAACCGGGAACTAGGAAATCTACACAAGCATTATCATTCCCCGGACCACAGTATTGGTTTAGTTGGGACCGTAAGATGAATGGTCTTATTCTACCAATGAGACATTGGGGAATAGACCCTAAGACTATTGAGTATGATGACTATGAGGACTGGACTAAGCCTCAGAAGAAGATGGAGTCATTGCAGACTGAGTGTAAGTATAAGACTATCATTGTAGATTCCATTACCTCAATGGCCGATATGACTCTTAGGCAGACTATTAGGAGTAAATCAGGTCAAACTAGAAGTTCAGGTGCCAAAGCAGGTAAACAGATAAGTGGAATCGCAATTAATGAAATAGAAGATTACAATGCTGAGTCATCGGCTTTGCAAGAGATGGTATCACTATTAAAGGACATTCACAAATACCATAAGGTTAACGTAATTCTAATTGCTCACGTAATCCAAGCCGATTATAAGTCTTTAACCGGCGAAACCCACGTAAGCCGAACTATCGTTACCGCTGCAAAGAAGAATGCTGCGAAAATTCCAGCATACTGTAGCGAGGTCTATCACTTTAACATCGAAAAAGGTTTCGATGCATCACAAGGAGGTCAATATGCGCTGTTAACTGAACATACCGGAGATGACTTTGCACGGACTGCACTACCACTTGATAAGAAGATTATCATTGGTAACGACCCTCTCTATGCTAAGTATATCGCACCGGCGATTGCTCAGTTGAAGGAACATACAACCACAACTACAACCACAACGACAACTACAACAGGTAAGTTCTAGGAGTTTACGACAATGCCAATGATTGAAATCACTCAGAAAGACATTCTCCGCTCGACTATCGTGGAACCTGCATGGTATGAGGTTCATATCGATAGTGTCGGTCAGAAGTCTTCAAAGGATGGAGGTTCAACTAACTTTCCCATTGAGGCAACGGTTATTAGGAATGCCGATACGGGAAGCACTGACTTTGCAGGTGTTCCGCTGGAATGGAATTTCAACTCGAAGGCAATCGGCTTCGTGGTTGGCTTCCTGAAGGCATTCGGTGTCGAAGTCACTCCAAAGCGATTCGACCTCGCCGCTGCGGAGGGCAAGAACATCGAAGTGTATGTGAAGAATGGTGAGTGGCAGGGACGGACTAAGAATGAAGTCACTGACCAGTATCGCCCGTTGCGTGAGACTGTTAACCAGTAGTTAGTTTCGGTTTGCTAGGATGCTTGCGAATAATGTTCTAGGCGGTATGGTTTTGCCAACCAAGTAGATACAAAATAAACAAGGCACTTGCCGCAACCTAACAAGTGACGCCGTATCCTAGCAATTTTTCAGGTCAAAGGAGAAAACAATGCCACGATATCATGTGATTCTTGCGACTGGTGAGGAAAGAGATATCATTGCTGCCGCTGTGTATATCGCCGCTGGTGAATCATTAGTTTTTAGCGGGCCTGCGGGTGAACTTACCGTAGCATATGCATCAGATGCATGGACTATGGTCGAGGTTGAGCGTAAGGATGATAAGGAGTAATTATGGGGTTATTTGAAGGTGATGTGCCTGAAACATTAGCATCGTATGGTCAAGCAAAAATGGTCAGTATGCCTACTATGGCACAACGTTTAGACCTCGCNGTTNNNCANGCTGAAAAGAAGTTAGCCGATGCAAAGGAGGCTAGGGATATCTTCAATCGTAATCCAGATTTGGAAAGACTGCTGAATATTATGCAGAATAACCATTTCTGAATTATTAGGCAGGAACCTGCTGCTGGTAGTNGGGAAGGATTTCCTAAGATTGGTCGATTATACTAAGATGCATTCTATGAAACTGGACAACAATACCTGATTCGCAAGGGATGTATTTCCCTTATGTAGGTTCTCGGGGCAGTGTTACACTAACCTACAGTTAGAATCTTCCAGCCAGAAGGGGCCGTAAGGTTTCATAGGATGACAGGGGATGGTAAGACTTAGCCNTAGTGCCGTATAACTTACCATCCCCGCCTTTAATTTAAGGATTAAGAATATGGAATTTCCATTTAAGGTTGTAATGTGTGGGTCTGAAGCGTTTGGAGAAAAGAATAGCAATTCAGATACTGATTATTTTGCTGATGGTAATGTTGTTGATTTGTTTTGGTTATCTAGAAATGGATTCAATAGATTATCATCTGATAAGTATGAACCCAATGAACATGTTAGAGTAGTTTATCGTAACGAGGAACATGGAATTGATTTAATCTTCGTTGATGATTTATATAAGTATGAAAGGTTAATGGAATCCCTACAAACATGGGACCAGCTCTATAATTTCGATAAGAAGCAACGCAGTAAGATTTGGGATTTAGTTAGGATTGTAGCGAACGAGTTTGAATAGGACTAACAAGATGAAAGATTTCCTGAAAAATATTCTAGGCCAACATAACATGAAGGAAGAAGATATCGACCCTGAGGGACAAACTATTCAGGGTAAAATTCTCTCCCTTAATGATAAGGGATATGGCTTCATTAGTTCAACGGCATTGAAGTTTACCAAAATCTACTTCCATTGGTCTGCATTAGACCAAGATACGGTTAACTTTGCCAATCTTAAGAAGGGTATGAAAGTGGAATTCAAACTAGTTTATACGGCACAGGGACCACGTGGTATTAAGGTCCGTGTATTGGAGGGTAATCGTGACGATAGGGGAGATAATAAGGGAACTGAGTAAATATCCTAATAATGTTGAAGCTATCATTTACGATAATCAATTAGGAGAATTCATAAAAATAGATAAAATCGAGCGCGATGGGCCGATGCTGATTATTTATGTGGGCGACGATGACTAAAAGACTAAATAGATTCATTGTAAATCTAACCCTAAGAGAAGTAAGACTACTTGAAGACCTATCAGACAAGTCACTAGGACCATATACTCTTGAACATAAGAAAGAAGAAGTAGAATCGTTCAACAAACGAATTAAGGGCATTAGAAAATCATTGGAGGTGAAACGTGAGCAACGTGTGGAGGCCGCTAGAAAGAAATACGTATCAAAGTTGGATAGACTCTATCCTGAATGAGGCATCAGATGAATTAAGTAATTGGGAAAGTGGTTTCATTGCATCTATACAGATGAGATTAGACCATGGTGCAATATTGAATGAGAATCAGGCTGCTAAACTAGAACAGATTTATACTAAGCTCACAAAATAATGACCGACAATCCATATGTCCCCGGCGTTGGCCCTAGAGGCGCACAGATACTCATACTAGGAGAGTCACCATCCTTTCACGAGGTAGCGCAAGGTATGCCCTTTGTAGGGCCGTCAGGCAAGGAATTAGACCGACTGCTACGCGATGCCGGTATCAATCGAGGCGATTGCTGGATTACAAACACTTGCAAGTATTTTGTGCCACCTTCTGACAAGGAAAGCGAAAAGAAAATTCCATTCCCTATACGCGCAGCGCGAGTAGGGATTGATATGCAAGTTCAATTACAGGAATTACAAAATGAAATTAATAGTATTAAGCCTAATGTTATTATTGCTCTTGGCAGCACTGCTCTCTGGGCTTTGTCTGGTAAAACAAAAATTACCAACTATCGTGGTAGTATCTTATCTGGTATGGGCTGTAAGTTCGTTCCTACTTATCATCCGGCTCATTTATTACACAGCACAGACAGTGAAATAAAAGGATACTGGAATAGACAGGTCATGATATTTGACCTGAAACGAGCTAAGGAGGAATCATATTTTCCAGAGAAGGTATTACCATCTAGGCATCTTCATGTATGCAAGAATTCAGCACAGTTATATGACTTTATCGAACGACACAAGAATAGAGCAAGACCAGCAATAGACATTGAGGCATTACACTGCATTCCATCATGTATAGGCATCGCCTTTACTCCACAGGAAGGGATATCAGTTCCACTATGGAATGGTCATGGTATTAGTAGCATGTCGGACTCCGACATACTATCATGTTGGATGATGATTGCTAAACTATTATGGAAGTATGAAATAGTTGGACAGAACTTTAAGTATGACCAAGACAAACTCAAAAGACTCGGATTTATTATTAGAAAACTTGCTTCTGATACTATGCTCAAAGCGTTTACGATTAATCCAGAGCTTCCAAAGAGGCTCGCATTTAACACAAGTATATATACTAGAGAACCCTACTATAAAGACGAAGGTGCGGATTTCGACATTTCAAAACAAAGTATTGATGACCTTTTCATCTATAACGCGAGGGATGCCTGCGTCACAAAAGAAATAGATTTAGCAATGGATGATGACCTCGATAGTATGGAGCTTAGACCATTCTATGAAAATTTCATCATGGAATTGCATCCTCTCTACTTGCATATTGAGGAACAGGGATTCCGTGTAGACCCCGCGAAACGGGATATGCTAATCGAGAAGTATGTAAGGTGGGACGAACAGTTACGATATAAGATATTCAAGAAGGCAGGAATCGAGGTTAATAGCGCGTCGCCCAAACAAGTAGCAGAATTACTATTCAACACATTCAAACTTCCACCACGTAAAGGCACTGGCGAGGAAGAACTAACGGCATTATTGAATCTACAGAATGGAATAAAGAATCCTGACCATCGTGAAGTAATCGAGATGATACTTGAGAATCGTCGTGTTAGGAAGTCCATCGGAACATACATGATGGCCTTACCTGATTACGATGGTAAGATGAAGACTACATACTTCATGTGTCTAGAGACAGGTAGAACAGGAACAGGTCAGCAAGACCCTCCTATTAGACCTACTATAGAAGTAAAAGATGAGGAAGGGAAGAAGAAAAAGAAAGTAATGGGAATGGCCTTCCAAACTATTACCAAGCACGGTGATATTGGGCAAGATATCAGGGAGCAATTCATACCTGACGATGGTTATATCTTCATCCAAGCAGATAGTTCCCAAGCCGAAGCACGAGTCGTAGCACTATTAAGCGACGATGATGAAATGTTGGCACTATATGATAACCATGATATCCACGCGCTTACTGCTTCTTGGTTCTTTGGAGGTTCAGAATCGGACTATTCTAAGAAAGTCCTCGGGTATGAATCCCCCATACGATTTGCTGGTAAAACATTACGCCATGCTGGGCATCTTGGAGCAGCTAAAAGACGTGCTAGCACAGAACTCAATACTCAAGCACGAAAGTATAAAATCGATATTAGAATCACCGAAGCCATAGCAGAACGAGCATTACAGATATTCCATGCTAAATCACCTAAGATAAGAACGGAGTTTCACAATGGTGTCATTGAGGCTCTTAAACGAGATAAAAATCTTCTATGTGCATCTGTTCCCTATGGGCTTAACATCCCTATTGGTGGAAAACGAATATTTTTTGAAAGATGGGGTGACGAATTATTTAGGCAGGCTTTCAGTTATATTCCTCAACGGTCAGTTACCGACAATACGAAAGCAGCGGCAATTAGAATTAGAAAGATTATACCCGAAATCAAAATCATCCTCGAAGCCCACGATGCATTAGTATTCATGGTCCGCGAGGATGAACATAGGGATATTATACCTTACATTAGAAGGGAGATGGAGAGGCCGATAGACTTTAGTCAATGTTCATTACCACGACACGAACTAATAATCCCATGTGATATCGAAGTAGGATATGATTATAGGAATTTTAAGAAGTTTAAGGATACTCCGAAGTTAGAATTTGTAACTGTTAAAGAATGTGTTAGACCACGAACGATTACAGAGGAGTTTACAGCGTGATACAAATAGTATCGTATGGGTGCAATTGTGGATACGAATGTAGTGGTCCCTTTGTTAGTGAATTAATGGCTGACCATGTAATGATATGTGGGGGAGGAGTAAAATATCAGAAAACTAGAGAAATAAAAGAACTAACAAAAGAGGAACTAAAAACATTATACAAATGGCTAGAGCATCAACATTTACCCTACGATAACCCAGAATTGAAGGTAATAGTGGATAAAATTCAGTCAATCGCTGAGTCCCCAGATGACATGGCTCGATGATGTAACCTCCCAACATAGCGAACTTGAATCGCCTAAGAATTTCTGGTTATGGTCGGCTTTAGTTAGCATATCGGCAATCGTGAAGGATAATGTATGGCTGAACAGGGGCGGAGCCTACTCACTTTATCCGAATATCTACTGCATATTCCATGCAGAGAGTGGATTAAAGAAAGGACCACCTATCAACTTAGCNAGAAGATTAGTCTCGACAGTAAACAATACGAAAATTATCTCAGGAAGGTCATCAATTCAAGGCATAATGAANGANCTNGGNACAGCAGAAACTAGACCTGGAGGTAAGATAGAAACTAAGTCCACGGCGTTCATATGTTCATCGGAGTTGTCATCGTCAATAGTAGAAGACTCAGCCGCGTTGACAATCTTAACAGACCTATATGATAGAATATACTATGAAGGAGAATGGTCCTCCTTACTAAAGATGGAGAAGTTTAAGTTATTTAAGCCTACAGTAACACTACTAGGAGGAATCAATGACGCACATGCTGAAGAATTCTTTAATAAGAAGGACATTCAAGGTGGGTTTCTAGCGAGGACTTTTATCATATACGAGAAAGAAGCACAGACTATTAACTCTTTAATGAAGAAGCTAACTAATCCTCCTGATACTGAGAAACTCTCTTTATACCTTCGAGAACTAGGAAAGCTCAAGGGACCATTTGAGGATACATTTGATGAGAACAATAATTACACTCCTGTTGGTCGCTTTTACGATGATTGGTATCATGACTTCACGAACGCAAGGAAGAAATCTGGTATCAAAGACGATACAGGAACTCTCAATCGTTTTGGAGACAGCCTTCTAAAGATTGCTATGCTAATATCATTAGCAAGGGAGCCATCGCTAGTGTTAACAATACCAGATATAGAACAAGCTATAGTAATAGGAGAAAAACTAATAGGTAATATCAAGCGGACAACGATGGGCAAACGAGCCATGTCAACATCGGCGCCGTTGAAGGTTAAGATTATCTATCTATTGTTAGAACGAGAAACGCATAGTATAAGTAGAGCACACCTTGCTAAGGAACTCTACTTACACTATGGTAGTATAACTGAGCTAGAGGAACTAATGGTATCGATGGCAGAGGCTAAGCTAATTCAGATAACGAATCAAGGTAGTCAGACCATATACACTATGCCTGATAGTGAAGTAGAACGTATTAAGAAAATGCTAGAAGGAAGGGAGCAATCCTAGTCAGGAGGCATAAAAGACCCACCCTGAAACGGGATGTCATTTTCCTTATCAATATATAGTCCTTCTCTTGGACCTTTATCATATGTCTGAGTGCCCCATCCTGCACTGATTAGCGGAGTGAACAGTAACATACGGGGGTCGCCCTCATTGATGATTTCAGTTAAGTCCTGAATAATCATGGGGGTTGACGCCTGTAATACTCTATCTGCACCTTGGAATGGTTGCCGTTTAGTAGCACGCGCAAAGTCTACAAGGAACCTTGCACTAGGATGNAGCTTATTGAGTGTGAATTCCTCTGCCACAGAGTATCTAGTAGGAGCTAATAGATTACTACCCATTTCGACAGTCCTACCACTTGTAGAGTAAGTAAACTTACCAGTTCCCTGCCTAGCTGCTAAGACCATAAACTGTTGCAAGCCACCAGCAGGGTCTATCCTAGTCTTACCAATCTTAATCTTACCAAAGTCAGCAGAAGTCGGGTCTAACACTACATCGGCGCCGCCTAGTTTAGCAAGCGAAGCAAATGTAAGCCACGCGCCTGCCATCCTCGCGGCCGATTTCCAATACTGCTTCCTTACCATAGGCGATGTGCCAAAGTAATTATAAGGATTAAACGAGTGTAAGTTAGCCGCGGTTAATCGTGGCGAGAAGAATACCTCCGCTAATGCCGTTGCATGGTCCTCTAATGAGAATTCTCTACCCCATCCCGCTTTAATTCCTACCCTAAGATTACCTGAACCTGTAGAATTGTTTACGTAATCTCCAATTTGCCTCAGTAAAGGAAGGTTCTTATTGGGATATAGTTTATTCTCTGCCGCGTAGTTATATAATTCCTCTGCAGCGTTCACCCGCAAGTCATTCAAGTAGGCCGCAAACTGTCTATTAGATGCCTTATTAAAGACACCAAAAACAGGAATCTGCTCAGCTAATTCAGACCTAATAGCTTCTTCTCTGTTACCTAGTCCCTTATTCAATTCAATAAGACGAATTCCCATCAACTTAATAGGAGAACTATATGTGGCAGGAATAAGCCTACCATCCTTACCAATTTTTTCAGGAGACGTTTGAATAGTGTTATCAAATATATGTTTGGACCTTAATACTTGATTATGAGCCTCAAATGCTACCTGAGAACCATAAGCCTTAAATGATGGTAGCCATGCCTTCCACCAATTAGCACTACCAATATGACCCTTACCCTGTCTTAATGCAGCGGAAGTAATATAGGGTAAGTCAGTTGATAAGATACCACGAGTTAGATTCCATGCTTCCCTTAAAGTGGAGGGTTCATTTGGTCCTCTTGCGGAGCCTGATTCATCTGAGAGGAACCGCTTAAGAATTCCTCCTCGAACTGTTGAATCATCGCTAGGAATACTCCCCTTTCCTCCTCCGGTAGTTGACTGCTTAGTGCCCGTTCCTGAGAGAATATCTTCTGTAACTGCTGCTCTCCCCCTTGAGTCAGTATAGATTCGTAATAATTTCTGAACTTCTGGACTGTAGCTCCCAGCGAGTGCTCCCTTTCCGGTAATTGACTTTTCGAGTTTTGTTGCGGCGTCAAGGGCATTTGCGGTTCCATACTTGGCATACAATTCTCCTAATCTATGAAGGAATGGGAATCCATGACTCATATCCAAACCACCCTGATGGATGGTTTGCTCAATATAGGATTGTAAAAATCTACCTACCCTTTTATCAGTAATATCAGAAGCTTTAAGTGGAACATAAGTTCCGGCTTCGTGACCTACATGAGCTGCTTCGTGTAGTGCTGTAACAACAATATCTAAAGCTGCATCAGCGGGATTCTTATTCAGCATATGCTGAAACGGATTTATTAGAATTGCCGATTCAGCTTTAGGTGAACTTGGATTAGGAATATGCACACCATACATATTCGGGTCTAAAGTAATACCTACTCTAACTACTTTATCCTTCCAACTAGGATGGCCTGATGTAGCTAGAATATTATTAACAATAGTATCAATTCTATCAGTCAAATACTGAGTAAATATATTATTCTGAAATTCCTTAGCTTCAGTCTTAGTAAGACGGTCACCAGGGTCAAAGAATACAGTGTCCCTACCACTAGCATTAGAAGTCTTAACAACTGGCATTGAGTTCCATAACTTAACTAAATCTACCTTCTTCTTATTCCCCATTGGAGTTACAACTTTATCCCTTACCAGTCGCTCAATTTCCTTTCCTATAGTCTCCTTAACAGATTCCCTTTGGACAGGGAAAGGATATTCAGGCGAGCCTTCTTCAACCTTAGGTTTAATGTTAATTAAAACCTTATCTGGAATACCATTAACTTCCTCACTTAAATAGAAATGTTCCTTAAATTGATACATTCCATTATTTAAGTATATAAGTTGAATCGAACTACGATTACCTGTTTTAGCTTCAGGAGGAATATAGATTCCTACACCATTATTACCAATCATTTCATCGGTTACTAATTGGTCATTCTTGAATGATGGGACTTTAATTGTTCCCTTACCACTATTGGTATCAAATTCAATATCATTATCTAAATCTCTACTATACCTCCTAATATCTTCAAACATTGTTCGAGCAGAGTAGGTTTCTTGAGTATCCTTTAGGGTAGTAGTAAACTTAGTAAACGTAGGAGTATCAGGTGGCACCTCACGGGAAACAATATCAAACGGTTGCATCAATTCTTCAGGAGTTCCCTTGAACGAACTTTCAA
>JGI11643J11755_11834282_pt1 | contig 11969 bp, 14 predicted proteins | sample IowConreferecore_FD_11755 | JGI IMG/M metagenome (IMG submission 11755)
CGTCAAGGAAGCCTTCGCGACCTTTTTCAAACATTGCGTTAACCAAAGTAATCTACCTCCTTAACGGGTAACTTCGAGACTGAGCGTTGCATTGCCTTGCATAATCCGAGTGACGATGCTAGTGCCGCTAATGATTTCCAGATCGTAGACACCCGAACGCCAAGTCATCGCGGCGGTTACTGCACTTGGAATATTCAACCTAAGTTGTCCAGCGATTGCGTTAAGCTCGATTCGTCCGTTACTAACCGTCAGCTCGTACAGAGTTGTCGCAGCCGTGACAGTTGAACGAATCTGCATTCGAGCATCGTATCCGGTCAGGTTGAAGACAGAGCCGTCAGAGTTGGTCAATCCCACGATATGTGAGAAGTCCGTGCCTTGTTCAATGACAAGGTTAACTATGGCGGCTCTGGCAACAACAGACGAAATCAAGGTCACGACTCACCTACTTCTCATCTTTTGGTCGATCGAAGACCATCGATGCGGACCCTTCCGGGCCTGGTCCCACAGCGGCCACTGCCAAGGAGAAGAGTATCGAAATAAGTGCGGAACCGACAGACATACTCAGCGCGTCGCGCCAACCAATGTGCAACAGATCGACACCGACTGCTGACGTTACGTTGGGTCCGACGAGCTGAGCGATGAGCGTCCAGGCAAACGTGCGAATTGCACGCTCAATGGCGCCTTTCCAAAACGCGACGCTCCACATTTTAGCTCCTTAAATTTCACATACCTGATCCGGTGGTGGCGGAAGAGGATTCTCCCGCTGTTTTTCTATTTGATTTGCTCGTGCTGCCCGGTACTTGTTTAGCGCTAACCGAGTCTCATCGGCTGATTTCGCTTCAGTGATGGCGTTGATAAGCGCATCCATTGCTTCAGTTGCTTCAGTGCTCGCATTTGTGCGAGCTTCCAGTGCACGATGCAGGAAGCTGTTCCACTCAGACTGACACTGAACATATTGCGTTAGGTTTGTGCCTGTTTGCCACGATCCAACCAACGCAACTGTTGACACCGCGAAGGTGGCAATAGCTGCAATAAGAAGGATTAGGCGCTCTCTACGCGTCCAGCCTTCAGAAATACGTTCGCTTTGCGCGTCGTACTCCTTCTTGCTATACGTCCTATCCTCGTGCATATTTATCTACCACCTCCAAATATCGCCAAAGTACTGTTCCGTACAACATTCCGGTGGACGCGTACACCAACGAGATCAGCACGTACATGCAATTCATCACGTAGTGTCCTTCACTGTGTTGTTTTTCGGCGGATCTACCTCGGGCTTATCTTTCTTGCTCTTATTCTCAAGAGTTGAGATAGCCGTAAGAAGGCCACCGAGTCCAATAGCAGGAAGAGTCCAATACTCAGCAGGAATGGGATCGCCTCGAATAATAAGGACGATCGTGGCTATTCCCCAGACCAACATATATGTGGCTGCGGCGATGGTCCTAACCACAACACTCCCTCCCACGTAAAACTGTTGCTCAAACACCTTTCGGATGATTTTTGCCCAAGATGAGGAGGTGTGTCGGACGTCGACACTGACCGGTCGGGGCTGCTTCAAGCGTGCGCCTATGCGCACGCACTGTCAAGCAGATGTGCCTTCTCCGTAAGCATTCATGATGCGCACGCCAATGGTGCCCGCACCGGCTGTTCGCCGAACTTGGACTTCTATTTCGATAGTTGCCATATGTGCACCACTTACCGCGACCGGCCCGAGTGTTAGAACACCATAAAATGCGCTGGTAACAGCAGTTGGCGAACCCAACAACAAGCCCGTAGCAACATCGTAAAGTTGCACTTCACCAGTGGTGCCACCAGCAGACGAGCGGGCAAGCACATCTACGCGAATTCGTGGGTGCTGTTTTTGGAATCTGCCGGTGAACAATGGTGTTAGCGAGCCAGAAGTAGTGGTAATCGTTGGCACCGTATTAGAGTGTTCAACGAAGTTAATGCCGATGTGTGGTCGAGCTAGCCCAATACCACCAGGACCGTCATCAGACACAACAATGTTCTGTGCACGATCTAGGTGGGATAGAAATTGAGTTGAAGCAGTTGTGCCATCTAGAGTCAGTGCAGTTGATGTGTCTGCCCGGCGAAAGATCCAGCCGGTTGAGAAGTAGGATCCATCAATCAGCACTGACCCGAAATATATACTCGGGATGTCGCCGATACTGATCGAGCCATCCGTCACGGTCAAGCTGCCGGAGTCGATAGTGGTGCTACCGATGCCGGTACCTTTTTCCAAATCTTTGAGTCGTCGTTCCATCACGACGAGTCGAGAGATTAGGTCATTATCTGCGTTGTTATACCTACCCCTCATTCAATTCATCTCCTTGGAAAATCAACTCGGCGGACTCAATGTTGTCATCCGACGGGGGTCGGTAGTCAAACGCAACCATTCGGGTAACAAAAGTAATTCCTGGATACGGGTGGCGAGCATCTCGGATTGAGATTGTTGCGGTATCACCAAGACCGTACGATCCGAAGACCGGTTCGAGGTCCGCTTTTACAAAGATTTTCAGCGTCGCCATTGGAGGTCGGCGCAATTGCATCTGCTGATTGACCAAGTCTTGAGCTGCCGCCAGGTCGGTAATGTCTTTGCGGGAATAGGTTTCGTCGAAACGAAGCCAACCGTTGGCATACATATCAAGATTCTCGCCGATGCCAACAACCATGCCGGAACCTTCACCTGAGCCAAGCAGATATACCTTAGTACCTGCGTCGCTCATTCCCTCAGTTTCGTAATAATTTGTAATTGAGCCCGGGTAATCGAAGGTCAAGGCTCCCGCAGCGGTTGAGCCGAGATATGGATAACCGATCCGCAGGCTTCTTAGATATGCATCTCCAACACGCTGTGTTTCCAAGTTCCAATCAAAGCCGTTCACTCCGTCTGCAATGCTACTGATTACGGAGTAGAAGGTTTTGTACTCAGTCGCCAGCACTGACACTGTACGCAGAACCGCATCAGGGTATGTTGCTGGTGGCACGGTAATACCAAGGTTTCGGTTGGGGTCTGATTGCAGCGTGTTGAAGATTCCTACCATAATGTTGCGCTGTTCGATATCCGTATATCCCATGTCTGCGTCGACCAGCACGCTTTCGAGGTACCCTTCACGAGTACGCATAGAAAGCTGCATAGTCTTGGACTGAGCCTGGTAAGTACGGGTCCACACAATGCCGTCCCAGATTGGGACGTCATCGCGTTCTACTACAACAAAGCTCTTGCCGGGAATGGTCGCATTAATGAGATCCGAGTTCTGTTGTCCAGACTGGTCCAATTGCATAGTTGCGCCCATGTTGCCAACACCATTGAGTTTGTTGTCTAGTGTGACACCTTGCAGCGCAATTTCGCTGGTCACCAGACCAGAGCGAAGGTCGCCGAAGATGTATCGAACATGCGCCATTATCTGTTATTCCTTCTCAGCCCGCTGAGCACCCTCAAACGCAGCGTCTTCCAACTGCGGCTCGATTTCCTTGTAGACAGCGTGCGCGAACTCAACAACTTGCTCGTCTGAAACATTCACAGTGGCGCCAAGAGTATCTACGTCAACACCCCAAACGTCAGGGTCACCGCCAGAGCTGAAAACGTTGCCGCTCCAGCTCAAATTGCCGAGGATTCCTGCCTGGTGAACTTGCTGGTTGCTGATCGGTCCAGCACCGTTACCGTACCAATCCTGCCGAACCTTGCGCCGGAACATACCATCGGCCAGCCAGAGCTGTGCCTTTTCGGCGTCGGTGTCACCGAAGCCCTTCACGATGATTTGCATTTGCTCACTCCTTACCGTGGGTGCAATTGGTGCTGGTTTGTTTGCGATGGCAGCATCTGCAAGTTGCAGCATCCGCTCGAAGCTACGTTGCCGAGCTGGAGTGTTTGCGGTATTGCGCCACCATTCAAAATGTGTGTGCCAGAGCACCGTGTCTGTGCTTGGGATGATGCCCTGACTTGGATTGTTGGAGTCATAGCGACGCTTCACTTTGCCGTCGGGTGTGAAATTCACGCCACGCAGAGCAGCAAGAGCCGCGTCGTTTGCTCGCATCTGAGTAACAAGAAGATTGTTAAAGCGGATCGCTGCTGCTTGCCCACCGTTGCCCCAAGTGAGGCCAGTGTCCAATGCGCTACAGGCGTTTCCGCTAATACGATCCCGAGTTTGCCGAGTGCTGTAATCCTTGTCTGGGTACTTCCCAATGTCTTTGATGTCTTGTACGCCGCAGTGATAGCCACCACCGGCTTTGTGACTCGCATCGGGAAGCGTACCGACTTCGGCACTGCCCAGACCAACCTTTGCCATCCAAGCACTTCGGAAGCTTTTTAGATCTTCAGGCAGTGTTGTAGTTGTCATTAGTCCCACCCTTCTATTGCGAACGATGATCCTGCTTGGAAGTTTCCGGATGTTTGAGTAAGTGTGAGTGATGTGTAACCGCTACCTGATGATCCCAAATATGCAACCGCTTGGTACAAGCTTTGGCTACCACCCGAAGTGTTAAAGATGTAACCAGATTGTGAGATTCCGGTAAGATAGTTGGCGTGCGGAGCATGCCAACCCATGAGTGTTAGCTCTCCACCGTTCCACTCACCAGTACCAGAGCCAAATGGGAAGCTGCACAAGGTCCAAGATGTCTGACCGATACTAGCGGATGCGTTAGTAGAGGTAGCAAAGTTGTTGAAAATCTGGCTGCGGTAGTTCGCACCTGAGTCGCCATTGACACGGCCAAGCATAACTCCTGAAGATGCCGCGTCTCCACGAACACTCCAGGTAAGCGTAACGCGGTTCAAGGAAGATGGAATACCTGAGAAGGTTACCGTTGCGGCTGCTGAACCAAGCACGTTTACTTGTCGGAATGGCGATGCGAGAATGTATGAGGATACGACCAACATACGCAGGAGGTTCGTATCTGTCTCAAAGATCAAAGTTCCATTAGGCACAGTGGTGATTGACGGTCGATCCGTGCTGGTGCAAGGAATAACACCACCAAGAGCCGCCGCGTAATAGCGTCGATCAGTGATGTTTCCGGTGACAATTGAGGTAACACCAGCACCTACTAGCACCTGTGCCAAAGCGATTGAGTTTGCTGGCTGCGTTGGCACTGCCGGTGATCCAGCAGGAGTGCCTGCAACAACGGCCAATGACCAGGAGTTAACGGCTCCTGAATACAATGTGTCTTGCACTTTGGCAACAATGAGATCAATGCGTGGGTTGGTGCCGTCCGCAGCAGTAATAGTGAGGTTCTTTGAGGCGTCATTGACAACAACGTAAGTTCCCTGCTTGCTGCCTTCAGTGCCTGGCACATATGCATGTCCAGCAGCTACGTTGACGCTCATGTTGGGTGAACCGTTTTGTGTAACGGCCAAATTGCCACCCATACCACTAACAACGCCACCCCGTGCGACCAGACCTGCGGCAGTCTTTACTCCATGCAGCAACCCTGAGTGAGCGCTACGAAGAATCTCCGCAGTGTGTACGTTTCCAGCATTTTGAAGAAAGCCCGGAGGGTTTACTTCGGTCATTAAAATTTACCTCCAAGCATTTCGATACCAGATGGACAACGTCGAAGCCGAGGCGGCTTCTGCTCGATACCGCAAGGTATTCGAGCCTGGTTCAAGAAAGTACCAATCTGGTGAGATCAGAGCACTACGACGATTTGCCGTGCCATTCAATCGCACCGTCTTATACTTTGTGTCAATAGTCAGTGTATCTGCGACATCAAGGGTGATGTTGAAGCGCAGCTCAGCGCCAGTAATATCATTAAGAATTCGTGGATTGGTTACTGGTCCGGTGATGACAAAGATTGGTGGAGTTGGACGATTGCCGCCAATCAATAGCGTTACTTGGTCAGTTGTGCTAGAAACACCGCCGAAGCCAAAATCAAAACCGAGATCGAAACCAAAACCTGTATATACAACTGCGCCAAGTGGAACTGAAGCAGTCAGCAGCGTTGAGTCATAAATTCGTGGGTCTTCAGCGAACATCGAAAATTGGATTGAGGCTTGACCAGTTCGACGAAGCTCATCCCAGTCATACCGACAACCTAGCGGTTTTACGAATAGCAGTCGCTCAGATACACCAGGGGCCTTGAAGTAGAAATTTTGTAGTGTTGTAGTCGGAGCATAGTTCGCTTTTAGATCATCCAAGTAGTCTTCAATTGTGCCCGTATCCGAGTAGACCGTTCCGTCGAGTACAACGTTTCGACCTTTCTCAAACTCGGCATCCATAAAGCCACCGTCGTTACCCTCCCAGTCCCGCTCAGTAGTGCGGTATTGAGCTGAGTCCAAACCAGTAACCTTATGAATATCAACAAACGGCTGCAACACTGCGGAGTTCAACACGATCCCAGTGTCGTTGAGCATGAATGTCAAGTCCTCTGTAAGCGCCATGTCACAGCACCTTCACCAATTCGAAACCAAGCTCCGCCGAGTTCTTTCGTGGATCGATTTCCTGAGTGTTCACTGTGATGTTTTGGACGACTGTCGCAGCACCACCGTAATTCGGTGAAGCTTGCGCCAAACTCGAACCAAAACCGGTCACAACCGATCCACCCATCAAGTTTGCAGTCATCTGCAAACGATCCATCTCAGCAGTCATTCCAGCGGCCAGCATCTTTACGATCTGACCACCAGCGTAACCGTTGTTCAGCACCCGCAGTGGACCAGTCTTGACAGGTGAACCTGGCATTGCATCAGCGATACGCTTTGTCACGTTGTGGATAGCATTTGTCACTTGGTCGAGCATTGAAGTAATACCATTAATCAGACCACGAACGATGTTCTGTCCAGCGTTGTAGAAGTTTGACACCAAGCCACTGAAGTATCCGATGACATCGGAACCCCAACCGCGAATATCGCCCCAAATGTCGCTGAGTGAGTTTGAGATGGTATTGACAAAGTCGGACCAGTTTTTAACTGTTTGATCGCGAACAAAACGCCATATACCCGCGATGAAGTTACCAATGCCTGACCATACCGAAGTCGAAGTGGATTGAATAGTCTTCCAGATACCTGACAAGAAATCCCAAATTCCACTCCATACGGCGATTGAAGTGTCTCGCACAGGATTCCAAATTGTATTCCAGACCGCTGTTATTGCGCCCCAAACAGCTGTAGCAAGGGTAGTAATAATACCCCAGTACAAGTTGAAGTCTTCAACAACTCCGCTCCAAAGCCCATTCCAAATTGCCTTGATGCTTTCCCAAGCCCAAGCAAAGAGGAATTGCAGTGTAGTAAGACCAAGCTCAGTAAGTGCCATAATGAAACGGAAGACAGCGGCGAGCAATTCGCCTACATCGGACTGCCAGAAAGTTGCCCATTGCTCGCCAAACCAACCTGAGAAGCTGGTCCAAAGTCCAACAATCCACTCCCAGGCAGCAGACAACCCATTGACAATGTTGTCCCAAAGACCAGTAAAGAAGTCAGTCAGCCAGTTCCAAGCACTTACAATTCCGCTAGATGCAGACTCCCACATTGAAACAAATACATCGCCAAGCCACATACCGAAAGTTTTGATCTGTTCCCAGACCCACTTCATTCCCTGCCAGAGGAAATAGCACGCAGCAACCAATGTGCCAATAACCGCAACTACAACGAGGATCGCGGCAACAAACACACCAATAAGAATACCAACGACCAGGCCGGTAATTACCGCACCGATAATCAGCATCCACTTGACGACCTGTGCCAACACGTTCAGCATAGGCTGGATCTCTTGCTTGTGCTTCTGCCAGAATTCAGTAAGTCGCTCGATTGCCGGAATAACGTAGTTGTCGATAATCTCGCCGAGCTTGGTGAAAACGTGCTCCACCATATCAAGGATGATCCGGCTTGCTTCCTTAACTTTCGGGAACAGCGTGCTGGTCATCATTTGGTACAGTTCGAGGAGGGCAGGCAAGACCTTAGACTCAATAATTGCCCAAAGCCTACCGAACGGACCTTCAAGGTGTTCCTTGAAAGCGTCGCCGATACCCTTAGCGAAGTCGACAATCATGTTTTTGGTTTGTACAAATTGATCGGCCATGGCCTTGATGATGTTTCGGAAGCCTTCTGACTTCTTCCAGAGAAGTACAAAAGCTGCCGCAGCACCAGCAGCAAGCGCTACAAATGCCAACAGTCCACCGACAACGACGGCAATTGCCGAACCAGCCACTACGAACGAGGCAACGATTGCAGCGATAATGCCAATCAGCAGCAGTAGCGGACCCATAATCAAAGAGAACGCCGAAGCCAGCGCTAGACCATAAGCAACAAGTTGCTTTGTTCGTGGGCTCAGCTCATTGAATTTTCCGACAAGCTTGGCTACCCACCCAACAATCAGTGCGAATGTTGGAATGAGTGCCTTACCCAAACTCTCCTTCATCAAGTTCCACTGGTTTGCCAACATTTGAGAGTTTGCAGCTGCGCTGTTAGCCATCAAGCTGTAGGCTTTTTCCATGGAGCCAGCGCTATTTGAGGTTTCATCCAAGATGTTGTCGAAGAGTTCGAGGTTACCGGCACCCAACAGCATGTTCTGCAAGAACCGGCGAGCTTCGATGGTTCCACCAGCGCCCTGGAAAACTTCCAGCATCTTGGCCAGGCGGTCCTTCTCCGGAATCTTCATCAACGCTGTGCGGAAGTCCCGCAACACTTCGTTGAATGGGCGGAACTTACCTGAAGCGTCTTGGGCTTCAACACCAAGCTTCTTCAGATTTGCTACAGTTTTAGGATTTGAAAGTGCGTCGAAGGCACGCGCGACAGCGGTACCTGACCGAGCTGCACTCATACCCATACGAGTGGAGGCAGCCAACGCAGCCATCATAACTTCAATGGACTGCCCGGCACGCACCGCTGAAGGAGTAACCAGACCGATTCGCTGGTTCCACTCTTCGTAGGAACCAACACCTTCCTGTACCAGCTGGAACTGAATGTCCAGCAGTTTGTTGACATCTGAAGCCGGACGTTGGAATGCGTTCAACAAACCAATAGTTGCTCGGGAAACATCCTGAATCTCAACCTGACCAGCAACTGCGGCCTTTGAGAACGCAGTCAGCAGCTTCTCGGCATCCTGAACGTTAACTTCCATGGATGAGAAGATGTCGAACAGCGCGGGCTGAATAGTTTCGAAAGGTACCGCGATATTCTTCGCGACTCGACGACCAATGTCAGCCAACTCTTCGAGGTTTCCTCCGAAGTTGTCGACCTGAGTGGCAGTCAGTCGGACTTGCTTTTCATAAGCAATCGCAGTATCGATGGAACCCTTCAGCGCAATCGCCATAACGGCACCAGCAGCAGTAAGCGCAAACCCCATCGCAGTGGCAGTTTGACCTACCTTCTGCATGTTCTGCGATACACGGGCTAGATGTCGTTCGTGTTCTTGCTGAGATTGACTAAGAGCACGTTGGCGACCTATCTCGTCGTCAATGTTTCGAATGTTGGCTTGCTGCGCAGCGATCTGATTTTGGTACTGTGCAATCAGACCTCGCCGAGCATTGATGCCTTGGTTTATCGCATTGACGTTACCCCGCAAACCGGCGATTTCGGATTGCAAAGTGGCAATATTCATACGACGTTGAATAATGTTATTATTCAACGCACGCGCTTGCCGCTCAAGTGTTGAAGTTTGTGCAGTGGTTGCACCAGCAGCACGCATACTAGCGACAGTACTTTGTACCGCCGCCCGTTGAGCTGCCAATTGGGCAATTCTAGCGCGCTCTGTTTGGATCGTGTTATTGCGCGTTGCGATACCATGCATAACTGCGGCACGACCAGCCATTTGCTGCGCAATGGCTGCACGCTGAAACCCAGTTGCGAGACGCGCCTGTTGAATGGCTCCGAGCGATGCAGCACGCTGCGCTTGGAGTTGTGCCAAAGCCACCGTATTGCCCGCATTGCGGACGTTACGTGCGAAGGTATTGAGTGCCCGGTTCGTCTGGTCCTGAGCCCGAAGAACAAGCCACAAGTCTCGGGTATTGAGGGGCACTCTATCCTCCCTTACCTAGGTCGAGCTTTATTCGCTGCCTTACGATTATCCAGCTCGCGTCGTTCGTGTTGTGCCATCAACGCGTGCTTCATCAAATGCACATACATGCTATCTTGATCATAGAGTCCCCCGGGTTTGGGCAGAACATGAAGTTCTTGACACATCCCCAGGGTCTCCAAAAAGTAGTTAGCTTGTATCTCAATAACTTCTTGCTCGTACGACTTCTTCCGCATTGGCTTACGTGTCGAACTACCCGAGAGCAGAATGCCCTTCCTGATCTCGGCGATTAGTTTTTTGTGTCGTCCTTATCTTCAAAGCTGTTGATACCATCAATCAGCTGACCAATCTCGTCACCGATCCGGGGATCAAGGCGCTCGACGTCAGCAGCATTTTTGAAGTTCAACGGCTTGTCGTTCTCATCAGTCAAGTTGTGTTCAACGATGAGGTTTCCAAAGTCCTGGAAAGCGATACGCTTGCTCATCATTTGAATGTGCATTTCCCGGTCTTCGCCAGAAGTCCGCATGTTCATCATGCTGTCTGTCCGGTTCAGCTTCTCACCGTAGGTCATCCGTCGGATAACTACGTAGCCTTCCGGCAAAGACTTCAATTCGAACTTTTCGGTTTCGCTGGCAACTGTTGCGCGAGGCATCTTAAACCACGTTCCTAAGCGATAGATATAAGTCAATGCGCGGTAGACGAACAGCAGCGGTCCCACAGCGCGCATCCCATTTCGGATTAAACGACGTTTTCCTGGCTGAGCACGGTAATCGTGTAAGAAACACCGGAAGCGTTAATTACAGAGTTGTATGCGATCGATGCCCGAACCAGGTCGCCCTGGCCAGAGTTCTGGACTTCGTAGGTATCCTTAATGGTCACCGGCGAGTTCAGGGTGATCTTGTTGTTAACACCCTTTGAGGCAACGATTGAGATATCCTGCGCAGTAAGCGCCTTGAATGCGTCGAAGTCGGTACGCGATTCGAAGTCACGTTCCAGGGAAAGGGTAACCGCACGCTCGCCGTACTTGATGAACTGTGCGCCACGACCGGTAGACTTCAACCGGAACTGTGCTTCTGCGGCATCGTCGATAGCGAACTCGAAAGTGTCCGTGTCCAATACCGGCGTTGCAGTCGGAATTTCGATCGAGTACTGGCCCGCACCAAACGGAACTGTTGTTGGCCAGGTCGGAGTCGGCGTAGACTGCACAGCTTCATCGCGGCCGATGACGCTGATGTTGTACATCAAAATACCGTCTTCGACGGTAAACGTCTGCGAGCCAACCACAACACCAGTGAAACCGAAAACGATACCATTACGCACTACGGTGATACTCATCGTACGTGCGGGGATGGCATTCGCTGTGGGCGTGAAGGTGTAGGTGTAGTTGGTTGTGCCGGACTTCACAACAGAGTTGCGCGAGGCGTACAAGAAGTACAGAATGCAGTCTTCCATACCCTCAATCGAGATATCACCCTCGACGTTGAAGTTTCCGGGAACTGCACCAATAATGTCTGCACTCTGCCGAATCGGACGGCGCCAGATGGTTGATTGCACCGAGGTCAGGGACTCGGACATGAACGGGATGTATTTAACCGGAGGGTAGTACGTGCCGGGATCGGCGGCAGTGTTCACAGTCGGGAAGGCCCCAGAAGGAGCACCAACCGCAGCGTCGTTGTAGGTCACTGTTGGCGCAGTCACCTGAGCCAAGAAAAGCTCGGTTCCTGCGCCGCCACCAGCAGCAGACCGGTAAACCCGGTATGCCGTTGCACCAGTAACCGCAGTCCAAAGAACTGCATTGGTCAAGTTACCCGCAGAAGTGGTGCCGACAACTTCGTTAGAAATCGTAGTTTCGCCACTTGCGTTGACGGCGGTAACTGCATACCGATATGCACCGGCAGTCAAAGCACCACCAGTAGTCGGCGTTACCGAGGTAAGTGTCGGAGGCGCCAGTTGTTCCAGGGCAACGCCCATAATACCGGCTGCGCCAATACCAGGAGCCATATTAGTTCACCTCCTCCTCAACAACTTCAGCTT
>JGI11643J11755_11765200_pt1 | contig 11840 bp, 7 predicted proteins | sample IowConreferecore_FD_11755 | JGI IMG/M metagenome (IMG submission 11755)
GGCCATCATCAAATACATGGCCCAGGTGTAAGCCGGTGCTGCGCTCAATTACTTCATCGCGCGTTGTGCCAAAGCTATTGTCTTGTACAATTTTTATCTTTTTCATGTCAACCGGCTTTACAAAGCTTGGCCAGCCGGTTCCGCTGTCATATTTATCTTCCGACGAAAACAATACATCGCCGGTAGCTGCGCTGACATATATACCTTTTTGATGATTATTGTAATATGCGTTATGAAAAGGCGGCTCGGTACCGCTCTCAACCATAATATGATAAGCAGCCGGACTAAGCATTTTTTTCCATTCGGCTGCCGGTTTACTTAATCTTTTATTATTCTGTTGTCCGTTGGTGTTTTGACATCCAATTGCAGTAACTGCAAATAGTATAGCTATTGCTAAAACCGATCTTTTCATTTTGCTGGTATTTAGAGTTATAACCTAACCTACGTAAATACGGTTTTAACGGTTTGTCAAGCCAAAGTAGCTTTATATATCTTTAAACTTAGGCATAAGCACGGCAGTTATTATATGAATTACGCCGTTATTTTGAGGGATATCAAATTTACTGATCACACTTTGCCCGCCATTCTCATCAATCAACACAATATTCCGGTTTGAATCCAGTTTCGCCATTAGCTTATTGCCTGTTAAGGTAGTGAAGGTGGCTGTACCATTATGGGCATTTATTTCGTGTATAATATCTTTTGCTTTTAATAACCCCGGGATAACGTGGTAAGTAACCATCGCAATCAGATCTGGCCGTCGCTTAACGTCTAAAAGCGAATCCATTTTACCCGGCGGCATTTTTGCAAAGGCATCGTTGTCGGGCGCAAATACAGTTAGCGGCCCACGGCTGCGGATAGTCTCGCTCAAATTGGCAAACTTGATGGCCCGGTAAAAACTCCAAAACTCAGGCGAATTGTAGATGTTTGTCGTCGCGTCATCTGTAGGCAGCATTTTGGAGCCTTCATTATTTTTTAATGTGGGTTGGATATTGTTAGCTGTTTGGCGGGCCGAATCGACGTCATTAACCTGGGCAAATAAACTTAACGAGCCCAATAATAATCCTATAGTGAAAACCAGTTTCTTCATTGCTTATATAACCGTCAAGACTGTGTTATGTTTAAATTACCATCCCGGAGTAAATCCTAAGCCGAATACGGGCTTGTTAACGTCATTACGGTTAAACGGAACGGCCAGGTAAGGCTCCAGTACAAAATAACCGAAGATGTTTACGCGCAGCGATAAACCTGTACTTAAAGCCGGTACATGCTGATTGGTATTGTAAATACCGTTACCATTTGCATCAGTGCCAATCCTGTCGGGCGCCATCTGGAATTTAACCTCATTACCCGAGTTCCAGGCCAGGCCGGCGTCAAAGAAAAAGTTCAATTCCGAAAATAAGAATTTAGATTTTACCGCTGATAATTTTTCAGGGCCGCTAAATGGTAAACGTACCTCAAAGTTAGCAATAGCCGTGCGGGTGCCTGATAGTTGATCTATTGTAAAGCCATTGCTTGGTTTGCCGTTGCCATTATAAAATGTCTGTGCCTCATAACCCCTTATCAGGAACGGATAGCCTATATAAAGCGGGTATAAGCCATCCGAATTACCAAACCGGCCGTAACCATATAAACGCGCTGCAAAAGTAATAGGGTTAACCCGTAGATATTTGCGGATGTCAATAGTCGGTGCGAAGAATTGGTAGGTGCCAAAATCATATTCGGCCTCTAAGCGGTAACGGTAGCCGTTAAGCGGCGAAGCCACACCAAAGAAAGAATTATCGCCCACCAAAGCAGTATTTGCCTGGAAAACTGTAAATGGCTTTAGCTGTGTACCACCGTTCAGCGGGTCGGTATTATAATTTGAATTGGATATATGGTCTTTTGAATAATTAAGCACATTACCCAGGGTATCATATAAAGTACTGTAGCGGTCTACACGGTAATAATATTGCGACGCACCGCCACCAAACTCAACACGGGTTGATTTTGAAAGCGGGTAGGAGGTGAACAACGATGCCTGATCTTCAAAAATGCGAATAATATCGTAGCGCTCTTCAGTTACCGGAATAACCTTACCGCCAAAATTATGTGTAGTGGCAACTACGTTGTAATTAGCAAACTGGTAAGGGATATGCGATAAACCACCGCCAAAGTTCCACCGCCCGGTTTGATTAATATAAACAATTTGTCCGCCAAAATCATAAACTTCGCCGTTAATGGCCAAGCCGGCATAGATCTGATTACGGCCTAAAATATCACTGAACACACCCTGCACACCGCTGGCCAAACCTGTGCCGTACGAACTTACCGAAGCGCCAATGCCGCTGCTGGCCAGGTAATCTAACTTAAACTTAGGCTTGTAAGGCTGAGTTTTGATAGAGTCGTTTGGTATTTTAGGATATGCCAGGTAATTGTTAAGGTTCGAGTTGATCAGATCAACACCAACAGCGCGTGTGGGTGGTAACATAGCTGCTTCAAAGTTGGTGTTTGATGCGCTAACGGTTTTAGGCGTAAATTCAGATGCCTTTGCATTGTACAACGAGTACTTCTGCGCACGATAGTAAGAATAAACAATGTCATTATGAGCAGATATGCTTAGCGCAGGCGAGAACTCTGTAATACCGCAAATGCCTGTAAACAGATCGGTCATCTGTTCAACTTTACCGGTTGCAATAGTATAACGGTACATGTTGCGGAAACCATCGCGATTTGACAGAAAATAGATCTGCGTACCATCTGACGAGTATTGTGCGTTAAGGTTATTAGCGCCATTAAATATAGGCAGGTTGGTTATCTTTCCGCTCCCCAGATCATATTCGGCCAGATCAAACGTAATATCCTGCGATGTGGTTTGGTCATACGTAGTTCTGTCACTTGAGAAAACTATCTTCTTGCCGTCTCTCGAAAAACTTGGCTGGTAGTCGGAATATTTATCGTTGGTTAACTGCCTGACTTGTTTGGTGCTGAAGTTATACAGGTATAAGTCGCCCTGACCTTCAGCCAGCCCCTGAAACACAATCTGGCTGCCATCAGGCGACCACGAAAGGTTACTGAACTGCCCCACCTTACCCATTGAAATATCTTCCAGTATGCGTCCGCTTGGCACCTCGACCACCAGCATGCGGTTGCGGCCCTTGGCAAATACGCTGAACGCAAACTTTTTACTATCCGGCGACCAGGTACCGGCTGATTCAATAAAGTTAAACTCGTCAATATGAGAGTTGGATACTTTACTGGTTAGTTTTTTGATAACCGTTCCCGTCTTTGCATCCGCCAGAAAAAGGTCGATAGTAAACAGATTTTTCTCGGACAGGAAAGCCAGGTATTTACCATCCGGACTAATTGCCGGCGCAATGTTCATTTTACCTGAATTTTTATCACTGATAACCAACTGACCTACAGGTTTTTGTACAGTATCTTTCAGCAAAGGCTTATATGTGGCTTCGATAGAGTTTTTCCAAAGCTGCGACAAAGTTTTATCATCATAGCCAAAGGTTCGCCTGATACCGTAGGCCAAACCAAACCGGGCCGTGTTTTTAAAGAAAGGAGTGATGATGGTATCGCCATAGGTCGACCCAATAAAACTCCAGAAAGCCTCACCGTATCGGTAAGGGAAATATTTGTTGCTTTCGGTTAAATCTTTAACCGTTGGGATATCATGATTCAAATAAGCATCGCGCATCCACATAGCCGTATAAGAATCTTTTTTACCCAGCGACAGATACTCTGCCATACCCTCGATCATCCATAACGGCAGGTTGTTGATGTTCTCGTAGGTATTATCTTCATGACCCAGCAGGATGTGATATTGAAAAGCATGCACCAACTCGTGACCAATTACATGGCGCGTCATCTGGTTATTTTCCATCACCGGCATAACTATCCGGTTTTTTAAACCTTCGGTGATCCCGCCTGTACCAACATCAATCTCACCGTCAATGGCTGTAGTTTGTTGAAAATCGGGATGGTTAGCGTAAAGAATGATAGGATTAGCTTTGCGAAAGGTATCTCTGAAAACCTGCTGATGCAGCGTGTACCACAACTCGGCTTCCTGCGCAAAGCGCCTGATCATACTATCATTTTTAAGATAGTAATACAGCTCAAAGTGCGGTGTTTTGTAAACCTTAAACTTTAAGTTTTTGTACCGTACTTTATTTTGACCGAAGTATTGCGCCTGAGCCACCGGACTAAAAAGCAAGCAGCCAATAAAGCACAGGAGTACAAATAAATATTTTATCGATTTATTTATAGCGGAAAAGTTGTGATCCATGTATTTATACCTCGCCGCTAATTTAATAAATAGACTTTAATATTTATTGCAGATCGGTCATTGCCGGATTTATGTTAGGTATAGTCGGCGGCGGGTTCAAAGTATCTACCGGCATAGCTAAACTATCTGTCGATGTGGTATCGGTTGATATCCTTGGCGATGGGCAATCATAGCTTTTAGTAATCTTAACCCACGGTTTCGGGAACGGCCCATAAGTATAGCCGGATTGCTTATCTGCATAAACTTTCTCCATAAAAGCACCAAATATCGGTAGGGCAGTGTGCGAGCCTTCGCCGCTTTCAGAGGTAGTAAAGTGTACACTGCGGTCGTCTGCACCAACCCAAACACCTGTAACCAGATCTTTAGTAATACCCATATACCACCCGTCTACATAGTCTGACGATGTACCGGTTTTGCCGCCAATCTGATTATTCTTTTTCCAAAGGCCGTTATATTCCCACAAAGCTTGCGATGTACCGCCCGGTTCTTCCATGCCACCGCGGAACATATACAGCATCAGCCAGGCAACTTCTTCGCTGATAACCTGCTGCATTTTTACAGTAAACTCCTGGATAACATTGCCGTCATGATCAGTAATTTTAGTAACCAGCAGCGGATCGATCCTTTTACCTTTATTCAAAAAGGTACTGTAAGCACGTACCATTTCATAAACGGAAACATCGTTTGATCCTAATGAAACAGAGGGCACAGCTTTTAACGGGCTTTCTATGCCGCATTTGTGGGCGTACTCCACAACCTTATCCCAACCAACCTTTTCAGTCAGTTGTGCTGTAATGGAGTTAACAGATTTACCCATGGCCCAACGCAACGACATTTCCTGGTAAGTGAATTTAAAATCAGCATTGTTTGGCGACCAAACCTGCTGTTTGCCTTCGTCGGTGTATTTGATCGAAACCGGCTGGTCGGTAAACTTGTCGCAAGGCGAATAACCGTTGTCCAGAGCAGTCAGATAAGCAAATGGCTTAAAGGTAGAACCCGCCTGGCGTTTAGACTGGTTTACGTGATCATAATTGAAATATTTGTGGTCTATACCGCCCACCCAAACTTTAATTTTTCCGGTGGATGGCTCAATGGTCATCATGCCGGTATTAAGAATGCGGGTGTAATATTTAATAGAATCTGCGCTTGAAAAAGTAGTGTCATGCTCACCTTTCCAGCTGAAAACCTTCATGCGCTTAGGTTTTTCAAAATATTGATTTATCTGGGTAGTGTCACCATGATACTTATCCATCAGTACCTTATAAACAGGTAGTCGCTGCTCGGCTTTTAACAAAAAGTCTTTAATTTCGTTACCTTTCGAATCGCGCCAGGGGTTTCTGTTGCCCCAGATATTGTTGAAACGTTTTTGCAGCATCTTCATCTTTTCGGCAACAGCTTCTTCGGCATATTGCTGCAGGCGCGAATCAATAGTAGTGTATATTTTTAAACCGTCTTCGTACAGGTCATAATCATTGTCTTTGCACCATTTTCTTAGCCAGCGTTCAACTGCCTCACGGATGTAAGAGTCGCCATGCGAATCGTCCTCTACATAGCTCAGATTTAAGCCGATAGGTAATTTACTGTATTTGTTGTAATCAGCTTTACTCAAATAATTATACTTTTCCATTTGGCCCAATACCGTATTACGGCGCTCGATAGAACGTTCAGGGTTATTAATAGGGTTGTAGGTTGATGTAGCCTTCAGCATACCAATCAAAGTAGCTGCTTCGGCAGGTGTTACTTCGTCAGGCGTTTTATCAAAGAATTTTAAAGTCGCTGTTTTAATACCGAAAGAATTATTACCAAACGGAACGGTATTCAGATACATGGTAAGTATATCCTGCTTGGTGTAAATGTGCTCAATCTTATAAGCCGTTATCCATTCTTTACATTTTGACACCAATGTGCGCACCAGTGGCACATGCCCAAAAACACCTTGCGATTTACGCTTACGCGTTGCAAAAAGATTTTTTGCCAGTTGTTGAGTGATAGTACTGCCGCCGCGTTTATCGCCTGTTGCTGTTGAAAGCGCGCTGGTAAAGAACGAATAAAAGTCAACCCCGCCATGTTTGTAAAAACGGACATCTTCGGTTGCTACCAGGGCATTAACTACGCTGGGCGAAATCTCTTTAAAGTCAACCGGCGAGCGGTTTTCATGATAGTATTCGCCTATCAGTTTGCCGTCAGCCGTATAAACCTGCGAACCCACTGACATTGTTGGCGTCTTGATATCATTCATATCCGGCGAGTAGCCGAAAAGCCATAAAAAGTTTAATTCAATAGCACAAAAGAAGATTATTATAGTGTAGATAAAGATGACAAAGTATCTCAGATATTGGTTTTTTATACGTCTGAACATTCGGTAAAGATGTAAAATTAATGGCTCAATATGACAGCCGGTTTATAAATAGGTAACAACGCAATTTTAACAGTTAAATTTTAGGAGGGGAGTGCCGGTAAAAAACTTCAGATTTATTTTTTAGTGGCACGAGCAAATTTATTAAACGCTAAAGATTTATCAATCCAACTGTCAAATTCTTTTTTTGTTTTCATAACCTCGGGGCTTATATATACAAAATCTTTTAAAACTTTGCCATTGCGGATCATTCCGCGGATGCCGTTTAGCTCTAAAGCATCTTTGTATCCGGGGCCAATGCGGCACATCATTTCGTCGGCACTAACACAAACACACATTTTTCCATCTACCATAAAACACAACCCGCGAAACATTTTCTTTTCCTCAATATCCTCTATGCCACGCGCTATAAGCGCTTCGCGAATTCTGTTAGCTAAATCTTCGTTATAAGCCATTGTATGTTTAATAAAAAGACGTTAAAAGTGTGCCTCCGTTACAAAACTTGATTTCCCGTTTCGCATAGCAATAGCCTTAATGGTCATTTTTGAAGTAACCGGGATACCTTTACTGTAAACCGCTGATGATTGAGTTGGCGTTGAGCCATCGGTAGTATAATAAATTACATCGGCCTCTGTGTCATTGCTCCTGATCTCGGCCTGTGTTGGCGGNGCAAAGGTTTGAAGCAGGGTAATCGTCGGATTTGGCACTATCACNTTATCAGTAATAGCCGAGGTCGATTTTTCCAGGTCCTGCATACATATCTTGTTAGCCAGGCGTCCGGTAAATACCTCAAAATCGCCGCCATTAGCTATATCGTCATAATTTANATACAGCTTGTTGTAGGGCTTTTTATTGAGATTAATACCCTGTAAATAAATATTATTNCGTGCTACCGAGCTACCGGGATTCAGGATGGTNAATTTCTTTCCATTCTCCAGATTGATCACCGCGCGCTCAAATTGNGGCAAACCAATCTGAAACTNCTGCTGTCCCGGCGCTATATTGTAAATNCCTAAAGCGCTCATTACATACCATGCCGACATCTGCCCGCAATCATCATTACCGGCAAGGCCGTCGGGTTTGTCGGTGTATTGCTCGTTCATAATGCGGTTAACATAAAATTGGGTTTTATCGGCCTCGTCAGTAAAATTAAACAAGTAAGCCATGTGGTGGCTCGGCTCGTTACCATGTGCATACTGGCCAATTAAGCCGGTAATGTCAGATTGCTTAATGCCCGTTAACGGAGCAGTGGTAGTAAACAACTCGTTTAGTTTGGCGCTAAAGTTACTTTTACCACCCATACGGTTAATTAAACCATTAACATCCTGCGGCACCAGGAACGAATACTGCCAGGCATTACCTTCCACATAATTTTTGTTGACTTCGTTCGGGTCGAAAGGCTTATACCAATCACCGTTTACGCGCGCCTGCATAAAGCCATTGTCTTTATTCTGCACATTCTTCCAATACTGTGCGCGCTGGATGTACACATTGTAATCAACCGGCTTGTTCAACATTTTAGCAAATTGAGCTATGCACCAGTCGTCGTAAGCGTACTCCAATGTTTTTGAAACAGATTCCTGGTTCTTGTCAGCCAGTACAGCACCATTTTCACGATAAGAATCAAGCCCGGACTGATTTCTGTTAACCGATACCTTCATGGCATCTAAAGCTTTCTCTGCATTGAAATCGCGGATCCCCTTAGCATAAGCATCTACAATAACCGGTATGGAGTGATTGCCGATCATGCAATAAGTTTCATTGGAGGCCAATGACCAGATTGGCAGTAATCCCTGTTGATCATATATTGCTAAAAAGCTTTTAATAAAATCAAGTGTACGTTTTCTGTCAATTAATGTCAGGAGCGGATGTTCGGCACGAAAAGTATCCCACAAAGAAAATACGGTGTAGTAATTAAAGCCGGCTGCAGTGTGTATCTTCTGATCCATACCTCGATACTGACCATCAACATCGCTATAAATATTTGGCGATAACATACTGTGATACAATGCGGTATAAAATATAGTTCGTTTAATCTTTCCATAATCAACAGGCGCCGGTTTTTTATCCCGTGGGCGGCCATAGCCATAGGCCATAGCCTCGGCAGACATTTGCTCTTCCTGCTTTGCGTCGGGTGCACCGCCTTCAACCTCAATTTTTGCTAAGGCGTTTATCCATTGGGCTTTGGCAGCCTTTTGTACTTTTTTGAAATCAAAATCAGGTATTTCGGCATCAAGGTTTTTCAAGGCACCTTCTGCACTTACCGATGAGATACCCACCTTTGAGATTACCCGGCCCGGATTATCAAAGCGGATATACAGTTTAATATTTTTGCCTTCGGCCTTTTTTAAACCCTCCTGTAATTGATCGTTAATTGCTATGCCGTAGGCTTTAAATGGTTTAGAAAATTTAGCATAAAAATACACATGCTGATCGTTGGCCCAACTTCTGGATTCGCGGTAACCGCGGATCTCATGGTCGTTAATGATCTCTACCCACGAGTTTAAAACCTGATCGCGGTGTTTCAGGTCGATGATGATATTGGCTTCGCTTGTTGACGGATAATGATAGCGATGCATGCCCGCGCGGGTTGAAGCGGTTAGCTCCACGTCGATATCATACTTATCCAGTTTGGTTTTATAATAACCCGGCGATGCAAATTCATTTTTCTTTTTAAAGGGCGAGCTATAGTCGGTATTTTTAAATTGCGGTTTACCGATGGTAGGCATAAACAGAATGTCGCAATAATCGGCAATGCCGGTACCACTCAGATGTGTGTGCGAAAAGCCATAAACTACCGAGTCGGTATAATGATAACCCGAACAGCCGTCCCAACCTTCCAGGCGGGTATCAGGGCTTAATTGAACCATGCCGAATGGCACTACAGCGCCGGGGTAAGTATGACCGTGCCCACCCGTACCTATAAACGGGTTAACGTATTTTGTATAATCTTTTTTCTTTTGTGCCGATGCGGTCAGGCTAAAAGCCAATAAACCAAATACTATAGCGCGAAAAATTCTTATCACTTCGGGGGTAATTTAGTTAAAACGGCAAATTAAGAAAGTTTATTGGTAATTTATCAGTAGAAACAGCGCCTTAAATAAGGTTAAAATTGTCCGCATCTTTTAAAAACGGCATGGCGCGGCGGCTCTTAATCACCTCATCGCCAATAATGGTAAAGGTATAAACATCTTCTTCGTCGCGTTTATAATACACCACATTGCCGTTTGGGTCAATACAAGTTGAATCGCCCGAGTGATAAACCTCATTGCCGTCATGCCCAACACGGTTAACGCCAATCACGTAGCTTTGATTTTCCACAGCACGTGCCGGTATCAATGTTCGCCAGTGTAAGGCCCGGCGCTCCGGCCAGTTAGCCACAACCAGCAACAGGTCATAAGCGGCGTCAATATTGCGGAGCCAAACGGGGAAACGAAGGTCATAGCAAACTACCGGACAAATTTTCCAGCCTTTAAGTTCCACAATTAGTTTTTTGGTGCCGGGAGTGTAGGTATCATCTTCTTTTCCCAGGCCAAACAAATGTCGTTTATCATAATAATTGCAGGTGCCGTTAGGCTGCATCCAGATAAGGCGGTTATAATACTTGCCACCCTCAGTAATAATGAGACTTCCGGTAATTACACAATCATATTTTTGAGCTATTTTATGCATCCACTGCATGCTTTTACCTCCCATAGGCTCAGCTAATTCGGCGGCATTCATGGTAAACCCGGTGTTAAACATTTCGGGCAGAATGATCAGGTCGGTCTTTTCGCGAATGTTGCCCAGCCGGAGCGCTATGTTTTGTAAATTTTGGTTTATCTTTTCCCAAAATAAATATCCTTGAAATACAGTGATTTTTAAATTCTCCATAGCAAACTGGGTTTCGGCAATAATGGTTAACTAATATGCGATAATTTTCATTAAAGTTTAAAATCTAACAATCTATTAACGGCATCATTTAAAGTTTCTTGCTTTTTGGCAAAACAAAATCTCAAAACTTTATGATCTGTACCCCGGGTATAAAATACCGAAGTTGGTATACAAGCCACGCCAGCCTCTCTAATTAAGCGCATTGCAAACTCCGTGTCAGGCTCATTGTTTAGGTGGCCGTATTTAACTGACTGAAAATAAGATCCGTATGAAGGTAATAATTCAAATTTAGTTTCAGCTAACCCTTTCCTGAAATAGTCTCTTTTTTGCTGAAAGAACTGAGGTAGTGACAGATAGATATCCTCATCTTTTAAATATTGAGCAATAGCTTGTTGAGCAGGCGAATTAACACTAAAAACCAAAAACTGATGCACCTTCCTAAACTCGTTCATCAAATGTTCCGGCGCCAGGCAATACCCCACCTTCCAGCCCGTAGCGTGAAATAATTTACCGAAAGAGGCCACAATAAAGCTGCGTTCTTTCAATTCGGGATAACGCGCCATACTGTGATGCACTTCGCCGTCGTAAATTAAATGTTCATAAACCTCATCGCTCAAAACCAAAATATCCTGGGTGCGTACTATCGCAGTTAGCTGCTCAATATCCTCCTGGTGTAATATAGTTGCCGTTGGGTTATGTGGCGAGTTTAAAATGATTAACCGGGTGCGGTTAGTGATCAGCTTTTTCACCATATCCCAATCTATGCGATAATTATTACTCGGCTCCAGTTCCAGCGATTTAACCACACCGCCCATCACCTTGATTGTCGGAGCATAGCTATCGTAGGCAGGTTCAAACACAATCACCTCGTCGTTAGGTTGAATAACCGCGCTTATAGTAGTAAAAATGGCTTGAGTGCCGCCCGCGGTAATGGTTATTTCGGTATCGGGGTTATAAGTTGCGCGATGCAGTTTTTGCACTTTAAGCGAGATCTCATCGCGCAGCGCTTTATTACCGGCCATTGGGGCGTATTGGTTATAGCCATCTTTCATGGCCTGGTTAACCAACTCAATAAGTTGCGGCGAACATTCGTAATCCGGGAAACCCTGCGATAAGTTAATGGCGCCGACCTGTGCCGCAAGGGCAGACATGGTGGTAAAAATGGTAGTACCTACCTGGGGTAGTTTTGATATAATGGATGTCATAGCGGGGCTAAAATAACAAAACTGGTTTATATGGATTTGAAAATGAATATAATGACGTTATCTTTAAGTATTATATACCTGATTTATGACACCTAAGAACACCTTGTTATCCATAATTTTTATTTTTTTGTTT
>JGI11643J11755_11767966_pt1 | contig 11816 bp, 7 predicted proteins | sample IowConreferecore_FD_11755 | JGI IMG/M metagenome (IMG submission 11755)
GTAAACAAGCTTGAACATCTGGGTGCAACNGGCATACTTATTGGTGGATCTTCAGTATCTGATCAGATAGAACTGTCAAGTATAGTGGCAAAAATAAAATCCCTAGTTAAAATTCCTGTAATTCTATTTCCTGGAAATATAACTGGCATTGTACCTGGTGCTGACGCGATACTATTTAGCTCATTACTAAACTCTGAAAATCCCTATTATATAACTGGAGCACAAGCTCAAGGTGCACTTATTATTAAGAAGTATAATTTAGAAGCAATTCCTACTGCATATTTAATTATTGGTCAAGGATCCACAGCTTGGTTTATTGGGCAAACCAGATCCATTCCATTTGACAAATCTGGAATTGCAATAATGTACGCTCTAGCAGCCCAATATATGGGCATGAGGTTCTTATATCTTGAAGCAGGTTCTGGATCCTCTGCATATGTCTATCCGGAGATGATTTCAGCAGTGAGAGCACATTTTGATGGTATACTAATTGTAGGTGGCGGAATAACTGACGCAGAAACTGCTACCACTATAGCCAACGCTGGGGCAGACATTCTCGTAGTTGGAACATTAATAGAAAAAAAGAATGATTGGGAAGAACAATTTTCTAAAATTATCAGTAGTATACGNAAATGATAACAGAAGCTCAANCTAGACTCACTGATCTTAACATACCGAGATACTATTCACTATATTACGATNCAATTCTTGGTGGNGTACAACAGCTTCTTAGTTTGGCNATCCAAGCTAGACAGAAGAATCTTGATGTCACTAACATAGTAGAATCCAAAATAGCCTACGANTTGGCTGATAGAGTAGCNAANATGCATGAAATAGANATATCTGATAGACTNCGTTTCCTCCTTACTCAAGTAGGTAANGAAAAANCTGCACTAAAAATCGCTGAAGAGATTGCTTTAGGTGAATATGGCACTCAAGATATGGAGACAAGATTAGATACTGCAGTTCGTGTGAGTCTATCAATAGTAACAGAAGGTGTAACTGTAGCCCCTTTACAAGGAATTTCGGACGTGAGAGTAAAAATGAATGCAGATAATTCTAACTATCTATCTATTTCCTTTGCAGGACCAATCAGATCAGCAGGAGGCACTGAGGCCGCATTTACAATGTTAATAGCCGATCATGTACGAAAAGTAGTCGGACTAGCACCATATATCGCTAATTCTTATGATGATGAAACTGGAAGATTTGTTGAAGAACTACGTATCTATGAAAGAGAAGTCGGAAATTTTCAATTCAGGATCCCTGATGAGGATGTCATAAAATGTATATCGCTACTTCCTGTAGAGCTTGATGGAGTAGATACAGATCCTGTTGAAGTTGCTGGTCACAGGAATATGCACAGAATTTCAACTAACAGAGTTCGTGGTGGTGCTTTGAGAGTTATGAATGATGGATTAATTGGAAGGAATAAAAAATTGTTGAAGATAGTTCAAATGCTTGATCTTGATGGATGGACATGGCTTGACCAGCTAAACGGTGCTATTCAAAGTGGAGAAGAATCCGATGCTATACATCATAGAATGAGAGAAGTAATCACAGGAAGACCAGTCCTTTCGATGACTGGACGTGATGGTGGATTCAGATTGCGTTATGGTAGAAGTTGTAACACTGGTTTCGCTACCGTTGGTATTCATTCCTCTATACCTGTACTCTTAAAAAATGCAATTGTAGTGGGTACACAGATAAAAATGGATACACCTGGAAAGGCATCTACAATCGCATTAGTCGATAGTATAGAATCTCCTATCGTAAAGCTTAATGATGGTAGTGTAATTAGGGTTACCACACCTGATCATGCATATACCATATTAAGTGAATTAAAAAAGATTCTCTATCTTGGAGACATTTTAATAAGTTATGGTGACTTTCTTGAAAATAATAGTCAGCTACTTCCTGCTTCTTATGTTGACGAGATATGGATATCCGAGCTTAAATCAAAACTAACAAACANCGAATCGATTTCTTCATATGGAATAGTNNCATACNACAGACTAATTGAGCTCTTAACTGATCCATTTGAAAATTACCCAACAATAGAAGAGGCTTTCGACATAAGTACATATCTAAATATCCCATTGCATCCAAAATATTTATTATATTGGGATCAAGTCACTTTACAGGAACTTATTCATCTAATAAAGGAACTATATAATCACTTTTTGCAGTGCAAGGAAGACTTTTCTATAATGCTGAATACCTTAATTAATTCTGATATCAATAAGCTTATCTTAGAAAAACTTGCAGTTATTCATAAATTAAATTCTGACAAAAGTAAAATTATAATAACTGATACCGATCATAGACACATCTTTACAAAGATAGTAACAACATTACATAAAAATAAGGATAGTTTATTCTTATATCTTGAGCAACTTATCATACAAAATGAGGCTTCAAATTTAGATAATAATTTACAAATAATCCAAAAGATTCTTAATGTTCCAATAAAAGGAAAATATCTTTCTTCGATTGCTGTACGTGTCGGAAGGCCAGAAAAGGCAGCTGAAAGGAAGATGAAACCACCAGTTCATATTTTNTTNCCTGTTGGAACAAAAGGCGGTCCTACACGTGATATCATAAAGACAGCACAACAATCATCAACATATATAGAGATNGCAAATAGAGTATGTACAGANTGTCACTANCCATCAATAGGNATGTCCTGTCCTTTGTGTCATGCTTTAACTCATTTGCAAAGATTATGTATAGTATGCAAAAGACAAACTGATGATACAAACTCGGATCCGCGATGTACTTTTTGTAAAAATGAATACAAAACTTATTCCGCTATTAACTTTCCTCTAAAGGACACAATCACAAAGGCATGTCAAAATCTAAAGCTCAAGCCTATGCAACCCCTTAAGGGTGTTAAATCACTTATGGGAAAGAATAGATACGCGGAGCCACTTGAGAAAGGTATTCTAAGACAAAAAAATACTATTTCCACATTTAAAGATGGGACNATTCGTTTNGANGCTACAAATGAACCACTAACACATTTNAAGCCAAAATGGATTACTACTAGCATAGAAAGATTAAAGTTACTAGGCTATAGTAAAGACCATCATGGCACCGAGTTAACTTCCTCGGAGCAACTCATAGAACTCATGATTCAGGATGTTATTATACCTATTCAAGCTGCTGAACATCTACTAAATATAACCAAATTCGTTGACGACGAGCTTACTAAATTTTATGGCCTTCCTAGTTTTTATAATGTTTTATCTATAAACGATCTAATAGGGCATCTTGTAGTAGGTTTAGCACCACACACATCTGTCGGAATAGTAGGAAGGATTATAGGATTTACAAATTCACAAGTTTGCTTAGCATCACCAATTTGGCACTCAGCAAAACGTAGAGATTGTGATGGNGATGCTGACTCACTAATNCTATTAATGGATATATTCTTAAACTTTTCATNTGAATATTTNCCTAATAAGATAGGTGGTCTTATGGACGCTCCGTTACTTATTCAACCAGTCGTACTACCACATGAAGTACAAAGACAGGCTCATAATTTGGATATCAGTGAAAATTATCCATTAGAATTTTATCATGATACTTGGAATAAAGGGAAAGCTGTAGATTCTGTTTCTTATATAGATCTTGTCAAAAAAAGAATAGGTCAACTTAATCAGTTCTTTGATTATAAGTTTACACATCATACAGATTCAATAACTTTAGAAACTTCAAGAAGTTCATATTCTACACTTACTACAATGGAGGAAAAACTAGACATGCAAATGACCACAGCAAAATTAATTCAGGCCGTAGATCCTGATGATGTTGCATCAATGGTTCTCACAACTCATATTCTTCCAGATATCATGGGAAATATACGGGCCTACTCTTCTCAGTCTTTTAGATGTAATAAATGTAGTCAAAAGTATAGGAGAATGCCTCTTGCCGGTAAATGTCTTGAATGNAATAATTCGTTATTACTAACTGTCACAAGAGGTTCGGTTCAGAAATATATACAAATTGCATTAAACATATGTCATGAATTCAAGATTAACGAATATTTAGTTAATCGTGTAAAATCGCTACAACAGGAACTGAATTTGCTTTTTAGGGAGCAACAGAAAATACAATCTTCAATAATGGATTTCGCCTGAGTCATCTCCGTCTTAATATTGTTCCTGTTACAGCGACTAATCAAGATAATTACAATTGATATTATCCTTAAAAATTGGAAACATTTTGTCTAAATTATATCCAAAATAACTAGAAATCATTCATCAAAATACTAATATACACATATAGATGATCTTATAAAGACTAGATAATATGTATATAAACTATGCACCAAGGAATGTATAGGTGAAACTTATTTGAGAAATGAGAAATCTAATATCGCTATCTTTGATACATTTAAAACACGTAATGACAAATTCACTGGAGAAGCGAGAAGACAACGTGGGATTATTATACATTTAGCAATAGAAAAAAGTGCGGAACTAAGAACAAGAACATCCATTGCTCATGCCATCGCAAAAAACAATGGTATTCTTTGGCAAAACATTTACTCAGGTATTTTCAGAGATCTCGATGAAGTATTAATTCCCTCTGGAGTAGTTGTAGAAGAAGGACGTCTTCCATTAAAACGTGGACCTAAAGCTCTCCAATTAGAAGGAGTTCCTTTCTATGAATTGACTGAAACAGGGATACTGGTAGCTTCATCAATTGAAGAGCTTGGAGATTACAGAATGAAATTGCTCGAGTCGTATATAAGCTCCCTTAATGTGAATACTACCGAAGAGCTCATTATGAAAAATGGTCTCATACTACTACTAAAGGTCACTCCTCATTTTGCAAGCAAAATTATTAGTGAATATGTATATGCTTATAGTACAGGCATCATAGATACTGCAACACCAATTGATATCAGAAGGATGCGACCCGTAATAGGAGATCAAATTCTTATAGAAAAAGAACTCATTGAAGCATATAGCATCATCACNAATGAACAACAAGAATTAATGAGAAATTTCTTTAAGGTCATGACCTAGGATCCGTCCCTCATTACATAATACTATTTACTTAGAGATCCTAAATCCAATCAAGTCAGCAATCATATTTCTACATAATAATTATAAGTCAACTATATCTTCAATCTACCGCTTTTAAGTCATGCCCGCCTTATTATCAGAATAGCCACAGTTACCACAACTGTACTTTCTTGATACGCCCTTACATTCTTCACATCTCCAAATTAACCGGTCCTTGCATTTAGGACACATAAAACTCTCTGATAACTCTGATGGGCGAATTTCCTTCTTACATGCATTACAATTTGGCATTTCATAAGAACCTGAATACATCTATAGATGAATTTAATATACACTTATTTTTAGTTTTATTATGAGAATATCAATTAACTAATACTTGTTGTAATAAGATCATAATTAATATATTAAAATGACATCTATTGACGCTGCTAAAATGTGTGATAGAAGGGGACTTCTTTTTTGGTAAGTATGAAAATCATCTTTCTTGGGACCTCGGCTGCAATTCCTACTTCTAGTAGAGGATTAAGTTCTATAGCCATACAAAGAGGAGGAGAATTATTACTTTTCGATGCCGGCGAAGGCATGCAAAGAAACTTTTTGAGGGCAAGACTAGGCATAAATCGAAAAATGAAATTATTTGTAACTCACATGCATGCAGATCATTNTGTAGGCATATTNGGACTCCTTCAGACAATGTCACTTTTAGGACGTACTAAAAAGTTGCATATCTATGGAGAGCCAAAGCTATTGGAATTCATTAATCAGAATATTCGAATTATTAATTTTGGGCTATCTTTTGATCTTGATATTCATNTTATATATAAAGANGGATTAGTTGTAAAGGAATCTGACTATCAAGTATCCTGTTGTAGGTCCTTGCATTCTATTCTCTCATATTCATTTTGTATCGAAGAATTTGATCGTCCAGGCAAATTTAATGTAGAGAAGGCTATCAGTCTAGGAATTCCTAAAGGAGAATTATTCGGTAAACTGCAAAATAATGANGATATACTTTTTAATGGTATGAATATCAAGTCGGAACAGATAGTTGGACCCAAAAGAAAAGCAAGAAAGATTGGNATATCTGGTGATACNAGACCCACAACGGAACTCGAAAGATTTTTTTCTGATTCTGATATACTGATATTCGAATCAACATACTCTCAGAACAACCATGAAAATGCAGTGAGAACTTTTCACTCCACTGCCATTGAAGCAGCTTCACTAGCAAAGGCATCAGCAGCTCATACACTATTTCTTACTCATTTTAGTTCAAGATATCAGGATCCGTCAGTACTCTTAAGCGAAGCAAAATCAATTCATGATAATGTAGAATTAGCGGAAGANCTAAAGATAATTAATGTCCCTTATACACAATAGATCACTATTCATTGTCTNTTTGATTANNATGATTACCAAGCCATTAAATTAACACTTTTAAGTCATATGATAGTACANAAACTGCCTAGCTTTGCAAAATGATACTGTTATTATAAGTAGTATTGACAATTTGGAGCTTGCAGCTAAAATTGCACACAATCTAGATGTACAACTCGTGAAAGCAGATTTGCGTATTTTTTCAGACGGCGAAAGTAAAATTCGAATGGATTCTGTATCGAATAAAAAATGCATCATAGTTCACTCCACCTACCCAGTCCCAGACCAACGTCTAATGCAATTATTCATGATGATCTATAAATGCAATAAAGATCATGCCAAGCATATTTGCGCCTTGATTCCTTATATGGCCTATACAAGACAGGATAAGGCCTTCATAGATGGAGAAGTTATAAGTGTAGATCTGATCGGAAACATACTAGAATCAATTGGTATTAATCAACTAGTAACAATAGATATTCATAATCAGAAAGTCTTATCAAACTTTTCCTTTCGTACCAGCAATATTAGTGCCATTCCAATATTGGCGTGTTATGTATCAGACCATTTAAAACTCCATAATCCACTTATAGTATCTCCTGATAAAGGAGGCACTAATAGAGCTGCAGAACTAGCAAAACTTCTTGATACCGATATGATTTCTTTAGTCAAAATACGAGATAGATATACCGGAGAGATCCAAACAAAATTTGAAGGAAGTAAATCTATTCGCNACAGAGACACAATTATANTTGATGATATGATAAGTACGGGTAATAGTATAATAAATGCCGCAANAGTGTTAAAAGAACTTGGCNTTCAAAATATATTTGTATTATGTACTCATGCTCTGCTACTCGAAAATGCAATCGAGAAATTAAGAAATGCAGGAATTAAGGACATAATAGCCACTAACTCTATACCAAATGTCTTTGCAAGAGTCGACCTNNCAGCCATNTTATCTCAATATTTGCTTGAACAAATTAAATCATCTCCGTGATGCTCCTGATGAGCATTCTCAACTTTAGCAAAAATAAATTTACACTAAATTTTGAGTATAACTGTAACTTCATTGGTACCTGATTTTATTAACTCTTTTTTTACGGCTTTTAGAACCTGTTCGGAAGAAGTAAGACTTGAAAAATCGATAATTTTTGTTCCATCTAGTATATGAATTTGTGGCGCAAGATCGTTTGATTTCCGTCCATCTCTGCATTCGTTAAAGAATATCTCAAATTTGTTCATAACATGCTGTGCAGGACCGCTATAAATCATCCCATTTTCAATAGATAACCTAATCCTTCCATATTTATCAAGTACTAATATTGATTGTCTACGTGATTTTAGAAATAATTTCTTTTTATGAACTTCACAGGCAAAAACATAGTAGTTTTTCATATCAAAGATACGGCGAATACCGTCATTAATTCCAAATAATTCACATGCAAGTACTCTTGCCTCTTCGTCATCTATTTCTTTTGCATTAGCTGTACCGATATCTAAGCTTATATTACCATATGCAGTAACACGGAGTAGTGAGCGTTCACTAATGTATTCAGATTGAATTGTAAGTGATTCTGGAAGAGCTCCTTTTGAAATAGCTACTTTTTCCAGTTCTTTCATCAAAGAAGAGGTTTCTTCTGCTGTTGGATTATTAACCGTCTTCTCACGCTCTTCCCTTATCATCGCGGTTGCCACACCGATCGAAGAAATGACTTCTGCGTGTTCCGCGATCTTGTACTCCCTGTTCGCTTTTCTTGCAATATAAGGAACTAGCACGAAGGCAGCTCCACCACCTCCGATTAATACAGTGCGATCATTTTTCAGTTTATAATTTTTGCTAAGGGCATTTATAACTTCCAAAACTTTTTTCCCGGAGAGATCAAGAATACTTTCTGCAACTTGCTCCATCGTAATCCCTATTCTTTGTGCTAATATTGATAGAGCAAGTCTCGCTGATTCTTGGTTTCCTCTTGCATAATCATTTTCAGGAATCAGACCCAATGCATTTGCAGCACAAGTATTAGTAATAGCAAATCTTTTGGCCCCGCTACTTTCTATAGCAATATAGTCAATAGGATCTCCTTCTTTAGGCATAAATGTTATGATTTGTCCCCCTTCAAGCTCTTGGGGATCCGCGTAGCATGAATATTTTAAACCAGCAATATGTGCAGATCTCGGACCGACATCTGTTATTTTTTTTCCGGACCATCTTACAAGAGAGCCTCCTGCTACACCAACAACTCTGACATCAAGAGACTTAATACATGTAGGATGATTCATTATCGTGACGTACTTTATTTCTGGCCTTCCATTCCTTATTATACACACATTCGTAGAAGTACCTCCAACTTCTACAAAGATACCATTAAACACTCTAAGATGGAGAAGTGCACCAGCTACGCTTGCAGCAGGTCCAGACAGAATCGTTAAAATTGGCTTAGTTTTAAAAGTTATCATGTCTGTTATTCCACCATCACCCTTCATAATTAGTAACGGAGCTGTAATACCTTGTTGCTGCATTGCAGACTCGACGAACTTTGTCGTATTAATTGATTTTATCAAAATACCCGCATTTATAGCTGCAGTTAATGTTCTTATCTCCAAACCATAAATTCCTGTTAATTCATGTCCTGCTGTTGCTGGAATATCAGACATTTTCATAACAAACAATTCATTACTGGGATCATCAACACCATATGCTTCACTAACAACTAGAACATCTGCACCCTCACTCTTCAATTCATTTATAGCTGCAATAACTTCGTGTTCCTCCAAAAATTTTGACGTATCTAAAAACCTATAACAAGTTTTAAGATATTTGTTTGGAGCAAGCTCTATATCCGTCACTGAAGTACGTTTTATCACATTACTTTTCTCAAGACCTACACCCATACCAATTATACCTACTTTTGATGTATCACCTTCCAATAAGGCATTAACTGCCTGCGTCGTACTGTGAGAAATAAGCTCAATTTCTGATGTCTCTATATGTTGATTTTTAATCAAATCAGTTAAGGCTAATACAATTCCATTTGATACCCCGCCAGAGGAAGAATGAGAAGTAGGAACAGTTACCTTACCNATTATTGCTCCNTTCATCATNTCTATTGCAACAGCCTTGGTAAATGTTCCTCCGACATCAACACCTATTCTTATTCTTCTAGTCATGGATGAAAACCATGTAAATATTTTTCCTGATATTGACACAATATTTAAATGCTATTGGATGTCCGAACACTGTTTTCCGGATACTTATCTTGGTATTATTGATATGGATTGTTGATATAATGGAACTGATATATCGATACATCAACCTAAAATTAACTTTAACAAATGTGGCTCATTTTCTATTGTAGATAACCAATCTACAACTCCAAAACTTCTTTTTGAGTCATTATTTAAAGCATCTATAACACATCTAACTATTTCAGAAGGAGACTTTCTGCTAGTATCAAATTCCGCAATCTTTGATTTGCCAAACTGCTTTATTGCATCATACGAACATACACCAAGAACCTCAGCAGCTATATTTTCTTTAATTTTTGATATCGTATAGTTCCTTTTTTTATATGTCTGTAAAAGATAGCTGGGAGATCTACGTAAAATTGCTACAAAATCAACCTGATTCGATCGTAATAGATAAGGAGCAAGATGTCCTATGATAATAATATCGTTGTTTTTCCTCAACTCTGTTTTAAGTGCAAGAGAAGCTCTTCTAATATCCACATCAAAAGATTCCTGTTTTTTCGACACAATGATAGCATTATTCATGATCACAAATTTATTCAAATCGATTACATGATAATTCAATTTCTTAGCTATAGCAGTACCTATAGTATGCTTTCCTACACCAGGATTCCCTGTAATGGCAATCTTGATCACTTTCAAGCTATATTTTCAATCGAATTGTACAAGTAAGACTTATAATTTCTATGGTAGAACAGGTTTCAGTACATGAAAATATCAGTTTTAGGAGCCGGAAAGGAAGTAGGACGTTCGGCATTTTTAGTAACATGCGAGAATACCAATATTTTGCTCGATTACGGAGTGCTTCTAAAAAGAGAACCATCCTTCCCTTTGCATGTGCGGCCAAAAGACATAAATGCAGTAGTCCTTAGTCACGCTCATCTAGATCATTCTGGATACATTCCGTCCCTATTTTTGTCAAGTGCGACCGATATTTCAGTCCTAGGCACTCTACCCACATTTGAGCTATCTCAACTTTTGATCGAAGATATGATTAAAATATCCGGTTTATACCTTCCTTTTGAATACTTAGATCTAATTAACATGATAAATCATTGTAAAAATCTTCAGTATAGAGAAAAACATTCTATCGGTGATGTCGATATTACCCTTCATGAATCTGGGCATGTAATAGGTGGCGCATCAATAATGATGGAGTATCAGGGCAAACGCATTTTCTATACAGGTGATATTAATACAAGAGGATCAAAATTACTTAGACCCGCGGATCTCGATCTTCCAAACATTGATTTATTAATTATAGAAAGTACATATTCCCAAACTGAACAAATGCCCAGAGAAGAGTCCGAAAGACGTCTTCTTGATTTTGCTTACGAAGTTGTTGATAGAGGAGGGACACTTTTTATTCCTGCATTTTCAGTAGAAAGAGCTCAAGAAATTGCATGCGTTCTTAAGACTCATCAATTCAAGCATAAAGTAGCCATGGATGGAATGGCTCTAAAAGTAAATGAGATTATGTTAAAATACACATCATACTTACGCGACCCAGAAATATTCAAAAAGGCAGTTTTGGAAGCCGAGTGGGTTCATGGATGGCAAAGAAGAAAACAATTGGTAAGAGAACCTGGAGTAATTATTTCTCCGGCAGGAATGCTTGTGGGCGGTTCTGCAGTTTACTATTTGCAAGAAATTGCTAAAGATCCCAAAAACGGTGTTGCCATGGTCTCATATCAAGGTGAAGGTACACCTGGCCGTGCCCTTCTCGATAAGAAGATAATCACGTATGATGGAAAGATGAGAAAATGTTTAGCTGAAGTAAATCGTTTCGAATTTTCAGGACATAATAGTAGGAGTGAACTATTTGAAATATTAGACAAGATAAAAGGGAATCCGGAAGTTCTTGCTATTCATGGGGACGGAAATTCATGCACAAGATTTGCAGAAGAGATCCAAGATAAATATGGTTTTAAAGCAAAAGCTCCCTCACAAGGTGACGTGATAGAGATCAGTTAATTATGATAGTAGGATTTCATCATTTTACTTAGATGCCAAGCTCTGGTGATACCTTTAAGGCTTTTACATCACTCTTCAATCGACAATCAAAGAGTGTACGGATTTATGGATTTACGCTTAGTAGACTAAAATAAATTGATGCATGACATTGTAGATAATAATTGACTCGCACTGAAGATG
>JGI11643J11755_11752933_pt1 | contig 11710 bp, 22 predicted proteins | sample IowConreferecore_FD_11755 | JGI IMG/M metagenome (IMG submission 11755)
CTGTTTGATTCAGACTATGATGGATAGTTCCCTCAGTCCAGTTATATTTCTCAAAAAGTTTTGGAATTCCTGTGTAATATGTCCCTCTCAATTGTTCCAACTTAGACCTCTCTACCAGCTTATCCAAGAGTGTGGCTTGGAACTTGGTTAGTTTCTGCCGTCTCAATAGGCCGATGATCGTGGTGCTGGTTGAATAGAATTGATCGGTGCTTGGGAGCTTGGCTTCCTTTGGTGGCTCGATCAACCGTGGGAACTCCATGATTTCCTCGCTATAGCGCACCTTGGATTTCCCATTCTTGAATAAATGCACATAGGGTTTCTTGTACTTGACTGGCCCACCAAACAGCACGGCACTTATATTGAATGGAGAATCGAAAGACACAATACCGTTATCATCACCCACCAAAGCACGTAGAGTAATATCAATCCCCCGGATACGGTTTCCGGCTTCAATAGCCAACTGGTTAGATTTTTCCACATCATATTTCATCCCATTCCATTCCATTTCCGCCAGCACGGTCAAGTCACAGCAGGACATACGAATGGCTTGGTACATGCCCCGTTCCTTGGCTTCCTCGATCTGATCCAATGCCAGCAGGTAAGTTTGGTGGCTATCCTGCTGCCCATAGTCCAACAAAATGTCCTCTGGAATCAGGTCTGTGTCAATCCCTTTATCCCAATATTCTGTCTTGACAACATCAAACTTCAAATCCATGCCTCTCCGGGCTAGTGCATCATTCAGGCTTGGCATAGGGAAATGTTGCCGCTGTAATGCCATCTCAGCCACTTGGCAACACCACACTTTGCCCATCGGCAGGATAATACCATGCTCCCGGCGTAGCCAATGCATATCAAACTTGGCATTGAATGCTACATAAAGATCATAGTGCCCATCAAACAGGGGCAAGATTTGGTCTTCTTGCTCCGTGGGATAGCGAAAATCTCGGGCTTCGCTGCCGTCATGTGTGCAAAGCAACACAGCCCGATTTCGTGTATCAAATGGATGACCGTAGTTATTGGCTTCTTTGGTTGTCGTTTCGTAATCAAATGACAGCAGATTCATTCCTCGGCAATCCATTCGACCAAGCCGCCAGTCTTGTCCATTTCATCCCAGTTGGCCCGGTAATAAGCCTTGCCACCAAGTTGCCCATCCCGGCCCAACGAATTGACGTAACCCTGTGCCCCGAAAGCAAGGTCGGTTTCCGTTACCACCATTAGGCAACCAGCCAGCATCTTATTCCTACAGGTTTCTGGTGACAGTTGCACAATTTCACCAAATTCCAGCTTGGTACCCTTATCCATTAGTTGAACTCCATATAGTCTTCATATTGTCCAATTTCAGGGTACATCCGTACAGGCAATTTACCCCGCCGATATTTCTCTTGTGCCTCTTCGTCTCCCATTTGCTTGTTCTTACAGGCTGACAGATACCGCATATTCTTGTCTTCCAGTTTAGAACTTGCCCCAATCCCCAAAATCCAGTCGGCTTCGCCCTGCTTCGCCGTTTTGGCATAGGCGATATTCTCCATCGATAGCCATTTGGTATTAGCTCCATCTGCCGATGCATGGCATGATCCGATCACTGGCCCATATTCCTTAGCCAGTTCCCGCGCCCATTGGTAGATCGCCTTGTAATGCAGGTCATCCCGCAAACCTTTTTCTCCAAATCCCCAAATCTTGTCGATAGAATCCAGAATAATCAGTTTGGGTTTATACCGTTCCAACACCTTCTCGACTTTCCGACGATGCATATGGGCATCATCAACGATTTGGATTCTCCCTTGAATCCGGTCTGCAAACTCTTTTTCATATGCAGAGTAATCCCCCATCAATTCCTTGGTTGTGACCGCCAAGATCGATTGATAATAACGGTTCTTGATCTTATACCCAGCCTCTTCGTTGTTGAAGTGGATCACCATTCCATCACCCTGCTCGGCCATATAGCCACATTGGTCTGTAATGAACGTGGTCTTACCCACATCTGGCCGTGCAAAGATAAAGCCGAAATCCCCTAGTCGGAGACGTCCAAACATCGCTCTCATGGTCTTGAGCTTCCATTCCAGCCCACCACTATGGTATAGCGTCGTGGAGTTTGCCAAGGACATATCCAGAAAATCACTGGTCACTTCCTTAACATTTTCCACAGGTAGGATATTAGCCACAAACTCTAAGAAGTCTTCTGGCCGCTTCCGACCAGAGACAACTTCATTTGCCAAGATCATGGCATCCCGGATGGCATTGGTAACACGGAACGATTCCAGCATGTTGCGCAATGCATCCCCGGAGACGCCTTCCACCTTCCTTATTTTGACAAACAAGGCTTTATATGCAGCTTGTTCTTTAAGAGGCAAGTTAGAATTGTATGTGTAGAATGCAACTTCCACTTCATCAACCGTAAGATCATGTGGACTTTTTTGATTGGAGAAGAGGAACCGCATCGCCTGTAGAATTTTGTAATGCTTGGGACTGGATTCTTGTAATGCTCGATTATCCAGTACAGTAGCAAATTCCACGTAATTAGCATAAGATAGAAACGCATGTAGAATTAGTTCCTCCATCAATAAGCCCGTGCCTCTTTCAAGGTACGGAAAAAGTGAATCCCACTCTCACATTGCTGAAATTTCCGTGAAAGTCCTTTCCGTGCGTTTACCGTTGCACCGACCTTATACTTGAATTTGTCATGATGCATGCTGACAGCTTCTGGATAAGTTGTGCTACGGCCCAGTGCTTTGATTTCCAATACTTTGGCTTTAGAGGCGCGGCATTTGGTGCTAGTCAGATAAACGGCTGTGCCCTTGGGAATCAGCAGCTTGGCAACACCATAGCGGTATATCGCAGTGCAGTCATAATAGCGGGGAACCTTGTAGTCTGTTTCTCCGATGACGACTTTTTTATACACGATGGTATCCCGGTCTGCCTGAGCAAACACTCCCAAACCCCAAGGCAATTCACGGCAGCGGCGAATTTGCTTCTTTGGCAGCTTTCTTGTTAATGTTCTTTCCATTCTCATGATTACCTTTCAATGGCCGCTGATTATACGGCCTGAATAGATGACAAAGTGGATAAAATAATCTTGAAACGTATGCACAACTACCGGGTGAAACATCCAAACTACCCAATGATGCTGCGCAAGCTTCTTCATTGAGTGCAGTCCTGTTATCTTATGCACACTATGGAATACTATTTGAAGCACTCCAAACGCTGCGAATATTAAAACTTCTGCATTCATGATTTCCTTGTTAGGTTATTATTTGTTGTAATTCATCCGTTGAGTAGTACTTTGGATCACCGGGAGTAATAACGATTCTCACCGATTTAAAATAGGGGTTCAGCCGTGTTTGAAGCTTCACCATTTCAGTTACTGCATCATAATCCAAGTAAATCAGCAGATTCTCATAGTTGTGGCTCAAATAAGACAGCAGCAGGGGCGAGACATTTTTCCCAAACAAAGGATAAGTTGGCACTATCCGGCCCAGCTTGATAGCGCTAACGATATCCTCACAAACGCAGCAGGTTGAATGGACATTGGAAGGCAAGATACCATGCACTATTTTGTGTACTTTGCCTCTGATCGGCCACTTTGTCCCACCTGTTTCTGGATAACTCAAATTCCGACCAGTCCACAGTAGCAAGTCATCGTCTTCTCCATAGATAGGGAAAATCAACAATGGTGCTACGGTTTCCTTTTTCTTAGCCAGATAAATCCCTCTCTGAGAAAAGAGCAAGAGATTATCAGTTATTTCCTTGGTTGTCAAATCATATTGGGAGAGCCAATCCAACCCTTGCAGATTGTCTTGGCCCCCTTCCAACAAACCTACCGAGTCTGCCGGTAGTGTAACTCTTCGACCATCCTCTGAAGCTTGGTTAGTTTTCGTAGGGTTGTAACCAGAACCCGGCGTTGCATTTCCGTCATTTTCCGATATGTCGCTAAGTCTTCCTGAAGAAAGCGCACCCAGAGAATCAGACCCAAAAACATGATAACCACAACTGAAACAATGCCTACTGTCATCATCATAAACTCCAAGGTTATCACCGTGTCGATCCCGGCCATTGCTGGCGCACTGGGGGCATCTTTCGTGCCCAATGCAATTAGCCAAAGAGGACTTCCCATAATGTTGCCGACCGCTTTGGTTGCCACGGGAAACCAGAAACATCATGAACAATTTGTTGAGTAGTCACCAGCGGCGTATCATCCAGCGGCTTGCGGGATTTGCCATAGTGGCGATGGATGGTGCTGGAATTGTTGCTGTTCAGCATCGCCGTCATTGCTGACTGAAACTGAAGGAACCAGTTGTCGGTCTGGAAAATCCGTTGATCTGGCAGCAAACGTTCACAGGTCAACCGGCCACCAGCAATCAGCCGTCCGATCCGTTTGTTAAAGTGTTCCCGTTTGGAACACTTCGCTATTGTGTACTGCACATAGGTCAATCCGTTGTCCCGATGCACATAACGATATGCCACGGTAGCGCCCCCGGTAGAAGAGAGTTTGCCCAAGGTGGCAGCGTAGTTGTTATATTCTCGATAATGCAGAAAATAAACCTTGCTCCAAATGTTATTCATCATACCTGTCCTTATGGTCTGGGAAATCAAAATCAAAATAGTTATCCAATTCATCTACATCCATCAGGGTTGGATTCCCCGACACGCTCAAACTTGCGGCCTTGCAGCAGGAAGAACACAAACCGACATATTCATCCGTGAAGAGATTCTTCAACGACATTTCATAATCAGTTAGTGCTTCCCCGCATGCGTCACACCGGCCAAAGCCGTTGTGCTTCACTGCAATACTGCTTCCGCTTCAGGATACTTGTCCGAAAGCAGACGATGCTTCTGCTTCAGTTCCGCTTCCAGAATCTCTAGCACGCCATAGAGGCGGTTTAGAGTCGCGTTGACGGATGCTGCGGCAGAGCCATCTACAAAGTTCTCTGCAAAAGCCACTTGGTCTTGCAGGGACAAGATGCCGTTTTTGTGCAACAAATAGCTGGCGAAGAAGAGTGCTTTCGCCGTGGAATTCAGTGCCCACAACTGGGAGCCGGGTTCCACGCCTTGGGCTACGGCCAATTCGCCGTTTTCAACTACGTACTTGACGGCTTCACCTTGGCCGATTAGCAAGGCAATCATCCAGTCTTCTGGAATCTGACCTGCAACATGGGAAAATCGTGTCTCTGACATTTGCTTATTCCTTGTTCTTAATTCACAAAAAAAAGGTAGGAGTAGTACAACCCCCCTACCAGACTCTCACCAGAGTTCTTACTCCTGCTCTTGCGTTGTCGCCGTGGCAGTCACTTCCGCTTCTGCTTCGGCACGGATTTGTTCGCGGCTTTCCGGGCTAAACAGTTCCGGGTGGAGCCTCTCGACAACACGCAAACCAGCTTTGATACCGGCGTCGTTGACCGCCGCCGAGATTTCGACCGCTTCGGCATCCGTGATTTTGCCGTCATCGATGGATGCGTTCAACGTGGCGCAGAATTCATGGTACACCATTACATCGGTAAGTGCTTGCATGAAAGATTCAGGGCTGTCGGAATCCACATCATCCAGACCAGCATCCTGCACTTCGTAGAAATTCTCGTCACTATTCAGAATGAGCTTCATTTGTACTTCTCCTGTAAAAAAGATTGATTGATTAGTTTAAGGTAAAACTGGTCACACGTTGCATCTGTGAAATACTGTGTCCGGCAAGAGTTTCATCGATGTTTTCCGGTTTCGTATCCTCCCATAGAGTAATTACAGGTTGAAGTAAATCATGGCATTGCATTACAACATCATCCAGTTCAGCCATGACCTCGGATTCTTCTACATCATTGTTGTCGGCCTCTTCCAGCTTTTGGCCGATGCACATATAAATGTCGATATAAGACTTGACCGTACTGCGCATGTATTCGATCAACTTTTGTTGCTTTGCAACTACCGCTTGCAATTCAGCAACTTCACTTGCTTTGGTCATTTATGAATCCCTTTTAATGATGATTCCCAGTGCTTGACTAGGCGTTTCAGTCCCCGATAAATACCCTTGGTTGACAATGGCCGTAGGGTAATTGTACCTTTCCGGTCAATTTCATACAAGGAATCATTATTCGTTTCAACTTCCGCGCTGGCTAGTTTCCGCAGCCGTTTTGCCCGTTTGGCGTTCATGTTTCTCCATCAAAATTTGAACTGCAACCCAATCTGACGGTTGTGTGCTATGGTCAACAATTCGATCCCGATCCAACCCCATTGCCAGTAAGGACGGTATTCGTTTGGCAATGCCTTTGTGACCAGATAGTGCCCTACACCAACTGCCAGAAAATAATTCCGAATCTTTGCATCGCTTGGATGTTGTCCCAGTATGGGATTAATCTCATACATCCCTGCGTGATTCTTAATGTCTCTCGTTTGACTATAATCCAGTAGAAGAGTTCCCATAAAAATTAATTCTGTGTGAACCTGTACCGGAGTCAATTGGTACCGCGACGGCAGAACATCTAAGTCGTCAGCATAGACTACCAGACTGCAACATGCAAGGACGCAAGCTAAAATAATTTTCATCGGCTGGAATTTGTTAAGTAAACTCATTTTCATACCCTTTCAAAAAAGTTCCCCAAAATTGAAAATAAATCCCTGTGATTTGCTCTTGTTTGCGTTTGCTTACGCAAACTGTTTTTGCAGGAAAGACCAAGTTCACAAAGATTGTAAATCTTTGGGAACTATTTTACATATTTGGAGTCTAACCTTATTTTTAATACGAGTAACAGTAGTTTGTTAGCTTTGTTTTATCTGTTACGAGTATTGGAAACAAAAAGAACCTGTTAGACAGGTTCTTACATGCTTAGTTCAGCCTATTTGACTCTGGAGTCTATTCTAGACTCTCTAAATAAGGAAGAGAAGAATATAGACCATTGGTGTTTGCTCTAGCCGCAGCTTCCACGTTCCTTGCTGCGGTCAAGTTATCTAGGAATTCAGGGGTAAGATGCACAGCTTCATAGTCCAGATGACCCCGAAGCATAGCTTCGATCAACACATCGTGTTCCCATGCTCCGAACAGATTGTCTAAGCTTGCTATTTCTTGTTCCATACTGCCACAAGCAAGCTTGCTATTCACGGCATGATCCCGCATAGCTCTAGCCAGAGGCACTGTAGAGTTCACATAATCGATAAACTCTACTGGTCTAGGAGTGTTCCGAGAGTGGAAAATAGAACCGCTAGGCGTGATTGCATAGACCTCTACGCCATTCCGGTAGGAGAATCGAAGGTCTGGTATCGATAGAGTGCTTTCTGTAGGATGCGAATGAACCATGACATGGCCGACATGCCGCACTAAGGCAGCCTCTAGTGCCGTAAATTCCACACTCTCAGAGTTCCCGGCTTTCTCTAAGATTACATCATCATGCGTATCCAGCACAATGGCGTACTCAACGCCATGTGTCTGAGTGTAGTCCCTGCATTTTTGCAAGGCAGATTTAATTTCAGCAGAATAGCTAGGCATCGAGATTACTCCAATTATTTGATTACATGCTCTTTCAATAAGAATAGAAGCAATTCTTTCAGCTTCCGGTTTTCTTCCAGTATTTCGACAGGGACTTGATCCAACTTGTTCCTGATCTGAAATTCTTTTGCCCACGCATAGACCGTGGATACGCCGCACTTGTAGGTTTCCGATAACTTCTCTGCCGGAACCCCGGACTGGTACTTTCGGATAATTTCATCCTTAACTTCAGGGGTGAACACTTGTTTAACAGCCATGATAAAAACTCCTATAGTTGTCGATACTGCTACTCTGCCTCATTATTATACAGTTCGACTAGGCTAAGTCAAGTAAAAACAGGGACTTAAACGTCCCTGTTCATGTTATTACTTGTTAGGCATTGTTTAGAGCTAGTTCCAGTGCCGCCGTTTTGAGTAGATCGCCCTTGCCATACCAAGAGTTCACCAATCGATGGTCATTACTTTTGCCACGCTGGACATGATCCACGTACTCTGTTACGCCATTGACCCAGTGCCATGCATTGGTGCCGTCATTGCCTTTACCACCTTCAAACAATGCCAGAATGTTATTGTAGGCTTTGGACTTGGTAACATCATCCCGAGTGGTGCCAGCATTGCCTTTCAATAGGGATGCTGTCATACTCTCGGCAAATGCCTTGGATACTGGCCTATCGGCCAGATACCGAGCGGACTGTATAAACTGATGGAACGAACCAGTCGCCACGCCTAGAGCCTGTTTCACCTTGTCCTGTTCAAAGCCAGTCCGATGACTAATCGACACTTCCCGCCGATCCTTGGAATTCAGGCTCATGGACAAAGTGTTATTGCAAACGACTCGGACAGTGGTAAATTTGGCAGTAGTTGCTAGAGTACCATCTGCACTGCTAGACAGGAGCAAATAACCATTGACCAGATCATCTCGGCCTGTAATGATGGCCGATTCTCCAATCGATGCCAGTGCCCAAAACCGCTTGCCACCAAACAACGTCCCTGCGGTATCCAGCGTAAATCCGGCAGGCAACAAATCTCGGAAGAATTCCAGCACTTCGCCCGGCTGGACAACTTTGTATTTGCTGGATACAATGCCCAGCGGATTCAAGTTATCACTGCGGTACAGCACATGATGGTCGGAAACAGGAACGGTATAGCTCCAACTTTCGGAGTTAGGCGTGAATTGCACTACGCCCCGGCGAATCTGCCAATCCATCCCTGCGGCTTGAATCCATTGCTCAATGGATGCATTGGGTTCCAGTTTGTTACCAAGGCCGTGCCAAGGCTCATTGCCAACATAAGCCATCTCGGCTTTGCCGTTCGTAATTGTGAGTTCATGGGACATGGTATTTCCTTTCTGGTGAGTCTAGCAAAAGTGCTAGGACAAGGCCGAAACCTTGTCTTAAAACTTTCGGCTAGGTCTGTTCAAAGGAAACACCCATTTTTGCTGCGGCCTCTGCCGGATCGCGGGTGAACATGATTGTCAGCATTTGGCCAAACTGTTCAAAAGTCAATCCAATCCAGCTTGCAATTTCCACAGCATCGTTTGCACTCAGCTTCTTTGGAGAAATAGAACCCCAGTACAGGCCATCAGGCCCATGAACGGTAAACAAGCCAGCGGAATTGCGACGAATCAACATGCTAGGTTTCTTGGTCATGATAAACTCCTATCCATACTACGTTAGTTTTGTTCGATTGAACAAAGTTCCTAGACTTTTTACTAACTGTACAAAAATACACAAGTTGGCTCAGGGTATTGGTAGTAATTGCCTCCATTCATTAGACAGGTTGCCTTGTCCTGATCCATGCCATCAGGCAAGGTATAATGTTGAACATCCAATTTGTTGGGAATCCGTGGCATGGTAGCGCCTATGGCAATCAGCACCATAAACGCTATCCACGGGACAATCTTGTTTAGCATGCCAGCACCGGCCAATAAGTCATGCTGGACTTGTACGCTTCAAACAACTGGATAACTCTAGCCAGTGCCTTGGCTTGTAGGATTACCAGAAAGGCCCGAGCCTCAGCACCTTGCAGATAGCAAGATCGCCCGGTCTGGTTATCGAACAATTCCACTCCCAGCCCATTGGCATGGGAGACTGCCTTATAATCTTTGCTGGAATAAACAATAGTGTGGTTCATGATATTTCCTTTCAAGAAAGTGAAACATTAAGCTGCGGTACCCTTTGCTGCATGGCAAAAACCTTCTCGGATCAATTCATTGGCGGTTCTACCATAAACCCCTTGCAGCTTCCAGACTATACCAGAGTCGATTAGACGCTGGAATCCGTCTATCGCTTCCTCGGTAGTCAATTCGCCAGCTTCAAAGGCCATGATAAATCCGACTTCATCGAACCGATTGTGTAAATCGCCATTATGTTGCTCTTTTTCAAGCAATTGCTTCGCATCCATGTTGTTTCTCCGTAGTAATGTTGATATCAAGACCCAATGTTGCTGCATAATCTACTGCTTCCTGCATCAAAGGCCCAAAATGCCATTCGTACCCAAGTACGGATTTCTGTTTTAACAACATGGCATTGACGGCATGGCTTAACAGCCGCTCTTGTAGTGGTTTGGTTAACTTCGCCCAGTCTTCAGGCGGTAAACGCCGGAACATTGGGAAAATGTGCCGCTGTGCATCCAGCATGTAAAAGTCCGTTAATGCCAAAGGAACCTTCCGGTCATACCCGGCAGACTTAAATAAACTGCCATCTGCCAAGCAAACCCAGCATTCGGCAAGCTGGTAATATGTTGCTGCATATAAATCTGCATCAGAAAAGCTGCCGCTAGATTCAGGATGGTTATGTATCAATATCCCACCTTTGACTTCCTGCATCAGTTCATAAGGCATATCTACCTGATCCGTAGTACCCGGCAATCCTGCTACCCGTTGTCCGTGGCGGTCAAAGACCACGGCAAATTCATTGCCAGTTCTAGCCTCATGGGCCAAGCATTCCTTGACGGCATTGTCGAATGCTTGTTGTGACACAATGTTGGATTTAATCATGATTGCACCTTAGATATATTGGGGTTGGCCGTCCACGGCAATGAGTACCGCTTCCTGCTTCGCTGCCTGTTTGTACCGTCTAGCAATGTTTTTCAAATCCAGCACATAGTTTTCATTGCTGCAATAAACGGATACCACTTTGACCGGCTCAGAGTATAGCTTGCCGGAATCATTTTTCCAATGCCCATCGCCCTTAACCACAGTGCAACCACCAAAGTTGTCAATGCATTCCGATATGGCAATATCGGTTTCTTTCTTGTGTTCGAGTGGCAAGTAGATTTCGAGTTTCATGGTAGCAACTCCTCTAGGTGGATTCCAGTAAAAGCACTGGGAATTGCCCGTAGGCAATCCTAAGTGTTTTCAGTGGTGCAATATGTATCCAGAGTAAATGATGATATGCACCACATATTCATGTGCAGACTCTAAGAGAGTCGGATTGACCAACCAGACAACCCAATGGTACTTGGCAAAATGTTTGCATAGGGACAGATTGCTAATCCGATGCATGTTGTGGAAGAGGACTTGTATTGTCCCGAAGGCAACAAACACAATGAGTTCGTGTTCCATGATGGCACCTAAGAGCTAGTCGAGAGATTCGCCAATGATGGCGAACACCAAGAAGAGGATGAAGACAGTCAAAGCCTCTAAGAACAATAGACCGTGAATGAGAGCAATCATGATTTTCTCCAAAAGCGAACCTCAAACCGAAACGCATTCAATTTGCTGGTAATGGTGGTGAATCCCATTGCTTGGTAGAGCTTTACTGCCTCATTGGCAGCTTGCAGGGAAGAGTAGAAAGAGTATTTCATGCTGGGCCTCTGGATTGGGTTGGAGAGGATTCCAGCATAGTCGATAGATTTGTACAGGCAAAGAGAAATCTTAGACTGATTGATGTGGATCAATAGGTAGAGCCATGCATTAAGGACAATGTGAATTGTCCATGTTGCAATGTTTAACGTTTACTGGTAGCTGGTGCATGGTCATGTGACACTGGTGCAATAGGCATGTGGGATTGGTGCAACGGTGGCACACATGCAGACATTCTCCCGCGTCCAGCGCCTAGCTTGCCGTGCCCAGTGTGCCTAAGCTTGCTTGCCAGCACCACGCTGGCCCAAGTTCGCAGATCAAATCTTATGTCAAATCCGTAGGATTTGCTTGCTTGCAATAGGGGGGGAGGGCCGGATGGCCGCTCGCCTCCGCGTTAACACCCCCCTAAATATATGCGAGGTAAATTTAGGTTTATTACAA
>JGI11643J11755_11786075_pt1 | contig 11691 bp, 9 predicted proteins | sample IowConreferecore_FD_11755 | JGI IMG/M metagenome (IMG submission 11755)
TCCGTCATAAAAAATACACATAATTTATTAGAAACAAAGTATAGACATAATGTTTGAAAGATAAATATACTAACAATCTTTGATAAGATATCTACATATGAAAAATGTGAAGTTAGGAACGAAGAATCTTGGGATAGTTGCCACCATATTATCTGTTTGTTTGTTGTTTTCAATAGGCAGTTTTGTTGTAACTACAAAGGCGATGCAGGCATCAGCCCAGCCACCAGACCACTTATATACACCACATACAGGAATTATAAATCAGATACCAGAGAGAGCGACTCTTCTTCCAGTACAGCCAATCAATGAATGTAGGTCGACCTGAGAAAATGACTCTTTCAGAACTTTCCAAGCCTCCTGTGCTATCACAAAAGAAGCAAGCATTAGAACAAGATCAGGAAAAGACTCATCTTAGTCCCCCAATTGCCAATATTAGATCAAGCTATTAAAGGTCCAAAACCTGGAACACAAACACAATAGAATGGTTCTTTAGTAAGTTAGCCATTTTCCTTAGGAGTAAGGAATAAGTGGATAAGAAGTAGAGAATGAAACCGTTGATATTATTATTATATTTGAAGACGGATAATAGATAAGTGTCAGTGTCTTATTTTCCAAATTAATGATATTTTCTAAAATCATATTCTCTCTAATCTACTCTATAATAGTAACAAACAGCTGCAACTACTAAGATGTATAGTGAATTCAGGGATATCTTTAGCTACATAGAAAAAGACATGAGCATATATTATAAAACAACTGCTAATGATTGAAGATTGACAAAAAAAGAAAGACCTGAGTCGCTAACACGTGTAATCGCTAACATCTCATTGAATGACTTCTACCCTAGTATATGTGGGATAGCACAGGCAGTTTTGTAGTGCTTCTTTGATAGTCTTAAAGTGAGTGTACTGTTTGTATTGCCTCTGCAGCTGCTGCGGCCGCACAGCAGCAACAGCAAGCTTACGCTGCATGTTGCCAAAATAGCATAGCATTCAATGCAAGTAAAGGACGTTACTTCCATCCTTAGCGCAGCTAAGAACAAACCTTCCACTATATTTTTTGTTAGTATATGATTATTAACGGGCTGTTAAAATCCCTCCCTCGTGAATCATTAAAAATTCTATAAACTCCTTATAAACGATTTAGAATACAGGTTTTTTCATATGTGAACCACATTTAAGGCATTTTCTACCTGATACTTTTGTACCACACAATAAACAAAGATAATTCAATTTTCTATAGTCTCCAGAAAAAGTACGTGCTCCTATTTTTTCGTCCCCAAATCCAAATAATCCTAAGGCTTTCATTTGATTTCTTCTAATGTAAAAGACTACTGCTAAGAATAATGCTATATTTAATGTAAAGCCTATTAGAAAGCCAAAGAAATAAGTCGATACTAAGCTGATTCCAAGGCTAACTCCTACAAACAATAGTTGTCGTTTCAGAACTGGTTTGAGTCTATTATCCATTTTAATCTGCTTATAATTAGTAGTCCATATATAAAAAAATTATAAGGCATTATCATAACCTACTATACATGATTTTACTGTTTGCAGAGATATATAAGGCGCGCTATGGCATATCATAATATCGGTAGTAATCTTGAGAACCTGTGATCTTATACACTTCTCAATGGAGCTATCAAATATACTGGTTTTACTAAATCAGCTACATCAACCCAACATCTGGCAATTTTATCCATTGAATAAATCGAATTAAGAACTGATATAGTTGATTGCGAATTCTTCGATTCTGTCTTTGCAGATAATTCCTTTATTGAATTTATAAGTTCATTAAATTTATTATACATTTTCACAACTTCAATGGATTCTGATCTATTCTTGTTAGTAAAAGCAGCGACGGATCTTTCCTGCATTTTTCCAATTAATATACTAGGCTCGGTAATGCAATCAACGAGTTTTGTACGAGAAATATCGGATGCAAAATCTACAATATAATCGCCGGCGCTTTCTAGATGGTTAGCAGCAATCCTNTAATCCAAAATGTCAATATTGCTCAAATTGAGTTTGCTTGCCAGTTTCCGATCCATCATGGCACTTCTTATCAATCTCACGAGTAAAAAGTACTGCCGGTCTACTTCATCATCTCTACTCGCAATAAGTTTCTCAATACCATTTTGGTTTATTCGTAAGCCATCTAGTATATCTCTATACATTCCTGCTACAATTGAGCTCATTCTTCTAAGAATCTTCTCAGCGTCCAATGCATTTGCGTCAAGCAAGAATTGTGAGATGATATTATATCCATCTTCATCAACTATTTCTAAGCCGACGAGTTTTCGCATTGCATGTTTAATAATTTCTCGATCATCAAAAGATATCTGAGATTTCCCTCTGATACGTATAATGTTATAGCCAAGAAGATATGCACCGTAGATTTGATTAACTAGACTGTCCATTGATATCCGAGGATAAGGGATTGTTACTTCTTTTATATCTTCACCACCTGCATCTGAAGGAAACAAAGAAATTGAATTATCTCTGTTAATTTCAATCAATACCATATTCCCTTTTTTCAAATTGTTGCTTTTGACCCATTCACTCGGTAAAGAGATCAGTATACTGCTACCTATTTTTTGTAGTCTTCTAGAGTATCTGTTCATAGTCAATGTTTATACTGATTTATACTAATTAAACGCTATTCTTATATTTTTTAATATCTATAAATCTAATATGGCATCAATGGTAGCGGTACCCATTGCCGTGTCTAATGCGTTCAGTCCCGGTCATATTACGGGTTTTGTAGATAAACCCGCTGCTATTAATAGTAGTAATTATCTGTATCTAGGATCCAAGGGCGCAGGTTTTTCAATTGACCGTGGGATTACAACTACCGTTGAAGTCTATGACTCTACNACAANAAATTACCAGATTTCAATTAATGGAATNAGAGTTGAAGACGCAGAAGTGTCAAAGTGGATTGTAGAAGAGTATTTTAATCTTGTTGATCGGCCGTGTTATATCAATATTGAACACCTAATTAGTATTCCCATTGGTTTTGGACTTGGTTCTAGCGGAGCGGCAGCCCTGAGTTTATCTTACGCGCTTAATGATGCTCTTAATATAGGTCTCAACAGGAGTCAGACAGCGCAGATTGCACATCATGCAGACATTGCTTGTAAGACAGGCCTCGGGACTGTAATTGCAGAATCTGTAGGAGGATTTGAAATGCGAACTAGTATCGGTGCTCCAGGCATTGGCACTTTAGAAAAAATAGACCTTAAAGACTGTGCAGCGATCATTTTGTGCATTTCTCCAATCTCTACAAAATCATACCTTAATAATCATATTGACTTGGTAGATGGGCCTGTCGAAAAGATGTTAAAGAGGTTAAAAATATCAAGAGAGATCAATGACTTTTTAAAGATGTCATATGAGTTTTCATACAATGTTGGCTTGACTGAAGGCAAGTGCAAATCGCCGATTCAAAGTTTAAAATCTTGTGGTTTTGATTGTGGGGTAGCGTTATTTGGAGAGACAGTATTCACGCTGGTTCCCAGTAAACAAATAAAGGAAGCAAAAGAGTGCCTTAAGGGTTTTGCTGGTAATTTAATCGTATGCAATATTGACAATGAAGGAGCAAGATTACTGTAATAACTATATGTATATTTGCATATGAATATTCCATCAAACCATCCACGCGCAAAATCTCTTTACACAAGAGAGCTGCTTGTCAATGGTTTTAGAAACGGGCTAGTAGCTCCAGAAGGTTTGATTGCTCATGGAAGAGGAGAAGCTTTTGACTATCTTTTGGGTGAGCAGACCACCAAAGTTGCCCGCCGAGCAATAAAGGCTGCTTGTTATGCACTTTTACTTGCAAAATATCCTGTAATTTCAATTAATGGTAATGTTGCGGCGCTTTGTGCAAAAGAAATTGTAGAGTTAAGTAATGTTATAGGTGCAGCAATAGAAGTCAATCTTTTTTACAGAACTCCAGAGCGTGAACGAGTAATTCAAGAGGAGCTCAAAAATAACGGTGTAAAAAACATTCTTGGAATAAGCTCACGGGCTTCAGCGAGAATTCCAGAATTACAAAGTGAGCGGAGACTTGTAGATCCGGATGGTATCTATAAAGCTGATACATTACTTGTGCCACTGGAAGATGGTGACCGGACTGAAGCTCTTGTAAAGATGGGTAAAACAGTTATCACAATTGATCTTAATCCATTATCGAGGACAGCAAAAGCATCACATATTACAATTGTTGATAATATTGTCAGGGCCATTCCTGAAATGATTCTTACTGCAAAGAATATGAAGGGGACAAATGAATCAATAATGAAGAGAATTATAAAAGAATTTGATAACAAGTTCAATCTTGCAGAGGCTCTCAAAATTATTCAACGCTAGCTGGTTGGTGGCGACATAGGGTAAATGCAAGGGGAAGATAATAGTAGCAAAAGAAGAAAAAAGCTAAGCGTAAATGATATTATGGGAATGAAACGAAGAAAGGAGAAAATTTCTGTGCTTACTGCTTATGACTATTCTACTGCATCAATTTGTGATAAAGCAAGCATCGACATTGTGCTTGTTGGCGACAGTGCAGGAATGATAATGCTTGGTTATCCAAATACAATCCCAGTAAGCATGGAAGAAATGCTATTATTTTGCAAGGGTGTGTCTCGAGGGACAAAGAGGGCAATGATCATAGCTGATATGCCCTTTGGATCATACCAGCATAATATCAGTGATGCAATAGAAAATGCAATTAAATTTATCAAAGCGGGCTGTGACGCCATAAAAGTTGAAGGCGGATTTGAAGTAATTGACACAATTAAAGGAATAGTTAATGCAGGAGTACCAGTTATGGGGCATATCGGTTTAAAACCTCAAACTTCTGTCTTGTGGGAGGGCTATAGATTACAAGGAAAGACAAAGGATTTGGCATTAAACCTAATTGCAGATGCTAAAGCATTAGAAAGGGCTGGGGTATTTAGTATTGTATTAGAGATGGTTGCGAGTGAAGTAGCAGAAATAATTTCAAAAAATATTTCTATCCCGATTATTGGAATAGGTTCTGGCTGCGGTTGTGATGGTCAGGTACTTGTCCTTCATGATATGCTTGGGATTTATGAAGACGTCAAACCGAAATTTGTAAAACGCTATGCAGATTTTTCTAAATTAATTTTCGAAGCTATTTTACGATACACTAATGATGTCAAGTCTAGTAGATTTCCGGAAGAACAAAATATTTTTCATATGGATCCAAATGAACTCAATGAATTGAGTAAAGCATTAAAGCAAAAAGAAGTGTGTAATAAAAATGGATAAAGAGAAAAGAAAAGGTAGTAGTAGTAATAGTGGTAATACAACCCATCCCTCAAAAGATATTGTCGGTTCCGACGGTAACGAGATAGCAGGGAAAAAAATAGTGTTATGCATAACTGGTAGCGTAGGAGCATACAGAGCAATCGACTTAGCCCGAATGCTTATGCGGCATGGTGCTAATGTTTATTCGGTAATGTCAGAAAGGGTAGAATCCACATTTATTACATCAGATATGATGAAATGGGCTACAGGTAATGATGTTGTTACAAAGTTGACAGGCGACTTGGAACACATCGTTCTGGCTGATTATAATATGTCGTCTCTAATTCTTGTTTATCCCTGCACCGCTAATACAATAGGAAAAATGGCTAATGGAATTGATGATACTCCTGTTACATCTGTTTTAAGTGTCGCTCTTGGATCAAAAATCCCGATAATGATTGCACCTGCTATGCATGAATCAATGTATGACAATTATTTTATAAAAAAAAATATTTCTAGATTGAAAGACCAAGGTATAGAATTTTTGGAACCTTTGGTCTCTGAAGGAAAGGCCAAACTTGCGCCAGTTGAACAAGTTCTTATATCCGTTATAAATAAATTCAGTAACCCAGCAAGAACTATCTTTTCACTTATTGGTAAGAATATATTGGTTACTGCAGGTAGCACACTAGAACATATAGATCCAATCCGAATAATTACTAACTTAAGCTCAGGTAAAATGGGAATTGCAATTGCCAACGAAGCAAAAAGAATGGGTGCAAATGTTACAATTGTATATGGACATGGATCATATCTGCATTTAGATTCATTAGACCTCAATGTTATTAAAGTTAACTCGAATGAGCAAATGTGTGACGCAGTTATAACAGAACTATCGTCAAAAAGATATGACATCGCTTTTTTGGCCGCAGCCGTAACTGATTTTACACCTGCAGGAAAAAAATTTACAAAAAAAATAGATACTAGAGCAGGAAAATTACTGTTGTCACTATCACCTACGAAAAAGATTATAGATCAGGTCAAACATGTCAGCAAAAATGATATATTCCTAGTTGCATTCAAGGCAGAGCATAATGTCTCGAACTCATACATCATAGAAAAAGCATATCAGAAATTAAAAGAATGTAATGGTAACCTAGTAGTTGCCAATGACATTGGTAGAAAAGGGTCCGAAGCAGGATCGGATAATAATGAAGTATTTATAATAGATAGGCAAAAAAAAGTTATTCATTTACCATTGCAAAATAAAAAAGATGTAGCTAGAAAGTTACTTGATATTATTGCGCAGTCCATTCATACTAAAAATCCAAAACAAATCGGACTAGACAGTAATAATCTTTCTTTTAGTTAAAATGTAATGTATCGAAAGTTTGAAGGTAATCTATCAGTTAGAAAGATTGCACATAATTAAAAAATGCCAACACTATTACCGCTATGAATACTGCCATGAACATGACCTGTTAGATAAAAGAGAAAGCTTCACATCTTTTATACATTAATTGAAAAATAAAGCAATCAAGGTTGTTGTTGCTGCTGGGTGTAATTGCTGGATATAACTTCCTTGACTAATTCATATTTCGATCTATATCCTCTTGGGTTTATCATCATACCATTGTAGTTGAAAGTAGATGAGTTACCAATAATTATTGTTGTAATCATTCCAAGCATATCTTGGTGTTCGAGCATTTTATCTAGCGTAGTCATAACTATAGCTTGGCTTTCTCTAAATGCGCCCTTCACTATTGCTACTGGAGATTCTGGTTTTCTATATTTCAGAAAAACGTCTCTGGTATCTCTCAACTGATGTACACGTTTCTTACTTGCAGGATTGTAAATTACAGTAACGTAGTCGCCTAATGCTGCTGCCTCAACTCGTTTTACAATTATTTCCCATGGAACGAGCAGATCGCTCATGCTAACCACGGCAAAGTCAGTCATTAATGGAGAGCCAACCAAAGCGGCACATGAGTTCAATGAAGAAATTCCAGGAACACATTCAATATATATCCCATCTTCTCTGTCCCATCCTTTGTCAGCAAGTATTTCATAAATTAAACCAATCATGCCATAGATACCGGGGTCNCCNGAAGAAACNAGCGATACTATCTTGTCNTTTTCAGCAAAATGGATCGCCTGGTTAGCNCTCTCAACCTCCTGTGTCATAGCATANCGATAAACTTCNTTACCAGNAATCAAGTCTTCNANTANGGAAATATACGTGTCATAGCCAATAATAATTTCACTNTCTTCAATCGCCTGTTTTGCTCTATAGGTCATATGATCATGATGNCCAGGACCAACACCGACAACGTATAACCTGCCTTTATTTTTGCTCAATTCGTACAGATGAGATAAGTACAATTTATTATATCTTGTTATAGGAACTGCAGCTATACGATGAGATCTGGCCTCTTCTTCTCCCCGTCTGATTGATCAAATAACATTCACTATATGTGGTTAAATTCCGTCTATGACTTTGATATTTTGCCTATCGTAATATTGCTATTTTTTGTTAACTATGTTTTCAGTTGTTGGTGAGCGACCTTGAATAGGCTGGTTTGATGTTATTAGTGATCGACCATGAACATATGTTTTTCTTCAGCATGTTCTAATATGCTTCTTGCGTTCAGCAGATAGTGGTGAGGGATCAGCCATTGGTGAAAAACTTACTCTCTCATGAGGGCCGTTACTCACAGTACTATTCAAATGAGGTGAATAGGAAGACTTAGCGAAGGCTGGTACCTTTACATTTCCGTTATATCAGATATTTAACAATAAAACTAAAACAATAGCTGTGAGAATGACAAGGATTTCCAGGGCTATTGATGATGTCTTCATTATCATCACTAGTATTATGATCAAGATAGTATTTTATAAGAAATACGATTAATAATTTCAATTTACTATTGTAAAACATATCTATAGTGATTACACCAAATATTGCCAGTAGTTGATAATTACTATTAATTAGTCATAATATTTTACTACAGGCCGATACTCTTATCTCATACCAGTATCAATAAGTAAATTCAATACAGTCATTTTATCCACTTCTATTATAAAATTATTGGTTCTTGTATTCAAACCCGATGAAGATATACCTGCTGTGGTATATATAATGTAATTCCCTGGAATTAATACCATAGTATAATTTCCATTCTTATCCGTTTTAGTTTTAGATACTATGGTTTTACCATCAGCAGTATATGCGACAATTTCATAATTTGGGTATAGACCGTCACATGATGGAACTTTGATATTGGCTTTCGGATTACAAGGTAATCCCTTGAAATAAACTCTACCTTTTAAAATACCAGATCCTGTATTTGATTGAGAAGATGATTTAAATGATTCATTGTTATTTGCAAAGACACCATTTGCATCTATGTCTGGATTTGGTAAATTAGCTGGAATGGTTGCATCAAATGTTATCATTGTTTTGTTTTGCACTTCTAGACTATTTTTGCCGGTTAATGAATCCGTCGCTGTTACATTTTGATTCGTGTCTACATTAGAAGTTGNGTTTNTTTTTATGGTTCTTTTTTCCAGAGGTGAATCTAGACTTGCTGCATAATTCTCGTGGCCAAATACAAGATAGCGAGGTTCTATGAAATCCCCTCTGCTACCTCCTTGGAGAGTATATCCAGAAGCTGTCCAAGTTAGGCCCGAACCGCTAAACGGTCTTATCCTAAAATAGAGATCGGAAGANCCCATTTATTGTCTGATGGCCCGCTTGTTCCATTTATCGCTATTTTCATATCCCATGGTGACCGAGATCCATTGGAGTTGTCATTTATGCCTACTGCCATGCTCGGATATAGATCTCTGCCCCCAACGGAAGCCACTATAGCTAAGTCTCCATCCATATTAGGCGATACAAAACCATACATCCAGGCTTTATCTGAACTCCAGAGATAAGGCCTTCCAGAATATGTCATATCATTGTTTATTTTAAATTCTGCAGCATTCAGATATGGCCAAGGAAAACCATTGCCCTGAGCTGCAATCCAAAGGAAACCAATTGTGTCTTTTGAGATCCAGCCATTCAGTATTCTAGTGTCTGCACGTCCACACCAATCTTTACCATCCGGACCATTATTACAGGACATTGTACCCCTTGAATCACTAGTCCAAGCAGGAATATCGCGATCAAAAGATCTAACACCTGCATTATTATTTGAGAGAATTTCAGGCCATTCATATATTCTCATGCGGCTATTTGAAAGATGGGATGCCCAGTACATTGTATATGTAGCTCCTTGAACAGGAGTAAAAGTAAATACTGATTCATCATCATAGTAATTGAACGAGACATTAGTTGCTGCATTTCCTAGGTCATCAAGAGACCACCGAGAAATAGCAGTGCGAAAAAAGCTACCATCTGGTTTAAAGATATTCGAAGAAATATACAGATATTTATTGCTAAGTGCAAGTTGAGGATAATCCCATGATTGATTTGTCCACTTGCTGTTGAAGTCCTTTGGTGATATATTGTAAAACCACCAGTTCAATGCATCAGCAGAAACACCCAACCTGAAGCGATTTTGTCCACTTGCTGTTTCTATTCCCTGCCTATACCATATGAATATTTGATGGTGGGGATCATAGATAACATCTTGATCACAACAAAAATCACTCATATCACTCGTAGGATCTATATATGTCCAAGTTAAACCACCATCCACAGATCGACTGGCATACCAGTTGCCCGTGTAAAACACTAGATTGTCCTTATTAGCCACGCTTGGTTCATTTACTATAGAACGAGAAGAGGATGATGGGGAAACAATGCGGTTTATAGAAACTTGAAGTGGCAAATGTGAAAGTGAATTGGATCGCAATTGTGATGTTGCTGTAGTTGTAATACCATTATACCCATTAACATTAATTTCTGTTATGCTTGCATAGTTGTTTTCTGTATTTCCATTGACTGTTATTCTTATATATCTAGGAACAATTTCCGGAAAATCATATCTTTCAGCAGATAACGTCTTTCCACTACTTTTTCCTATAAAGACAGTTCTAAAGGTAGAGCCATCAGTTGAAGCAGATATTACAAAGTTATTTTGTCTTAGATTTCCTCTATACCACGCAATATCTATACTACAAACAACTTTCATCTCACCTAAATCAGATTGTAGCCATGAACCAGAAGCAGAATTTGACCATGTGGTACTAAGATTACCATCTATAGCATTTACAGGAATATGGCTACCATCATCACCGGTAGCTGTGATAGCATTAACTGCCAAGCTTTGGCATTTGTTATTTGTAATATTAATTGGTTGACTACTTCTACTAATTTGACTATTTGATTGGCTGGTACTCCGCTGGTTTGGAATTGCTATTTCTTGTACTTGGGATCCAGGAATCGGGCCTTGAACAGATTCATTCGATAATTTCAGCGGTGGGCCGCGAGGAATATCTTTTTCTATCTCTTCTTCTAATTGATATTTCTTCTCAGGAGAAAGTACTGGAGGCGCATCTGACTGTTTAAGCCGCATTTTGTGAACGGGACCTACCGTACTCGTTTTTATAGCGCTGGCGCCGTTCTCTGTTGGAGTAAGTCCAGCATGTATCTCTTTTATAGAAGGATCTCTTGCATTTGACTTCGTATTCAGCTGATACGGATCCAATGACCCGGCAGCAGCAAGCGTTGTTGTATTTTCAATAATTAATAGCAAAATTAAGGTAGCTGTTAATAATACCCTTCTATACATTGTTTCACGATTGCTCCTTTCGTGATAAAACCCAAGTTAATCCGCTATTTACGAAGAATCATTATTTGTACTGATGATCGTTACAATATATTTTAAATGTGATTATGTCCGTGGTTTATCAAATGTAAGTATCTACTCATACAAGTAGATGTCCTCTAATAACGTTCCACATCGACATATGGATGGATATATCAAATATACGTGACAAAGTCATTTGATTTGGAAAAACCAATATTATTGAGGTGACTCCCTTTTTATTGTATAATTATTTGGAGTAAAAGGTTATGCCACGTTGCGTTGAACGCTAGTAAATGGTATTTCTTTCCTACTTGATGGCACAAAGATTCAGTTAGAAGTAGAGATGAATATGAAGGGCCATAAAGCAGTAGGTAAATTGTGGTGTAGATAAATGTGTCGTGTTTAAAGCGCTAGAAATAAAAATTAGGAGAAACATGCCTTACATAAGATAGTAGATACAATCAATCCAAAAGATAAATGTGCCTTTCTTTCCAATTCTAACATAATTATGCGTTAATTAAATTCCAGCAGGTCTATCACAATTAGTGTTCTATATGGTCTTTGAATTACTCAACTACGCATCTAGAACATTATATTCTGGCTTCAGACTATACATAAATTGTATAAAATGTTTATATAAAATGCATTCAAGCAGGTCTTAA
>JGI11643J11755_11795744_pt1 | contig 11455 bp, 7 predicted proteins | sample IowConreferecore_FD_11755 | JGI IMG/M metagenome (IMG submission 11755)
GCCGGTTCCGGCGGCTAAGCCGTCAATGGCTATTTCAAATATTAGGCTGGGCCAATCGGTATCATTATTAAACAATCTGCCGATGCCGAAAAGTAGCCGCCGCCCCTTAACTTTTGAGGATTTGAACCAGGCTTATGGTTTTGTGTTATATCGTACAACATTGAAAGGCGGGAAAACCGGGGTTTTAAAACTAACTGATCTGAGAGATTACGCCGTGATTATGGTTAACGGCAAAACCGTAGGCACGCTGGACCGGCGCTTAAAACAAGACAGCCTGCAATTGACACTACCAGTGGGCAAGGTGCAACTGGATATTTTAGTTGAAAATCTGGGTCGCATTAACTACGGCAAATATCTGCTTCAAAATAAAAAAGGAATCACAGATAAGGTAAGCTTCGGTGGAGACGAAGTGCTTAACTGGCAGATGTATGGTTTACCTTTCGGGAGTGTTTCTGCGCTTAACGTTAAAGGGCCGGTCAACCAAACCTCGCCACAAATTAAAAAAGGAGCATTTACACTGGACAAGGTTGCCGACACTTACCTGGATATGCGCAAATGGGGCAAAGGCATGGTTTGGATAAACGGACACAACCTGGGCAGGTATTGGAGCATTGGTCCGCAGCAGACACTTTATGTACCTGCCGAGTGGCTTAAAAAAGGAGCGAACAATATAACCGTGCTCGAACTTTTAAAACCTGAAATGACAACGGTATCTGCTATTGACAAACCGATTTTAAATGTGCTTCAGTAATAAATATCATTGGTAATGTTAAGGTCTTTTGTTAAAACATTCGGGATAGTTGGGGTAACTATCGGGCTAAGTATGTCTTATGCGTCGGCGCAAACCAAACAACTTACTTTAACTATTAATCCCAATAAAACCTATCAGACTATTGACAACTTTGGCGCCTCTGATGCCTGGGCCTGTCAGTTTGTGGGTAACTGGCCCGATGCTAAGAAAAACAAAATTGCCGACCTGCTTTTTAGTAATGAAAACGATGCTGATGGCTCGCCGAAAGGTATCGGATTATCTATGTGGCGCTTCAACATTGGCGCAGGCAGCGCCGGGCAAGGGAAAGACAGCGGTATCCGGGACGAATGGCGGCGCGCCGAATCATTTTTAAATGCTGATGGCACTTATAACTGGCAGAAACAGGCTGGCCAGGTATGGTTTTTAAAAGCTGCTAAAAAGCGCAAGGTGGGGCAGTTTTTGGGTTTCACTAATAGCCCCCCGGTGCAGTATACCGTAAACGCCAGGGCTTATGCAAGCGGAGGTAAAGTAAACATCGCGCCGGGGCATTATGCTGATTTTGCAGGCTATCTGGCAAGGGTGGTAAAAGGTGTTGAGCAAATCAGCAAGGTTAAGTTCAACTACATAAGCCCGGTAAATGAGCCGCAATGGGACTGGAGCGATGGCGGCCAGGAAGGCTGCCCTTATACTAACGCTGAAATAGCAGGTCTGGTAAAAGCTATCGACAAAGCATTTATTGCAGGCAATGTGCATTCAAAGGTTATCATTGGCGAAGCGGGAAGTATCAACTACCTGTTTACCAAAGGCGACAAGCCAGGCAAGGGCTACCAGATCAGTGATTTTTTTAAACCGGCATCGCCAAATTATTTGGGTGATCTGTCAACCGTGGCCCATACCATTACTGCACACAGCTATTTCACCACATCGCCAATGGCGGCTTCTGTAAAAGCACGTAGTGCATTGGCTGATAGTGTTGCCAAAATAAGCGGGCTAAACTTCTGGCAATCTGAATATTGTATTTTAGGGGGTAACGCCGGCGAAATTAACGGCAGCCATCGCGATCTGGGTATTGATGCCGCTTTATACATGGCCTCTGTCATTCATACCGACCTGACGGTGGCCAACGCGTCGGCCTGGCAATGGTGGACGGCTATCTCTGCTTATGATTACAAAGACGGCCTTATCTATATCGACAAAAACAAAACCGACGGTAACTTTTACACCAGTAAAATGTTGTGGGCTTTGGGCAATTACAGCCGCTTTATAAAACCGGGTGCAAAACGAATTGACGTTAGCGTGTCGCAGGTTGATTTAAAAGCTCCGTTGTTGATATCGGCCTATAAAAACAAGAAAGAGATTGTTTTGGTGGCAGTTAACCCGAATGCAGAAGATGTTGATATTAAATGGAATAGCGGCGGAGGCAAAATAAAATTTACCACCAGCTATACTACTTCGGCAACTGACGGGCTTAAAGCTACTGCGGTAAACGGCCCGGATGTGGTAATTAAGGCACGGTCTGTTGTGACGGTAATTGGTAAGTTTAAATAGCGTTGCCGCTATCCTTTATCGCTGCTGATATTTTTTTGAGGGCAATGATCAATTGATTTTCGACAGTTTTTACGGAGATGCTGAGCAGCGCTGCCACCTCTTTATATTTCATGCCGTCTTCCTTAATCAGCTTAAAAATGAGCTTGCATTTTATAGGCAGGCTATTAATATAACTGTCCAGTGCTTCCACTTTTTCCTTGCTGATCATTACACTTTCAGGATCGACCGAACAGTAGGCCGCTTTGTCATACAAAACTTCTTCGTCGACATATACGCGGTTACCCTGGTTTCGGAGGTGGTTGAGCGAAAGATTTTTTACGGATACAAAAAGATAGGTGTTCAGATTTTCAATCTCGTGGAAGGCACTCCTTTTTTTCCAGAGATTAATGAGTACGTCATGTACAATCTCCTCGGCCGATTCGCGGCAATGAACCAGTGACATTGCAAAGCGGTATAATTTTACAAAATATTCCCTGTACAGTTCTTTAAAGACCTGCTCATCCTGCAGCGCAGCATGACTCAATTCTTCGTGAAGTATAACCTGCATAGGTACTTGTGGTTATATTGGTTTAATAAAGGTATGGGTATTTTATTTATAAACCAATCGGCAACAAAAACGTTTTAAAAATTATTTCGTTTTGGGGGTATTGGGGGTTTTCTGTGTCTTACTATTATATGACATCAGAAGAACGAGCCTGGTTTTTAATTGCACGATCCGTTTCGGGAGATATCACACCCGGGGAAATGGAAGAGCTTGAACTTGTTTTTCGGGCGCAGCCTGAATTACGGGCTGACTATGACCATATCAAACGGGTAAAATTAAATACACCCGTAGCAGCATCTATCGATGAGCGGCAAGCCCTGGACAGGGGGCTGCATAAGCTTGACCATTCGCTGGCTAATGAGGGCCGGTCGATGGAAAGGCTTTTGTTTAATAACGAGCCGGAGCCATTGCATAACAAAAGCTCAAAATGGTGGATGGTTGCCGCTTCCATTATTGTGCTGTTTACTGTTGGCGCAGCCGCTGTTCGGTATTTAAAAAATCCGGTAACAGATCATACGCAACAACAACTGGCTACCAATTATGGTAAACGCATCCATGCTGTATTGCCGGACGGTTCATCGGTTTGGCTAAACGCAGGTTCGACTATTAAGTATGCAGATAATTTAGTGGTTAACGGCAAAAGAGAAGTAACCTTAAATGGCGAGGCTTATTTTGATGTTAAGCATGATGCCGGGCATCCGTTTATTGTGCATGCCGGTAAAATGAATATAGTGGTATTGGGTACGGCATTTAATGTGCGGGCCTATCAGGGCGATGCCTTTATAGAAACTACGCTGATACGCGGAAAGGTAGAAGTAATGAACCTGAATAAACCAGGCGAAAACATTGTGCTGTATCCTAATGAGAAAGTAACACTGTCTACGCAATCAGAGCTTACGCAGAAGTCTAAAGTAATCGTTAAAAACAGCATGCCTGCGGCAGATTCGATAGCGACAACTGCTGATGTTGTGCTGCCTGACGAGGCTATTGCCGAAACAGCCTGGGTTAATGATAAACTGACCTTTAAGAAAGAAAATTTTGGCGATCTGGCTAAACAGCTGGAACGCTGGTACAACGTTGAAATTGTATTTGATAACGATAGCTATAATTCAAAAGAATTCACCGGGACATTTAAAGATCAAAACATTGACGAGGTAATGCACGCTTTGCAACTTACCGGGACGTCATTTCATTACAACCTGAAAAACAACCAAATACATATATGGTAACAACCAATTAATCAAGAAACTTAAAGGAGAAGAAAGGAAAACCGCATGACATAAATCTATATTTTCCGACAGCTTTTAGCCTCAAACAAATAAGGAAGTGCTGCAACACTTCCTCGCGTTGGGGTTAGCTCTGCAACCAAATATCTGACTGGATACCAGGCTTTTTAAGATTTTATTAACCTCAACAATTCAAAAGTATGAAAAAAACTTTAAGTTCTTTCATTGATCCTGCTATTGGCAAAAAACTACTATTGTTTGTGAAACTAACAACTTTATTCATACTGACTGCCTTGTTACATGTCTCGGCAGCAGTGCGTTCGCAGGATAAACTGGACCTCAACGTCAAAGACGTTAAATTCGATAAGTTCCTGGACTTGATCGAGAAAAAAAGCAATTACACTTTTTTATATAGCAATGGGGCCATACCAGGCAACAAAATAAGCATCGACGCCAAAGATGTTACCGTTCCGCAAATTTTGGGTAACGCTTTAAAAAATACAGGTTTAACGTTCAGGATATTGCCCAATAACCTCATCGTCATCACCAAACAATCGGCACCGCAAACAGCCGATGTTACCATTAAGGGTAGGGTGGTTGATACCAAAGGCGAACCGCTCCCGGGGGCTACTATAGCCATTAAAAACGGCAGCTCGATAACGCAGGCCGACGTAAATGGTAATTTCAACGTTACCGTACCCGACAATACCATATTAGTGGTTACCTATATCGGCTACAAATCGCAGGAAGTGGAAACGGCAGGCAGATCGGAGATCACTATTACCCTTATCGAAGATGAGGGCAATTTGAACGAAGTGATTGTTACCGGCTACGGCACACAACGCAAAAAGGACCTGACCGGCGCCGTTTCGGTTATCAGTACCCGCGACCTGGCAGGCATACCTGTAGGCGGTGTCGACCAGATCATTCAGGGTAAAGCGGCCGGGGTGACTGTAACCCAAAATACCGGCGCTCCGGGCAGCGGTATAAATGTACAGGTACGGGGTTTAAATACCATTAACGGTATAGCTCCACTTTATATAGTTGACGGCGTACCCGTAACCGATGGTATTAATCAAATAGCGCCGGATGACATAGAAAATATCAACATTCTGAAAGATGCGTCATCGGCAGCTATTTATGGTGCCCGTGCTGCAGGCGGTGTAGTAATTATCACTACCAAACATGGCAGCGAAGGCAAAGCCAAGCTAAGTTTAAATGCTTACACAGGCGTACAATCTGCTACACATTTAATTAAAATGGCTAATAACGCGCAGTATGTAAGCGCGTACAATGCAGCTGCCGTGAATGACGGCCGCCCCATCATCTCTGATAGTTTGGCCGCCACATTATCTGACGTTAACTGGCTGAAAGAATTACTAAAACCGGCTCCGGTAACTAATATCAATTTATCAGTAAGCGGTGGAAACGAGACCTCGAACTATATTGTTTCGGGTAACGTTTTTAGTCAGGATGGTTTGATTCAGAATTCGTCATTCAGACGGTATAACCTGCGCACCGGCATTAACAGCAGCCCTACCAAATACCTGAAATTTGGAACCAACGTAAACTTGAGCTACGAAAAAACCCGCTCGGTAGGCGCATCAGGCGATGGCTATACTGGTGCAGCGGCCAGTGTAGTGCGCTATGCGCTGTTTCGCACACCAGGCACCCCGGTTTACGGGCCTAATGGCCAGTTTGTAGATTTACCTAAGCAAGATGCCGTTTTAGGTAATTTTTTGGGTGATGGAATCAACCCCATTCAACTGGCAGCATCAACCAATAACAACAACTATAACTATACCGTATTGGGCGATGTTTTTGGCGAGCTTACACCCATAAAAAACCTTAAGATCAGGTCTGATCTGGGCTTAAACCTGATCTTTACCGATTATAAGCAATTTTATGAAACCTATGGCGCCGACAGACATTTTAATACGCCCGCTTCATTAGCTCAATCGCACAACCAAAACCTTAATTATAACTGGACAAATACGGCCACTTACGATCTGAACTTTGATAAAAATGACTTCACTTTTTTATTGGGTACAGAGATTATTAAGCAAGACCAACAAGGCATAGGCGCATCACGCACTAACTACGTAAACCAGACACCGCCTTTTCAATACCTGGACAATGGGGCGTTAACGGGCTTACTTAACGGAGGTGGTGAGAGTTCCCGGAGTCTTTCATCGGTTTTCGGCCGCGTTAATTATCAGTATAACAATAAATATCTGGCCAGCGTTAATTATCGTTGGGATGCTTCTTCCGTACTTGATCCTACCAACCGGTCTAAATCGGTTTACTCCGGTTCATTAGGCTGGCGCATTGATCAGGAAGAATTTATGAAGGATATCAAGCCTGTTTCAAACCTTAAATTAAGGGTCGATGTGGGCCAGCTGGGTAATGAACGGTCTTTAGGTTCATACCCTTATTTATCGACACTGGGTGGAAGCAGCTACTATCCGTTTAACGGTGTTACCAACCAGGGTTATACCATTAACGTTATTGGTAATCCAAAAATCCATTGGGAGGTAACTACGCAGGAAGACGTTGGTTTAGACATTGGATTGTTCAATAGTGCCTTGCAGATAACCGCCGACTATTATATTAAAAACACCAACAACGTGTTGCTGCCCTACCCAATGCCAAGCAGCGCCGGACAAGCCCAAGTGCCTTTTATTAATGCCGGTAAGGTGCGCGATCAAGGCTTTGAGCTGGATGTCAGCTATCGCACCAAAATCAACAGCGATTGGAATATCGGACTTAACGGAAACCTGGCTACAGAGAAAAATACAGTTGTGTCGTTAGCTGACGCTCCTGTTATTGTTGCCGGCCGTATTGATAATAACATTTTTGCAACGCGTACAGCGGTTGGCCACCCTATCGGCTCCTTCTATCTGCTGCAACAGGAAGGTATCTTCCAAAACGCCCAACAGGTATTTACACACGCTTATCAGGGGCCGGGTATCCGTCCGGGCGACGTAATGTATAAAGATGTTAATAGCGATGGCGTTATTGACCAGAATGACCGTGTTTTCGCCGGAAGCGCTATCCCTAAGTTAACGTATGGCTTAACGGCTAACGTCGGGTACAAAAACTGGGATCTGAGCGTATTCTTCCAGGGTGTTTATGGCAACAAGCTATATGATCAGGTAAATACCGAGCTTGAGGGCTTTTACCGTCCGTTCAATATAACCGAGGAAACAGCTACCAAAAGCTGGAGTGGCCCTGGTACGAGTAATAGCATGCCGCTGTTATCATGGTCTGACGCAGTCAATAACAAACAAGCATCAACCCGCTTTTTAGAAAGCGGCTCGTACTTAAAGCTTAAGAACGTGCAGTTAGGTTACAAATTGGGTAAAAACGCTTTGAAAACGTTGGGGTTGTCTTCTATAAGGATATTTGTAAGCGGGCAAAACCTGCTCACTTTTACCAAGTATAAAGGCCTTGACCCAGAGCAGTATACAAACGACAACAATTTGGGCGATGGTGTGAAAGCAGTGGGCATTGATTGGGGTACTTATCCGTCGGCACTCATATTAACGGCCGGTATCAACGCAAATTTCTAACCTTTTTAATTACAGAAAAGATGAAAGCAAAATACAACTTCTATATATTCCTGGCGGCTACACTGTTTTTTATAGTTACAGGATGTAAAAAGATCCTTGATCAACCCATCAGGGGCCAGTATACAAATACCGATTTTTTTACCAATGATGCCAATACCATCCTGGCCGTAAATGCCGCATATACTTCTCTGGCTTTTACCGATGCCGCATCAAATGCGATATGGGTTTTGGGTGATGTTGCGTCAGACGATGCTATAAAAGGCGGCAGCGCAGGCGACCAGGGCGATTTCCAACTGGTGAACGATTTTAATATCAATCCGTCAAACTCGGCTGTCGAAGCGGTATGGAAAAGATATTTCCAGGGTGTATTTACCTGTAATGTAGTTACCGATGGGTTAGCAGGAAACACGCCGGGAATATCGCCAACAGTAAAAGCACAAGCATTGGCACAGGCAAAATTTTTGAGAGCCTATTATTATTTTGTACTGACTACCTGCTACGGTAATATCCCCTTACACCTGAAAGTGGAAACACCTGCCGAAGCACAAAAGCCGGTATCTACCCAGGCCGCAATTTACGCGCAAATTGAAAAGGACTGTACCGAGGCCGCGGCAGATTTGCCACCAAGCTGGACTGGCGCTGATATAGGCAGAGCTACCAAAGGCGCTGCACTGGCGCTATTGGCTAAAACGTACTTGTTTGAGCAAAAATGGGCATTGGCAGCTTCGACTGCTAAAGCTGTGGAGGATTTGCATGTTTACGACCTGTTGCATGTCTTTGCCGATAATTTTCGTGCTGCTACAAAAAACAATGTCGAGGCGGTATTTACTGTTGAACACCAAACCGGCCTAACCCCTTTTCAGGGCAATAACCTGAATGTTTGGTTCGCACCGCGCTCTATTAACGGTTATGGATTCTTTTACCCGACACAAAGCCTGGTAGACAATTTTGAAAAGTCTCCCGGAGGTGTTGACGACCCGCGTCTGGATTACACCGTAGCGCGTGCCGGCCATCCGTATTTTGACAGCGCTTTTGACCCAACATGGACCACTACCGGTTATCTGAGTAAGAAAGAAGTACAGCCATTGTCAGAAATACCAACAACCATTAAAGGCGATGGCAACCTGAATTATCCGGCTATCCGTTTCGCCGATGTCTTGTTGATCGAGGCAGAAGCTTTGAATGAATCGGGTAATGGTGCCGACGCATTAGCCCCTCTTAACCGGGTGAGAAAACGCGCACGGGAAAGCTATTTATATGATAATACTTTGCCTGGCTTTGGAACGGTGCCTGTTGGTTTATTGCCGGATATCACCACGACAGATCAGGGCCAATTGCGTAACATTATCCGCAGGGAAAGACGCTCAGAATTAGCGCTTGAGTTTCATCGCTTTTTTGACATTATACGTTATGGCTCAACCTATGCCAATGCGGCTTTGTCTGACGTGCCATTGTTTAACTACAATGCCGACAAATTTTTCCCTATCCCGCAAAGCGAAAGAGATAGCAATCCAAAATTAGGTTTATAAACACGTTTTAAAAAGAAAGAAAATGAAACGACTAACCCAATTGGTGACAGCTGTTGCGCTATTAGCAGCTGTAATAATATTGATCCAGTCTTGTAAAAAGAACGAGGATACACGCAACACTAATTCTGACAAAGCGAAACTTACCTTACAAATAGACTCTGCTAACACCCTGTACAACAGTGCCACAGAAGGCAAACAGGCGGGGCAATATGCTGTAGGGTCAAAAGCCACCTTGAAAACGTCTATTGACCTGGCAACCGGGGTGAAAGGCGGATCATTCACTCAGCAGGAAGTAAATAATGCAATATCAAACCTTATCCGCGCCGAAAATGATTTTAAAAACAAACAGATACAGGATGTTTCGCCTGATAACCTGGTTGCCTACTGGAAATTTGACGGCGATGCTACTGATGCCTCGGGCAATGGCCATAACGGTGTTTTAAAATCCAACTATATAGGTGCATCGACCCTTGCTGCGGTCGACGGAGGCACGCTACCTGTGCTCACTACTGACAGATACGGAGCTGCAAATCATGCCTATGCCTTTAATAACGGCGCTTATGTTGAAGTGCCTTATGATAATACGCTGTATCCAAACAGCTTTTCTATCAGTGTGTGGGTAAAACCTTCGGTAGCCAGTAACGGTAACTATATTTTTTCTGTCGATCATTATTTTGGCTATAAGTTCCAGCTTCAGGGCAATAACTTTCCGTTCCTGACGGTATCTACCAATACCGGTATTCATGATGTGGACGATAATCCGGGAGCCGTGCAGCTAAACACCTGGAGCCAGTTAGTAGTTACTTTTACTACAGGTACTATTAACTTCTATATTAACGGAAAGCTGACCAAGAGCGTAGCCACTACAGGGAGTTTGATCCCTCCAAAAAGTATAGTGAATGTTTGTATTGGTAATGAGCTACCCAAATCAGTTTATACCTTTATAGATACCAGCGACCCGAATTATTTTTGGGGTGCCAGCTATTTTCAGGGATCATTGGATGATATCCGCCTGTATAATAAAGTGCTGAGCGACGCCGAGGTGAACTCGCTTTATGTGATGGAACAACCCTGAAACATTGATTAGTTTTATATACCCGAATATAGCGTGCCGTAAAAAGCCGCTATATTTATTTTTTTAAACCATTTTAAGTATGAGAAAAAACTGGACAACGATAAGGATAGCCGCCCTGCTGTTACTTTCCTTAAATTGTTTTGCACAACAAACCGAAAACCGGCTACCTGATTGGGCCTTTGGTGGTTTTGTCCGCTCGGAGGCTATTGACCCAATCATATCGCCAAATAAAAATTCGCGATTCCTGGACCCTGTGAGCAAAAAACAGGTAGCCTGGGAAGCGAATGATACTTTTAATCCCGGAGCAGCCGTAAAAAATGGTAAGATAGTGGTATTGTATCGCGCTGAGGATCTGTATGGCGTAGGTATTGGTTTCCGCACCTCAAGATTAGGCTATGCCGAAAGCGCCGACGGTATACATTATACCCGCAGGCCAAAACCTGTGTTATATCCGGCTAACGACATTGCCAAAAAATATGAATGGCCTGGTGGTTGCGAGGACCCCCGTGTGGCAATGACCGCCAAGGGCACCTATGTTGTTTTTTATACCGAATGGAACCGCGACGTCCCACGCCTGGGCGTGGCCCAGTCGCGCGACCTGATCCACTGGAAAAAATACGGCCCGATCTTTAGAAAAGCCTACAACGGCAAGTTTTTCAATGTCGCCAGCAAATCGGCATCTATATTAACACAAGTAGTTAATGGCAAACAGATCATTATTAAAATTCACGGCAAATACTGGCTGTATTGGGGCGAGCATCATGTTTATGCAGCGACATCGACCGATTTGATCAATTGGGATCCGGTAGTAGAGGCCAATGGCGAACTGAAAGAATTAATGTCGCCAAGGAAAGGTTATTTTGATAGCGATTTAACTGAATGTGGCCCACCGGCATTGATGACCAGCAAGGGGATTATCCTGTTCTACAACGGCAAAAACAAAGGCGGCGCAGGCCGCGATAGCCGCTTTAATGCCAATTCATACTGTGCCGGGCAAGCGCTGTTTAGTCGAGACGATCCGTCAAAAAATATAACCCGGCTTGACCTGCCGTTTTTGCGCCCTATGAAACCTTTCGAGAAAAGCGGTCAATACGTGAACGGCACCGTGTTTATTGAAGGTATGGCTTACTTTAAAAAGAAATGGTATTTGTACTATGGCTGCGCCGACTCAAGGGTAGCTGTAGCGGTGTATGATCCGGCGCATCCGGCG
>JGI11643J11755_11718603_pt1 | contig 11319 bp, 20 predicted proteins | sample IowConreferecore_FD_11755 | JGI IMG/M metagenome (IMG submission 11755)
TCCAAACCTTAACTTCAAGAGTAGGAAAGTAGATGCCCAACCGTAATGGCAACTATAAAAACTATAAGCAGGAAAATAACTTCCGAATTGAATTCGATGGAACGGATTTTATCGGGAAAATTAAGGGACTTTTACAACCGGAATATAAGGTCTGCCAATACACCAGTGGATATTATTCGGCAGGAAAAAGGGAAAGAGATAGAAAATCTGATAAGGGATTACGTGGAATCATCATGGTTGTTTGCACACGCAATTACAGAAGAACAGATGAAGGAACCATCAGAGAAGATACGTATCACCACTACAGATGTTCAGGGTATAGAATCAGACACAAAAAAGATGGTAAATCAATATTGGTTGACTTCACAGCGACTCCAATTAAGGGAAACGGAGTTTAAAATAACTCCTAAACAAGAGATAGAACAGTTACCAGAATTCGATATACCGGCAGCAATGATCGGTATAAGTGCTCTACTGGTATATGCAGCATTCAATGACAGTATGCAGAGTAAAGCACAAGAATTAGCGTTCCAGGGAATGCGGTTAAGATTCACAACAAAAAGAGATGGAATAGTAGATCCTGTATTATGTGCACCATTAGAAGGAAAAATATTTGATATAGGTTTTGTTACCGATATGCCTCCACTTCATAGGCACTGCAGGTGTCATCTAATCCCTATCTTCCAATAGACGTTTTATCTTACCTTCTCTAATTGATTCCAGGAGTTCTATTCTTTGTTGTGTTCTCTTTGACATTTCCGCTAATACTTTGTACAGTTCTTCCTTATCTATTCCGCAGTGTGGACATTTCATTTTCTGTGACCGTACTCCTTGTGATTATCTAGGTATTCATTGTAGTGTTTTATGCACAACCATAGGAAATATTTGTCTTCTACCCATATAGCATTATTTCCCATATCATCGCACTGTACTTTACAACAAGACATGAAATTAACCTCCTTCCCTGATTTCATACATCATCCTCGTATACATTTCGTGGAAATCCTGGGGTATACGAATTTGTTGTTCATAACTACCTTTTAGTTTTTCCAACCGTTCTAATTGAGATACAGACCAGTTACCTGCATTAGCCATTTCTAAACTGGTATCTCTCCAGGCGAAATGTTTGCATTTACAACCTTCCTTTTGACATGGACCTGTTACATCAAGAAGTCCACCGTTGTACATTATTCTTGTTATATGCCAAGATTTTCCATCTCCGCACTTACACGACATAACTCTTAATAGTACAATGGGTAATATAAATTTATCTATGTCCTGTAATTGTAAGAAATTTGAAAGCGAAGATGGTAACAGTGATTTATGCAAATGTAAACATGATTATATAGCACATCTAAAAATCATATTAGATGAATGTGCAGCAAATGAACAACCCACACAACCATCAAAACCAATAAAAAAAGATAGCATGGAGGATATTTACGATTGAACTGTTACAGATGCGGTTATGAAGTTAAAAGCATAAACTGTCACGACAAATGTCTGAACTGCGGTTATAGTCTCGACTGTTCGGATCTTTAATTGATTTTAATAGACTTGTTGGTATAACTGGTACGACCAGTGATTTAGAAAATAATCCAAAATATATAACTTTTCCAAATTCTGCTAAAGTCGAGTTTCGTTATAAGAATCATGTTATGACTAACGAAGAAATAATAAATTATTACTGGGATCATTATCCACTAGATTTTATACCATTGGAAGACGTAGAAGGCCCTTCAATACACTATGTAGTTGATAAGAATGAAGAAGAAAAGAAGAAAGAGTAGAAAGCGTAGATGGTCATACTGATAGATCCTTCAGATCGAGAATTGTATACTCTGATGAAAGCGATAGCAGATTCAGGATATGAAAATGTTGATTTTGAACACGCAGTATTGATGAAAATGCTTGAAGAACAAGGTAGAACCATACATATAGACTACGTTAATGAAAACAATATGCGTATTACCTTTCCTAAGAAGAAGAAGTTCGGTATTTTTTAACTTACGATTTATATAGTTTCTATATATCTTTAACTTATAAGTTAAGTATTGCAAGTACTTGAGAAGCCACGATTCAGAACAGAAAATAAAGATGTACATCTTATAAGAACATTCTTAATTTCAACCAAGCCAAACAAGGCATTATGGCGTATCAATAGAGATACTGGTCATGATATAGTACAGGGATTTATAGGTAAAGATTTCTATGCACATCCTAAGCGTATGTTCCAACCAATTGAAGAAGGATATGGTGGTCACGTTAAAGGAGGTTATGAAGAAGAACTTAAACAAATGTCAGAATATTCATTAGGTAAAATTACAAGATTATATGGTCCATATTACTATCAAGATAATCCAAGAGATTATTGGTATGATGCAGAAGTTACATTAAACAGTTCTAAAACAGCATCAACTCTATTAGATTTAGGTTCAAAGACTTGGACTCCGTTTGCAGTATCAGCACATGTATGGCCTAAAGATGGTGATGATGATAATATGACAGATTGGCAACCTATGGGTCTAGCATTAGTAATAGAACCAGCATATGGAAAACAATCAGTTATTTCAAAATATTGTAAAGGATCTGCATTATCTTGTGGAACATCTTTAACTGCAGCAATACAAGATGCAACAAAAGAGATGTTACCTGAAATAATTAATTCCCTAGTATCTAAAGTGACAAGTGGTAATATAATGAGTACTCAAGAAGTCACAGGTACGNCAAGCNAGTCACAGTACCTAATTTACAGCCACAAACAATTACAAATACTTCTACTGCACCAATTCAAACAGGACAAGTAGTAGAATTAAAGAAAGATGAACAAATCACTCTTACTAAAGAAGAGTATGATACTGTTCAAAAGCAATTAAAAGAACAAGAAGAACTTAAAACTAAACTAAGCGAACTAACACTAGAACGAAATACAAACATATTGAATTCAGTGTTTGGATCAATTGAAGACGAANNAANAANAGATAATGTAATNAAAAGTTATTTAGACAAAGATGTTAANNTNGTNAANAANGTATACAGTGANATNANTNNACANGTATTACCAAAACTAATCGCAAATGGTCAAACAGTCAAAGAAGGCAAACCAGAAAGCAAAACTGCTTCTTTGAAACCAGAACCAAAGATTAGTAAAGAAGAATCAAAGGTAGCAGCAGTTATTACAGAACCAACAGCATCCGAATTTAGGAGCATGGTGGGATTATAGTCATGGCTTTAACAGCAGCACAACTTTTAGGTTCTCCTGCCGATGGCAGTGATCTTGATCGTAACTTAGAGATCGGGGTTAAGGCCACTGGTGCGAGTTCCGCAATAGCCGTAGGCCGAGTTGTAGTTTTAGTAGAATCAACTGGTATATGGCAATTAGCAACAACGGGCGACACAGGTCGTATGGGAGTAGTTCCAAAATTAGACCCAGTTAACGTTGATGCAGACGACACAATAACAGTAGCAACAGGAATCAATTCAGCATGGTATGTTGAAGCAGCAGGAACGATTAAACCAGGAGCAAGAGCAGGACCGTCAACTGGTGGAAAATTAATCCAATACGCTGCTTATAACTTTGCAACAGTAACACCAGAAGAAGCAAACATAGAAGCAGCAATAAAAGACTTTGAACGGGCACCATTCGTATATGAAGGTCACTATGGAGAAGGTTCAGGACTTGGTAACAAACCAACCCAGATAACCACAGGACAAGTAGGGAGATTCAGAATTGCCCAGTGATAGTAACATGAATGAAGAAATTTTAACGAAAAAGATGATCAATCCAGTAGTGTATGATCACTATAGTGGAATCGTTTACAAAGACAATCCTAATGTAAAGAACGTCTTTGATCTTGATTTCAGAGATCTAGAACCAGTATTGGATGCAAGAGCATGGAATAGTTTACAAAAGAATGAAAGTAAAACAGCAGCAATCGGTACAGATCCATTGAAGATATCAGATGTCTTCTTAGGAAAATATGCTGACACAGCAAACCAAATGTTTACTGAAATCAAAGAAGCACGTAGGACTCGAAACGCTTCATTGGGAGCAGCAATCATTACTTCAAAAGATTATAGTCTTTTGCAAGATGTAGTAGTTGTAGCAGAAAATCCAGAATTCATAGATCAAGGAATAGTATCAGGCTTATTCGAAGAAACAGCAATCAACCAAATCAGCGGTAAATACAGAGACTTTGCACATGACCTAAAGTGGTATAGAAATATCCCAGAAGGCAAATCACCAGAACCCTCGTTCGGTTCAGTAAGTGAAGTGTCATTCAGACTCTTTAAGCATGGTGGAGCAGTCGCAATCACAGACCGAGCAAGAGATGTTATCAACGGAGCAAACATATTCTCTAGATTGGTAAACCAATTGCAAGAAGTGCGATTAGTAGATGAAAACGAAATGGTTGTAGAAGAATTAGAAAGTAACACTAGCAATACAGAAACAGGTGTAGACTTTGGAGCAATGACAGGTCAAGTATCAACTAACAATCCAAAAGGTGTAATCGCTGAAATCAACAATGACTTTGGTAATAGTACAAGACCAGAATTAAGATGGGACTTGTTCTTGACAAGGAGCAGAGTATTCAGTGAATATGTAACTAACACTTTCGTAAGTGGAAGTCCATATGTAGCAAACCCAGCACAAAACCCAGAGAATGGAAACGTTTCAACAGGAATTCCAGGATTCCCATCATATGTAGCATGGGCAAGAGCAGATGAACTAGAACTCAGTTCAGGTGCAGACGCAATAGCAATGAACAGATCAGCATTGAAGAAATGGCGTGGTCCAACAAGACAATACACTATAACAGATCCTGAAAAAGAGTACCAAAAATACACAACCAAGACTCACTTTGCAGTCACGACAGTCAAACCAGAATTAATCTATCTCGTAACTGACGTATACGCCTAATTTTTTCGGGCAATAGTAACCTTTTTATTTAACCTACTATGACTGTAAAGTATGGTTAAGAACAACCAAGAAATAGAAAAAGACGTAAAAACAGTTAAACTGGTACCCAATTTTAAATTAGAACAGGATGTAAGAACAACAGATCCAGAAGAAGATGTAGTAATATCTGATTCAGCATTAGAAGTAATAGAGAAAGCATGTCCTCACTTCAAAATCCTGAAAGATAGATACAGTCAATACAAAGGACCTGATACCTATGGAAACCCTGATAGGATTCCAACTCCAATAAGCAAAAGACATAGTTTGACTTCATTTACAAAACTAATAGCAAATGCAGATCTAAGTAAAGGTTTAAAGATACAGCCAACTAGATTAATCAAAACATTCGTATATAACGAAGAAACAGAGAAAAAAGAACCTTATCTAATAGTAAGCCAACTAATAGTAGGCCAGAAACCAGATGGTAGTGATACGCATCTAACAAGTGTAAGTATAGGATACTATGAATTCCCACTACAATTCCAGCAAGATGCAGATGGTGAATGGTCACCAGTAAACAATAAATTCAAAAAGGTATGGTATATACCATTTACCAAAGAAGCAGCAGACAAATACGCAAAGATAGGAGATCCACACATAAAGAAATATACAGTACAAAACCTGGATGGAACTAGACAAGCAAATCTAACCTATAGTGAATTCCTAACACTGAGTGATGAAGCCGGAATAAAGAGAGCAGAAACTACAGTAGGTAAATAATAATGCATTGTCCTAATTGTCATTTTTGGACAACGATATACAAACAGGATCAACATAAACTTTATATGAGATGTGAGAACTGTAATACCGAAGGAGTAAAAGCAATTGACTAAAAAGGATCAAAAAAAGGCAATAGAATTTGCAGAAATGCTATTCGGTAAACCGAAAACAAAGAAAGAACAGAAAGAACTTTTAGAATGGGCTAAAGTAGTAGATACGGAGTTAGATAACTGGTGAGAGACAAAAGAAAAGTTAAAGCATTCTTAGGTAGGCAAATGGTAAAGTTCTGCGAACAGATGAATCTAGATGAACCTAAACTTATTTTTAGTGATCGTGATTTGCGTAAGATGGTAAACGATAATAGAGAATTCAAAGATGCAAAGCAATCAACACTAGGCTTATCATGGCATAGTAGAGATACTAAACTCAAATACAATTATGTATATCTTAATCTAAACAGTACAGATTACGTAGCACAGTTAATAGAAACACTTGCACATGAACTTGTACATATTAAATATCCTAACTTAAAGCATTCAGACAACTTTTATAACAAAGTAAACAGTATAATGATTGGTGAACGATTCGAATAATGTTGTGCCCATCTAACAATGTTAAAGTAATTAAACTACATGATACAAAGTTTTATTGTTGTGAAGACTATAAGATAATAAACCTAGGTTACAGTGATTATAAGTTCTGTCCATATTGTGGTAAGAGATTAACAATAGATGGATTTTAAAGAACTGGTAGAACAGAACCAGGCAAAATCAAAAGGTTATCCTAGTAAAGTGGAACACCGAGTAACAATTCCACATAAGGAATATAAAACTGCCATAGTAGGTATTGGTTATGAATCACTTAGAGAAGCACCAAGATCAGTAAAAGGTTGGCTAGGACATGTAGATATGTGTATAATGGGAGATGGTAAATTCGATTACTTCCCAGGAGAACACGACTATTCAGAAGATGGATGGCTAGATGTAATAGAAAAGATGTGCAAAGAAACCAATACAGAATTCATAGGTTACCAGTATGCAGGAGATCAACAAACAAAGAGACAAATGTATCTAGATATAGCAGGTAAAGCAAAAGTAGATTTCGCAATAACAGTTGATACAGAAGAATATATAGATCCTTCATGGAGTAATTTTGAACGATTCTGGCCACAGTTAATTATGTTATCAGAATTCACTAAGGATAGAATGTTTGCTCAATGGCAATATATTCCAGATGAAACATTGTGGTCAAGACAGGGTAATGCATTTCCTTCAAACAAATGGTTACATTCTGCAAGGATACATAAAGATCCTGGTACAATGCGTTATTGCATGAACAGTCATTACATATGGTGTCCAAAGAATATAACAGATGAAGCACTAATCAAATGGCAAATGAAGAACAGAGATCAAACTAATCCATATCAATTCATCGCTAAAAATGTAATTGATGGTGTACGTATAAGAATGGATAGAACCCTAAGAACACCAGAATATAATGCAAAACAAGAAGAATGGGCACATATGAATCAACATTCAGAGAATTCAAAAACATTCTACGCAATATCAAAAGCACGTGGGAATCCTCCACCACCAGGATTTGATTCATGGGATGCATGGCAAAAGAAAAAACATACCTTTGATCGTAAAACAGGCCAAAGGATTGAGTTAGAATAAAACCACTTCTTGTTATTTTTCGTCCACGTGATTTACCTGAATTCTTAGAATCCCAGAAACAAATAAAAATAGATAAACTATGGATTAATTATTATCCTCAAACAGAAGCGTATAATGTAGCAAGAGAAGAAGCATTAAAAACAGATTATACTCATTTCCTTTTTATCATTGATGATAATATAATAACCCAGGATAATATAGATACTTTACTGGATAACGCTCACTACAATATAATCTCAGGTTGGATGAATAATAATACTACTACTCATGCAGATGATACTAATATATCATTACATTTACCTCCAGATCCTCCTTATCGTGGATTCTATGAGGGTTATAAATTCATGAAGATTAAAACAATAGAATCATTACAACCATATTATAAGATAATAAATATTAAACATCAAGGATTTGCATTAACTTTAATGAGCAGAGAAGTCTTAGAACATATAGGATTCAGGGATTCTAAAGGTTGTTGTCCTGATTCTTGTTTTTCATTAGATTTACATAACGCTGGAATTAGACAATACTGTCATTTAAAAGTAAGGTGTAAACATCTTAAAGTTGACGATAAAACACAATTAGAATTATTACAAGTTGGTAAGAAACCAGCATGTATAGAACTTAAATAGAATAATACATATATCAAACCATATATGGCAGATAGAACATTAGTAGATGATGAAACAGGCGACTATGAAGATTTAAAGACAGAGGCAATAGATCCTTCTGATATTATAGATGATGAAGACGATGCAAGAAATGGTTTACCTAGATTTCTACAATGGAAACGACGTAAGAGAGGTAAGGATGATGAATACTTAGAAGCAACAGGTCTTGATGGTAAAGTTTACACTATAGTAAATGATGATCCTCCAGTAGCAGCAAAACAAGGTAAAGTACACATAGTGGTTCCATAATGGCAGTACAATATATTTCAGTTACAGATGATGTAAGAGAACTAGCAAGTTCAGTAATATCAGCACAGTTTCCTGATACAGAGATACAAGAAGAACAAAGAGCAGCGTTCGGAGTAATTGCTGTATGGACTCATAAGGATGACTGGGATTTCAATGACTTTGAATTCAGAGCATTACAAAAGATAGAAGCACAGTTAGCAAAAGCCTATATCATGGAACATTACGGAGGGCCGACCTACAATAATGTAGTTCAATCCACTTATGATAATATATTCGGAACTACTGCCAAGAAAGGTCTATTAGACAAAATCATAGAGAACATGGAAACCGTAATAGAAGATACAGAACAATCAGTTGATAGAACAGATAATAAAAGTCCTAACCTTAATCCAGATGCAGAATGGTCCAGCAAACTAAGTCCATCACTAAGATCAGATCTAGTTGGTAACTTAGAGTGAGTTTTACATTTACTGTAAAAAGTTATAAGAAATGTACTGTTTGTGGAATAATGTACGCTAGTACATTCACAGCATGTAAGATATGTAAGAGGACACTGGTGAAATATTAATGGTTGAAACATGGGTCTGTCCTGAACTAGGAACTAATTTCACTGAAAACTTTGCAGTAATGGTAATCAATCACATATATGATAACTGGTCATTCACATCTGAATCAGGTCTATTAGCAGGATTAAATAAACCGGCATATCAAACACATCAAAGTAATACAATAGATTTCAGACCAGGTATACCAGATCAATTTAAAACACTTCAAGTTTGTGCACTTCAGGATGATACAGAAGCAAGACAACCAAATGGTGCCAATCCATATATGATGGGAGGCCAGAGAGCAACAAGTTTCATGACTCAAGTTAATGTTATAACACAAGCAAAGATAATCGGTAGGGATGATACCACTGGACTGCTAAGGAAGATGGACGCAGAAATAGTACGTCAATGCGGTCAATATAAACAAATGGATCAGACAGGTGATTGGAAAGGTATTAAACAACTATTCTATGGTAAAGGCAAAAGACAATATGGTCCTTCAGACGATTCAGATAAGAGCGATTGGGCAACAGTACATGCAGTAATACTTTGGTATGAACTTAGAGACATCTCCTAAAATCAAATGTGATATATGTCGAAAAGACATTCATGTTTGGCAATTCTGGCGTAAAGCAGTCAAATGCGTAATACGATTAAAGGAACACGTATGGACAGAATACTATCATATTGATTGTCTAAACAAGCAACATGCAGAAAGAAAGAAACGAATTAGTTCATAATATTCTTACTTCAATTAAATAATCATACATGCCGATAGTTTCAACAGACTTAAAAATATATCTTTCAGGTGGAGCAGGTAACAGTGACCCTAACGCTTCAATCGGTGGAATTATATCATCAACAGAAGTTGTAGATAATACTACTCATAACCTATTCGATCAGGTAAGCGGTACAGAATCATTAGCAGGAGATACAGAATATCGTGGAGTTTATCTTAAAAATACTCATGGTACTTTAACCGCACAGAATACAATGGTTTACATTTCTAGTAATACAGGTTCAGCAGATACCACAATAGATATTGCTCTAGATGGTGGTGCAACTGATGCAACCATGGAAACCCTAGCGAATGAATCAACAGCACCTTCAGGTGAAACATTTTCAGCACCTACAACTTATGCAGGTGGACTTTCAATAGGTTCTCTAACAGCAGGACAGAAGAAAGGTGTATTCATAAGAAGAACAGTATCCGCAGCAGCAGCAGCGGTAAATGATGACGCAGTAACAATAAAATACGATTGTGACACAGCAGCGTAGGATGATATAGAAGTGTGGCGACCAAACTATATCTTCATGCAGCAAGTAATTCAATAACTGGTTTACCAACAGACGAACAATCATCACTAGTACCAGACGCTAACGATTTCGAAGGTAGTAGAACTACCAACCGTTTAATGAATACTACGATTGGTACATCTCAAGCCAATCTAACCAACACTTCAAACGCTTCTTCTTCACTAGTAAATTATTATGTAAGTAGATGGGTATCTCCTTTAATTTATCAAGCAAAGGTAGATGCTAACACCTGGACTTTAGAATTCGGTGCAAAGGAATCAAACGCAGCAGCCAATTTTCCATGTGCAAGTACAGCACAACCAGTTTGGATAAACTGNTATGTTTGGAAACCCAGTGATGGAACTAAAGTAGGAACTATTCTAGATGGTAACAGTGCATCAGATTTTGAAGAAGCAGGAACTACACAGTCAGTAATAAGTGGAACTTTTACAGGTGCAGCAGTAACAGGTATAACTCCCGGAGATGCAGTTATCATATATGAAATGTGGTTCAAGATTACTCAAGGAACAGCAGTTGCTAGGACACAAGATATTTATTATGATGGAACTACAGAGAACAGTACTACTACAGAAGCAGCATATTTATCTACTCCTGAAAGTTTAATATTTACACAAGCATCTTCTGCTAACACAACAACAACTCAAGCAACTGGATCAACAGTAAGTACCGCTAATACAACACAGTATTGGCCTATTGCTGGTCGTTTATTTACCACTGTAACAGAAGCCGAAGTAAAAGTACCAATAAGAACTGCTGGCACAATATCAAATCTTACACTTAGATTAACATCTAATACTATAGCAGGTAATACAACTTTTACAGTTAGAATAAACGGAGTAGATACAACTATAGTTGCTACTGCAGGAGCAAGTGCTACTGGTATCTTTGAAGATCTAACACATACTGCTTCTGTTGCAGCAGGTGATTTAATATCTATAAAGTCTGTGCCAGGAGCAGCAACTAATACATTCACTGCTATAATAATGACATTAGATTTTACACCAACCACAACAACAAATACCGTTCAACTAATGGTAGCAGGAGATTCAGCAACAGAAGCAAGTGCTAGTAGTACAGATTATATCTGCCCTCAAGGATATACAGGATTACATGGAACAGAGAATAATGCTAAACTAAAAATAAAGAAAGCAGCAACAGCATCAAAATTTGCAGTGTAT